>Ga0079224_100010024_pt1 | contig 12973 bp, 11 predicted proteins | sample Stecom2015_FD_80414 | JGI IMG/M metagenome (GOLD analysis project Ga0079224, IMG submission 80414) | Agricultural soil microbial communities from Utah to study Nitrogen management - Steer compost 2015 | ecosystem: Environmental > Terrestrial > Soil > Agricultural land | place: USA: Utah... | reverse complement strand
ACGCTTCGAGATGGATCTCAATCGACCGAGGGACAAGGCAATTGCTTTGCACCCGGAAGATTGCTGGGGACTCGAATTGTGGCGCGAGCGCCCTCCCGAACGCGTAATCGAGCGGTCGCTGGCGCAGTACGACAGCTTCTATGCTGAAGTCGCGGAGTTTCTCGATGAGCTGGTCGAGCGATGGAACAGCATTCTCGTCCTGGACATCCACAGCTACAACCATCGCCGCCGTGGTCCTGACAAACCGCGCGAAAGCATCGTGCAGAATCCGGAGGTCAATGTAGGAACCGGCACCATGGACCGTGAACGCTGGGCAACCCTCGTCGACACCTTCGTGGCGTCCCTGAAGTGCCAGCAGTTCCAAAAGCGCCCGCTCGATGTGCGTGAGAACGTGAAATTCACGGGTGGTTTCTTTCCGCTGTGGCTGCATTCGAAGTACCAGGAAAACGTCTGCGTCCTGTCGCTTGAATTCAAGAAGTTTTTCATGGACGAATGGAACGCAACGGCGGACATCGCTGCGCTCGAGGATTTGCGAGTGGCGCTCCGGAACGCGACGATTGAGACACGGCCAGAGCTCGCGAGACGCATGAGGCAGGAAGAATGATCGTTGCGGGCGACAAAGGGCGGGCAAAGTTGCCGCCCATTGCCCACCATGTCGACTCGGAGATGGTGGGAATCTCCAGGTCTTTCGACTGGCTGCGCTCGGTCACACCTTTCGATACCCAGCAGCTATGGGAGGATTTCGACGCCGACGGCCGCGGCGGCACGCCGCGGTTTCGTTATCCCGAACCAGGCATAGACATTGCCGGAACGCGTGAACTGCTGCTCGACTTGCCTGTGCGCGAGATAGAGGAACCGGTTTTCAAGGCACTGCTTTCGGAAAAGCAGCGGGAACTGGATCGACAGCTCGAACTGGTGGACCTTCGTGGCACGGACGGCTTCCTGCCGGTGAGCATCGACCTCTTCGGCACGGCTACCGCGGAACTTTGCGCTGATGCATTGCACATACTCGACGTGGTGCCGCCGGGAATACCGGGGAGCGGACAGTTCGTCGGTGCATCCCACATCGTTGATGCCGCCATGAAACAGTTCGATCACTATCGCAGAAAGTGCCCGGACTTCTCGGCGGATGTGCGGCGGTCCAGGAACGTGTCCGCCGGATTGATGGTATCAAACAGCACGCTGCTCATCTCCGAGGACGCGCGGGTACCTCGCGATCGGCTGGATGCGCTCCTGCATCATGAGATCGGCACCCACATACTCACCTGGCACAACGGTGCCCACCAGCCACTGCGTCAGCTCCAATCCGGCCTGGCGCACTACGATGAACTACAGGAAGGCTTAGGCGTCCTCGCGGAGTACCTGGCGGGCAACCTCTCACCCGCGCGCCTGCGAACATTGGCGGCGCGCGTCATCGCCGTGCGCCACATGGCGGATGGCGCATCCTTCGTCGACACGTTCAATGAACTGAAAACCAGGTTCGCCTTCACCGGTCGTTCCGCGTTCATTATAACGACAAGGGTATTTCGCGGCGGCGGGCTGACCAAGGACGTTGTGTATTTGCGGGGCCTCAAGCGGCTGCTCGCATACCTGCGGGAGGGTCATCCGTTCGAGCAGTTGCTGATCGGCAAGTTTTCGCTGTCTCAGATCCCGGCGATCCGCAAGCTGGATGCAGCGGGCTGGCTGCAGGCACCTAAGCTGGTTCCTGCCTATACCCACAACGCGGCAGCGCAACGCCGCCTTGTCGAGTGCACCGAGGTTCCGCTGGACGGTCTTTACCAGAGGCTGGTCGCATGAGGGCTACCGCATGAAGATTGGATTCGTCATCAATGATATCCACACGGAGATCGCAGCCTACGCGACAGTGCGCCTGGCGAGGTCCGCCCGGAATCTCGGGCACGACGTGTGGCTGTTCGGCGTCGCGGATTTTATTTACGACCCCGACGGCTCCGTACACGCCACTGCGGTGACGCCGCAGAAGAAGAAATACAAGGACAACGAAGAACTCCTGGAAGAACTGCAGGATGAGGAAGCGGAGTACGATCGCATACCTATCGACGGACTCGATGTCCTGCTCCTGCGCAACGATCCGGCAGAAGATGCAACCAGCAGGCCGTGGGCGCAGACCTCCGCCATCCTGTTCGGCAAGCTCGCGATCGAGCGCGGCGTACTCGTACTGAACGATCCCAGTCACCTGGCGTACGCACTGAACAAGACCTACTTCCAGCACTTCCCGGAGCAGGTTCGGCCGGACACCTGTATCGCGCGCGACAGCGACAGCATCCGGCGCTTCATCGAGGCGCACGACGGAAGCGCGGTGATAAAGCCTCTGCAAGGTTCCGGCGGGCAAAACGTGTTCCTCGTGCAGCCGGGAGAAGAGGCGAACCTGAACCAGATGGTGGAAGCGGTACTGCGAGATGGCTATGCCATCGTCCAGGAGTACCTTCCCGCCGCTCGCGAAGGAGACATGAGACTCATTGTAATGAACGGCCGCCCCCTGCAGGTCGACGGGAAATACGCCGCCTTCCGCCGCGTCAACAAGGAAGGCGACGCACGTAGCAACGTGAAGGCCGGTGGCAAGATCCAACCCGCGGAGCCCGACGAACATGCGTTGCAGCTGGTGGACATGGTTCGGCCCAAACTGGTACAGGACGGCATGTACCTGGTCGGCCTCGACATCGTCGGCGAGAAGTTGATGGAGATAAACGTATTCTCGCCGGGCGGAATCGGCGTCGCGGAAAGGCTCTACGAGGTCAATTTCGCCGACCAGGTCATCGCAGACCTCGAGCGAAAGACGCTGACCCGGTCGTACTACGGGCACCGGTTGACAAATGCCCAGCTTGCGACATTGTGAGGCGCCGCCTGCTCAGTATATAACCCTGTCTTTCCATCAAGAACGATACCAATGGCAACAGGTTGCAGTCACCGCCGTCCCGTCGAAACGGACACATGAGCATACGCATCGGCTGGCTTTCAGTCGTTGCCTTGTCGATAACCCACGCCGCATCCGCTGATGCGCTGATCGACCGCGACAACAGCCCGCTCTCGGGGCTTTTCGGCTTTCCTGACAGCCGCGAAGGCAGCCTGCTGCCGGCCAGCGGCGACAGCCGCTGGGAGCTCTCCGCTTCGGTCTCCAGCCACTCGACAAGCGATTCCGGCGGAGCGGAAACACTGCTGTTCGACGGCGAAACAAGCCGTATTGGTATGACCTGGCGCCGCGGTATCACCAGGCGCCTCGAACTGGGCGTCGAGATTCCGTGGGTGCTGCACGAATCCGGGAACCTCGATTCCTTTATCGACCGCTGGCACGACATCTTCGGCCTGCCGGACGGCATTCGCGACGAACGTCCGAACGACCGCCTGCTGTTTCGGTATCGCGATGGTGCGCGCCTCCTGACGATGCAACGCAACGCCAACGGCCTGGGCGACGTGCGTTTGCTTGGCGGATGGCAGCTCAGCAGAGGAACGGAGGGCAGTTCGGCGATACGCTTCAGCGTCAAGCTCCCGACGGGCGATAGCGATTCGCTGCTCGGCAGCGGCAGTGCCGACGTCAGCCTGGGCCTCGCAGGCGATCGCAGCAGGCTTATGGGCACGGAGCGGCTCGCCGGCTTTTACCGGGTGCACGCTACGTGGCTGGGCGCTCACAAGATCAGCGTGCGACGCAACCACGTCGTGGTCGGACAGGTATCGGGCGGGATGAGCTACGCGCTGACGCCGCGCTCATCGCTCACGTTGCAGGCGCTGCTGCGTAGCCCCGTGTACGATTCCGATGTCTCACCGCTCAGAGACTTCGCCGCCTCGGTCACGATGGGGGTGCGCTTTCGCCTGCCGCACGACTACTCGCTCGCACTGGCCGTCGGTGAAGACATTCACCCGCACTCGATGCCGGACGTCACGTTCAGCATGCAGTTGCAGCGGCGGTAACCGCGAGCTGGTCAGAATCGGGCGCTGTAGGAGCCCGTCCTACGGGCGACAATCGGAAGCCTAAGTTCCTTCTATTCCGGGCGCTCGCCTATGAAGGGCGCGACCTGCTCCGAGACCTTGCTTCTGTCGCCTACGACCACCAACGTCATGTCTTCCTCGCGCAGGTATTCGCGGGCAATTTCGGAAACCTGTTCCGGTGTGATCGCGTGTACCTCGCTGACGTAGTCTGTAAGGTAGCTTTCCGGCAACTCGTGATGATCGATGTAGCTCAGCACGTTGATGATCCCGCCGCGCGTCGAATTCTGCAGCACGAAAACGCCTGCGCTGTAGTTCTTGACGCCTTCCAGCTCTTCGGCTGGCGGAGGATTCTCCTGCAGCTCATCTATCTCGTTGACGATCTCCTGTATCGCAGGGCCGGTAACCTCCGTGGTGACGGCGGCCACCTGTGCCCAGTAGCCGTCCTTGTAACGCGTCGAGAGCGAGCTGAACGGCGAGTAGGTATATCCCTTGTCCTCGCGAATGTTCCGGGTTATGCGAGAAGAGAAGAAACCGCCCAGTAGCGTGTTGCTGACCTGCAGCGGGATCCAGTCCGCGTGCCCGGGACTGATGGTCGGCAGCCCCAGGTAGATGTTGGACTGCGATGCCTCCGGCCGGTCGATGACGTCGACCACCACTTTCCCTTCGGCCGGCTGCGGGATATCGATGAGGGGGTCGGGGCCCGCCTTCCAGTCCGCGAAGGCTTCCTCGACTGCTCGCACGGTCTCCTGGTCGTTGAACTTACCGGCAACGATCACGTGCGTCCGCTTTGCGCCAAAGTTTCCTTCGTAGAAGCCGCGCACTGCATCAACTTCGTAACCTTGCAGTTCTTCTTCTTCCGGAAACAGCTGGCCATATGGATGCTCGCCATACAGTGCTTCACGGAATGCAGCCATCGCCATCTGGTCGGGCTGTGTTTCGGCCACGCTCAGCATGCGCAGGCGGTCGCGACGCAGCCGTTCCAGTTCACTGGCGGGGAAAGACGGGTTGCGGACGATGTCGGCAAGCAGCCTCGCCATGTCCGGCGCAAACTCCGTCAGCACGTCGCCGGTGATCGTCGTCAGGTCCTCGGTCACCGTGACGTTGACCTGGCCGCCCATCGCGGCCGCCTGCATGGCGATGTCCTCCGCGGTGCGCGAGGCCGTGCCTTCGAGAATGAAATCACCGGTGAGGTCGGCAAGCCAGGTCTGGTCCCCCTCGTTGAGGTTGCCGGCGTTTACGATGACGGAGATCGTAGCTTTGGGAACCGCGCCGAACTGCACTGCCGTTATCTTCAGGCCGTTGTCGAGATGGCGCACGTCGCGTTCCGGCAGGGCAAAGTCTTTCGGCGGACCTCCGGGCGGCGGCGTTTCACGCGCGTCCGTTTGACTTTCCGGTTGACTGGCAGACTGGTCCTCAGTCAGTGCAGGCAAACCGACGAACAAAGCAGCGGCGGCAAGTGCAACGGCAGTCACAAACCGATTCCTGTTTTTCTCAATCATTGCTGGCTACCTCTTCTCCTTCGGAGCCCGGGCCGGCCTCCAGCGTCAGTACGGTTCGATTTGCCGGGCGCAGGTACTCCCTTGCGGTTTGCAGCAGCAGTTCGGGTGTGACCTCGAGGATCTCTGCCTCGAACTCGTTGATGAGTTGCGGCTTGTCGTCAAACAGCGCCAGCGAGGCCAGCAGGTCGGCCCGGCCAAAGCCGAAGTTATCCGTCACGGTGTCGTAGTAACCTGAACGCCACTTGACCTTGGCGCGGGCCAGTGTCGCGGCCTCGACCGGTTGCGTACGAACCCGCTCGATGACCTCGTCCAGCGCATTGAAGATTCGCTCCTGCTCCACGTTCTGGTCGTGAATGAAGAAGGCCTGCCAGAGCATCGGGCCCTTGTAGTTAAGCATATTGCCGAGGAAGGCGTTGATGCCCCCGTCGACAGAGCTCGTTATGCCTTCGCGCTTCACCAGCGCCTGGTGAAGCAGGCTGTCCTCTCCCTGCAGCAGGATCTGGTCGAGCAGGCCCATCGCGTACCACTCCTTCGTCAGGCGCGGCGGCGCGTGATAGGCGAACGCGAAACCCGGCCGGGTAGCGAGCGGGTCGCGGCGGCTGGCGATCTTCTGCTCCTCCTGGCGGGGTTCGCTGATGTCCGGCAGCTCGATTGGCTCGGCCGAGGGAGCGATATCGCCGAAATGCTCCCTCACCATCGCGAGCGCGTCCTCGTACTCGAAGTCGCCGACAATGGCGACCGCGGCGTTATTCGGCGCGTAGTACCTGGAGAAGAAGTCCGCGACATCATCGAGACTCGCGGCGTCAAGGTCGTCCAGCTCGCCGTAGAAATTGTGCGCGTTATACCAGTTCGTGTTGGCATACTGCGGCATGTCCAGCCATGGATAACCGCCGTAGGGCGTGTTGAGCACGTTTACCTTCACCTCGTTCTTCACCACCCCCTGCTGGTTGGCCAGGTTGTCCTCCGTGATGTCTAGACTGCGCATCCGGTCCGCTTCCGCCCACAACATGGTCTCCAGCTTGTTGCTGGGGACGATCTCGAAGTAATTGGTGTAGTCGAAACGCGTCGAGCCGTTGAGGACGCCACCGTTTCGCTGCACGAGGTTGACGAATTCCATCTTCCCGAGGTTCTTCGAACCCTGGAACATCATGTGCTCGAACAGGTGCGCGAATCCTGTCCGGTCTCGCGGTTCGATGCGGAAGCCGATGTTGTAATAGACAGCGACAGTGACGAGAGGAGCCGTCTTGTCCTGCGACATGACGACCTTCAGGCCGTTGTCGAGCGTGTGGTACTCCACCGGTACAGAGAATACCGGACGGGCATCGCTCGCCTGTTCCTGTTGACCCATCGGTGTCTCAGTGGCTTCACCGGACTGCTCGGGCGCTCGCTCGCAGCCGGCCGCAAGCAAAAACAGGAAGGCAGCCGGAAGAATGCCGTGCTTCATTTTCATGTTATGGGATCCTGGCGTATGACGTTTAGCTTGACGCAATTTTGGTATGTAAAGTTCCCCCGCGACCTGGACGCGGCACCACATAGCTACGCAATATTAACGCGCCTGCGGGAGGCCGCCACCAACACACCCGGCGTTTGCCGCCGGGCGTGCAACATGATGACACTTCCGTCCGTCAGAGTGAAAACCGCTTGCGCAGCGTGAGCCCGACCGTACGTGGCTGGTTGGTACGGAAGGCCAGGCGGGCGCGGCCGCCGCGTTCGCGATCGAACGAGAGGTTCGCATTCTCGTCGGTGACGTTGTTGATATAGAGAACCGCCTCCCAGGTATCCTTGATGACGCCAGCGCTCACGTTCCCGATGGTGTAGGCATCGAGCACGAGATCCAGGCTGGTGACCTCGTTGCCGGTCGCACCGCCAAATGGCAGGCCGGAAACGAAATCACCTGCCCCCGGCACCTGGTCCGTGGGCTGGGTTATCCGGTCGCCTACGTGATGAACCGTCGCCGAGACATATGCCTCCGATCCTCCGGCAAACGCAAGCGGAAAGTACCAGGTGCCGGTGGCGGCAAGCTGGAATTCCGGAACAGAAGCGAGGCGATTGCCATCCTCCACTCCGCCGAGAATCGAACCCAGCGCGTCCGTCACCGTCGAGTCGAACTCCGCTTCGAGGAAGCTGCCTGCTAAGGAGAATTCCAATGCTTCCGTCGGCTGCGCGCCGAGCTCGAACTCAACGCCGGCCGCGTGGGCATCGGGGACATTCAAGACCACACGCGATGAACACGATCCGGCATCGAGAGTAACCTGCAGATCTTCTATGTCGGCGTAGAACACCGCGGCATTCAAAGTCACGCCGTTGGCGAAGCTCGACTTGATGCCCGTCTCGTAGTTCCACATCTTTTCGTCGCCGTATCGCTGGAATGGGCTGAAGATTATTTCATCCTCGTCCGAGCATAGCGTGAGGTTGATCGGATCGTTCACGCCACCGAGCCGGAAACCCTGGGAGACCTGGGCGTTCACCGTCATCGTGTCGCTGAGAGCAAGACTCGCGAGTACGCGCGGTGTGAAGCCGTCCGACGAGGTATTGTCGACGTCGCCGTCGAAACCGGACGAAAAGAAGCCGCCCTGCGTGATGGTCCGGGTTTCGTCGAAATCGTAGTAGCGACCGCCGACCGTCATCGTGAGCATGTCGGTGACGTCGTAGGACACCTCGCCGAAGAAGGCGAACTGCTCGATGTCGTATGGCAGGTCTGAGTTGTAGGGCGAATCCAGGTCATAACCATTGGCGACGCTTGCCGAGGTGCCCGCACCGAGCGCTGCGTCCAGGAAAGCAGCATAGCCGGGAGTCGGCAGGCGTTGCCTGTAGTCGCGCTTGGTGTCCGAGAAAAACGCGCCGAACAGCCACTGCCACCGGCCGTCTGTCACGGAGCTGATCCTGGCTTCGAACGTTGTCTGCTCCAGGTCCGTCGGGTCGCGCAGGTTTGAAGGCAGGAGGATCCCCTCTTCTGCCATTCCTACGTCCACGGAGACGCTGCCGCTCAAAGCGCTGGCGTCGCGGCTGACCAGGATATCGCGCTCCAGGTAGCTGCCGGTGAGCGTAAGTGCGAACGCGTCGAACACCGCCTCTACGACGACGTCGCCGAGCAGGGTTTCATCGGAGAACTCCTCATCAAGCAGCAGGTGCTGTTCGCGTTCGCCGAGCTGTACCGGCGGGCGAGTCGTCGTGTACGGATTGGCATAGAGGTTGTAGACCTCCTGCCGGTTGAAGCCATCCGTTTCCACCTCCTGGTATACGATGCGTGGAGTGATGGTCAGCCTGTCCGTAGGCATGAACGCGAGGGAAATCCGCGCACCCGTGCGGTTGCCGCTGTTGACGTCCTCGGTAACACCGCCGCCTTCGCGCCGCGCATCGATAAAGCCGCCGTACTCGGTGGTGTAGCCGACGGCGCGCAACGCCGCCAGCCCGTCGGCGAACGGCACGTTGACCATCCCCTTGAGGTGGCCGCCCGCCTCCCCATCCGTCACGGTATTCAGGTCGAACTCGACGCTGGCGTCGAACGCGTCGACGTTCGGCTGGTTCGTGATGTAGCGAATCGTGCCACCGACTGACCCCGACCCGAAGAGAGTGCCCTGGGGTCCGCGCAGGGTCTCGACGCGGTTCAGATCGTAGAGATCGAGGTCCGGCGTGAACAGCGACAGCGAGATGACGGACTCATCCAGGTAGACGCCGACCTGTTCCTTGACGCCCGGCTGGTCGCGAACGATCTGCCCCGCCGACACACCACGGATGGCGACCTGGCTCTGGCCGGGACCCAGGTTTTGCACGGTGAGACCCGCGATATTCCTTGAAAGCTCTTCCAGGTTCGACGCGCCGGAGCGCTGGATGTCCTGCTGCGTCTGGACGTTGATCGAGAAAGGCACGTCCTGGACGGCGGTTTCGCGCTTGGTCGAGGTGACGATGATCTCCTCGATTTGCTGCTGCTGTGCGTGGGCCGGCATGCCGGTTGCGAGCGCCGTGATGGTGGTAGTGGTGATGGCCAGGAGAAATGGCCGGAAAAAGCCAGGGTTCGCGCGTTGCAAGAACCCTGAAAGCAACAACGAGAAATACGACATGACGGTCCCCTTTAAGCTTGTTGCTTGAGAACCTCCCCCCGGAGCCTATTATACGCAAATGACCGGCAGCGGCACCGCTTTACGCGTCAAGGTCGATGTGGCGCAGTTACAACGAAGTTGGCGCCCCGACCATGACTCGAACATGGGACCCCCAGATTAGGAATCTGGTGCTCTATCCTGCTGAGCTACCGGGGCTATCGCTGGTGTGGGATTCTAAGCGATCTGTTGCCGCATTTCCGGCCCGCGCGGGCTTACGGTAGGCAAAGTGCCTTAAGGCTTGTATTGTCCGAAAACGTTCAGGACACGGAATACCGGTCAGATGGGGGGATTCACGATACGCGACGCGCGTCCGGCCGACGCGGCCACGATTGTCGAGTTCAACGTGAAGATGGCGATGGAGACTGAAGGGCGCCCGCTTGCCCTGGAGCTCATCAACCCTGGAGTTCACGCGGTTCTCGAGGATGCCGGCAAAGGCCGGTATTGGGTTGCCGAGATGGATGGCGAGGTGGTCGGGCAGCTCATGGTCACGTATGAGTGGAGCGACTGGCGGAACGGGGTTTTCTGGTGGATCCAGAGTGTCTTCATACGCGAGGACTGCCGGCGCAAGGGAATCTTTTCCGCGCTGCATCGCCATGTGGAAATGCTTGCGCGGTCAGCCGGCGATGTCTGTGGTATCCGGCTCTACGTGGAGCGTGAAAACCGGCGTGCGCAAAAGACTTACGAAGTACTGGGCATGTCCTCGCCGGGGTACCAGGTCATGGAGATAGATTTTCGCAAAGGGCAGTAGCGGTTCCCGGAGAGTACATATTGCTTGCAGTCGGCACCAAAGCACCGGAGTTCGTACTACCGAACGAGCTGGGCGTGGATACGTCACTTTCGAGCCTGCTTCGCGACGGGCCCCTGGTTCTCTATTTCTATCCCGCGGACTTCACGCCTTTCTGCACGAAAGAAGCCTGTTCGATCCGTGACATGCATTCGGACATCATGCAGGCGGGACTGCGAGTGGCGGGAGTGAGTCCGCAGGACGTCGCGAGCCACCTTCGTTTCAGGGAGAGATATAACCTGCCGTTCATGCTGCTGAGCGACCCGGAGAAGGTCGCCGTCCGCCTGTACGACGTGGACGGTCCGTTTGGCGTGCGTATCCGGCGAGCGACTTACCTGATCGGCGGGGACGGAATCATCCTTGATGCGCTGCTGGCGGACTTCAGGGTCAGCCGGCATGAGGAATTTATCCGCAATGCGATGACGGCCGGATAGGAGGGTCTTTGCGGAATGACGATGCGGCGAGTTGTCGTCCACGTACACCGCATTCGCCCGCGTTCGCCGCCCGCAACAGGAGTCTCGATTCGACATCCTCGCGAGTCCCTTCGGCGTGGGCTTCTATAGCGGCTTATTCTCCGCTCATCGTCAGTAGTATCTTTCGCTCGTGACCCGCGGAGCGGTGCTCCCAGAGAAAGATGCCCTGCCACGTTCCGAGCGCGCATCTGCCGGCGCTGATTGGCAGATTGAGATCCGACTGCGTCAGGACGCTCCGTACGTGTGACGGCATGTCATCTGGACCTTCAGCGTCGTGAGTGAACATCGGGTCGCCGTCGGGTACCAGGCGCGCCATGAAGGTTTCGAGATCGTGGCGAACCGCCGGGTCTGCGTTTTCGCAGAGCATCAATGACGCGCTGGTGTGGCGGATGAACGCGTGACAGATGCCGGTCTGGATCCCGGAGGCACGCACTGCCTCCTGCACGCGGTCGCTCATGTCGTAGGTGCCGCGACCGCGGGTGGTGATGCTTATCTCCTGCTGCTTGATCATGCTTGCTTGCAGGATAGGGCAGGTTTGCAGGGAAAGGCAACGACATCCCGCCTGCAGGGCCCATTCGAAGGAGGTGATGAGCTGGCGTTTTGAAGTCGCCCGTGGGACGGGCTCCTACAGCGCTCGATTCAAGGGGTATCGGATACCGGGGGTGGCGTCCGCTGCATGGTGTTACCGGCGTCCCGGGTCGGGACGTAGGGTTCGCCGTACCTCAGGCGGATCGTCTTTGTCTTGCCGAACCAGGGAATGGAGATAACGTAAATATTGTCGTATTCCAGGTCATCGATCGGCGGGACTTTCTTGCTGGCACCAAGGTCGGCAATGAGACCCGGGATCGTGTCGCTGTGACCGACCACCAGGATTATCTTGCCTTTGTGCTCCTTCAGGATGGTTTCGAGAACCGCGTCGTTATCGTTCGGGTCGTAGCGGTGGACAGGCAGGTCCAGTGCCTCTGCCAGCGGGCGGGCCGTCTCCATCGTGCGCTTGTATGGGGTCGAGTAGATGGCATCGACGCCGGCGACCACGTCCGCGTCGACCAGCTGTCGCGTGAGCTCGGCAACTCGACGCCGGCCCTCCTCGGAGAGGTTCGGGTCGTCTGGTGGCGTTGCGGCTTTCTCCGCGTGACGAACGAAGATGATAGTCGTGGTGGCCTGTGATTCGAAAAACCAGGCAAGTCCGACCGCGATCGCGACGTAAAGGAAGATTAGCTGGATTCGACGCCGGCGCCGCTTCTTTTTGCGGTCTGTTTCTGACATCCCGTTTCGCATGAACCGCGAGCTTACGGGGTTTTCGTGGATTTGACTACAGAAGTGGCGACGCCGCAGAAGCCTGGATTCGCACAGCGCGTGCTCGCCGGTCTGTTCGTGTCGCTACCAGGTGACTACCGCGGTTCCCGGTTGCGACGTGTCGCCACGACGTGATACTCGCCTTCGATGATCCCGGGTTGGCCGGCAGCTCTGCCTGCGTTTGGTTTCGCCGCGGTCTCTTGAAGCTTCCGCAGTTTCCTGCCAGCCCACCAGATACGAATTCCAACGATTGCTGCCAATACGAGCACGAGCCCTGCCAGCAGCAGAAACATGAAAAAGCCAAAGATAATTGCAGCCCCGACTGCGAGCGCGCCGACAACTGCCATCAGCGCATTGGCAACCGGATTACTTGCGGGAAAACGTCCGTACCTGATTTTCTCGTTCAATAAAACATCCTCTTCAAAATCGAAAAGCAACGCCGCCCTGCCCGCCTGCCTCGAGGCGCTTGCCGCGGCATCGACCCGGCCGTAAAAGCCCTCGAACCAAGGCCTCCAGGCCTTCTCCTTGTCGTAGTACTGCTCGAAGAACTGTCTCACCCTTCCGTCAGGCTGCGGCGTCCACAAACCCCGGAGCGGTGCGGTCAATCTTTTCGAAACATATAAGACAGCGAATGGCCCCCGAGGTTCGAGGGAGCAGCCAGCGCCAGGATCCGGTGACACGCACGAACTGGCGCAATTAGTTGAAAGCCCGGCACTGCGGACGCAAAATGCGCGGTCCTGCAACTAAAGCGCGGGCCACGGAGAGGTGGCAGAGCGGTTGAATGCACTGGTCTTGAAAACCAGCAAGGGTTAACAGCCCTTCGTGGGTTCAAATCCCACCCTCTCCGCCACATACCGGAAAGGCCCCGCCAGGGGCCTT
>Ga0079224_100010023_pt1 | contig 12973 bp, 9 predicted proteins | sample Stecom2015_FD_80414 | JGI IMG/M metagenome (GOLD analysis project Ga0079224, IMG submission 80414) | Agricultural soil microbial communities from Utah to study Nitrogen management - Steer compost 2015 | ecosystem: Environmental > Terrestrial > Soil > Agricultural land | place: USA: Utah... | reverse complement strand
CGGCTATGTTGAATGCTCGTCCTGCTCGATGAAGCCGCGCGCGGTTGTCGTTGGAAATCTGCATCCACTCGCCGAATACCTGGACCGGCAGACTGCTGCTGAAATCCATGCAAATGTCGCCTTTTCCCAGGGCTAGCATGGGTTTGAGCAGTGCGGCCGCGCAGCGCCGCATCGCCGACTCCAGCCGCGCAACACGCGCCGGCGCTAGCAGCGGATTCAAAGCACGGCGGTAAGGCGTGTGCTCCGGAGGATCGAGATGCAGCGGCGGTCGTCTGCCTGTAAAGGCGACCTTCGGGACCACATTCTGGCGGGAGGTGATGAAGCAGCCGGGATCGGTTGCAGCTGCTTTTACGTCCGCGTAGCGGAACAGTGCCCAGAAACCGCCCCAGGCATCCGAGCGAGCGACCGGGCACTGCGCGCGCAGAGTTGCGTACTCGGCATGTGCGCTGTCGAATGTCTCCGGCTTCTGCGGATCGAAGTCTGCAAGACGGTCACTTCTCATAAGCTGCTCTGCACTTGCCTGCCTGAACGCCGCGCGCGTGGACCGAACGGGCGTACAGGCTTGCCCTCGTCACGAACGGGGTGCGCCCGTCATGCGTCCGAATTTTAGTTTGCAATATGAACCATTTTCCAGCCAAACATTCAACCCGTATCACAGGATCGGAGGGCGCAGTCGCCGGCGTGCGTGCGCCGGCTCCGGCGGCAGCCAGGCATTGAGCAGCGTCGTCGTGTACGGGTGAGCCGGCGACGCGAACAGTTCGCGCGGTACGCCGGATTCAACGATTTTGCCCGCGTGCATCACGTGTACGACGTCACAAAGGAACCGCACTGTGCTCAGATCGTGCGAAATGAAGAGGCAGGCGACCTTCTCTTCGCGGTATATGGATTTCAGCAAATTCAGGATCTGCGCGCGGATCGAGACGTCCTGCGACGAAACGGGTTCGTCCAGGACTATGAGCCGCGGCCGCGAGATGAGCGCACGCGCGATTGCGATGCGCTGACGCTGACCGCCACTGAAATCGATGGGCATGCGGTTCGCGTCCGTCGCGTGCAACTCCACACGCTCCAGTGCATCTGCGGTGCGCCTGCGGATTTCCGCGTGGGTCATCCCGCCCTGGGCTCGCAACGGTTCGGAGACGATCCGTCCGACCGTCATTTTCGGATTGAGCGATTGGAGCGGATCCTGGAACACCGGCTGCACTTCACGGCGAAACTCCGCCAGTTGTCTCCGCGTCAGGGCGAAAGCGGGTGTCCCGCGGTAATGAATCTGGCCATGTGTCGGTTTTGCCAGCAAAAGCATCAGTCGCGCCAGCGTCGACTTGCCGCAACCGGACTCACCCACCAGGCCCACCGACTGACCTTCTTCTATGGCGAGACTGACATCGTCGACGGCACGTATCGAACCTGCTGCGCGACGCCCGAGGTGACGACGCGGGTTAGGGAACAGCTTGACGACGTTCGCCGCTTCCAAAAGGACGACGTTACCCATCGCGATGTCTCTCCGGCAAGGGAAACCAGCAGCGACAAACGGAGCTCTCGCCCGCAGCCGCCAGCACCGGCTCCTCCTCACGACATTTCGCGGCCCCGTTTGGGCAACGTGGCGCGAAGCGACAACCCGCCAAGGTGCTTTCCGGGCGCGGCGGCGTCCCGGGAATCGTAGCCAGTTCATCGCGGTCCTCGAGCAGTGGCGGCACGCTGTCCAGAAGGGCCCTGGTGTACCAGTGCCGGGGCGAAGCAAACAGGTCACTTACGGATGCTTCTTCGACTTTCCGACCGGCGTACATAACGATCACCCGATCGCAAAGTGTCGCGACGACGCCGAGGTCGTGCGTAATGAAGAGTATCGAGAGGCCCCTGCTGCGCTGCAGGTCGCGCAGCAGGTCCAGGTACTGCGCCTGCACCGTCACATCGAGTGCCGTGGTGGGTTCATCAGCGATGAGCAGATCCGGTCCGCCAGCCATCGCGATCGCGCCGACCACGCGTTGCCGCATCCCTCCGCTCAGCTCGTGTGGATACTGTCGTGCCCGCGTCTCCGGATCGTCAAGCCGAACGCTTCCAAGCAGTTCGAGCGCCTGCTTGCGAGGTTGCGCCCCGTTTGCGCGGCCGTGTGCGAGGATCGCCTCTTCAACCTGGGAACCCACCGCGAACAATGGATTCAGCGCACCCATGGGATCCTGCGGAATCATTGCGATCCGGTCTCCACGCACGCGGCGCATGGCTTTGGGGTCGAGACTCAGCAGCTCGGCGCCATCGAAGAACGCCTGTCCTGTGACACGCGCTCCAGCCCAACGGGGGAGCAGGCCGAGCAGCGCGAGGGCCAGTGATGACTTGCCGCAGCCGGATTCACCGACGATTCCGACGACCTCGCCGGGCATGATACGGACATCCATATCTTCAACGACCGGGATCCAGCCCTGCCTGCCCGGAAACGCCACGCTCAACCCGCGGACGTCGAGCAAAGGCTCGTGACCTTTTGCATGCGGCGGAGCCGTCATTCCCTGTGTCGCTCCGGGGTGAGGGACTCCGCCAGGCGGTCACCGAGGAAATTGGCCACCAGCACGGTCAACAAAATCGCCACACCCGGAAAGATACAGATCCACCACGCAGAGAATACGTATGAGCGACCGTCCGCGATCATAGAGCCCCAGGCGGGCGCGGGCGGCGGCACGCCCACGCCGAGGAAACTCAGTGCAGCTTCCATAACGATTACCGTCCCGACCTGCAAGGTCGCGAGGACGATGAGCGGTCCCGCGATGTTCGGCACGATGTGCTCGCGAACGATGCGTAGCGGCGAACTGCCGGCCGCACGAGCAAAATCGACGTACGCCAGGTTCTTTACCCGAATCGTTTCGTTCCTCGCCATGCGTGCGAACTGAGCCCAAAGGACCAGGCCGATGATGATGACAATGTTGATGAGACTGGGACCGATCAGCACACCGACAAGCAGCGCGAGAAGGATCATCGGCAGAGAAATAGCGAGATCCACCAGCCGCATCAGGAGCGAGTCAACCCAGCCACCTGCGTAACCCGCAGCGATTCCCACACCGCTGCCCAGCAGAGTCGCCCCGGCGACTGCGAACACGGCAATGAGCAGGGAAACCCGGGCGCCCATCATCAGGCGACTCAGCAAATCCCGGCCGACAGCGTCCGTACCGAGCGGATACAGGAAATCGCCGCCCGGCAGCCACGCGGGTGGCTGCAAGCGGTTGGCGAGATCGCCGCTATAGGGGTCGTGCGGAACGATCGACGGCGCGACGACGGCGAGCGCGACAAGCGAGCCGAACAGGGCCAGCACCGCCATAGTTGATTTCTCCAGCTTGCGACGCGACAAGGTCAACGTCCTTCGTTGCGCAAGCGGGGGTCAACGACGACGTGTAGCACGTCGGCAAGCAGATTCAGGCTCATGAACAGTGCCGTCATCACCAGCACAACCGCTTGCATGAGCGGGTAATCGCGATCGAGGATAGCCTCGTAAGCGAGCCGCCCGATGCCGGGCCAGCCGAAGATCGTCTCAACCACCACGGCGCCGGTAATCATCGTGGCGAGGAACGCGCCGAGATACGTTATGAGAGGCAGGACGCTATTAGACAGCGCGTGTTTCCAGATGACCTTTACCTCGGATAGTCCCTTCATTCGCGCAAGACGGACGTAGTCGCTGTCGAGCGCCTCGATCATGCCGACGCGGGTAAGGCGGGTAATTGCCGCGACGGTGAACAACGCCATGGTGGTCGCAGGCAGCGCAAAGTGTTCCAGGCCGCCGTAACCCGAGGTGGGTAGCCAGCGCATACGCACACTAAACACATAGATGAGCACGATACCGATCCAGAACACGGGGATCGACTGGCCGAGCAGCGCGAAGATGCGCGCGCTCGTATCCACCCAGGTACCGCGCTTTACCGCCGCGACCACACCAAGTGGAATGCCGGCAGCGAGGCTCAGCGCCAGCGCCGCACCCGCCAGTTGCAGAGACGCTGGCAGTCGCGAAAGTATGATTTCCATCACCGGCTGCCTGTCGCCGGAAATGGACCGGCCGAGATCGCCGCGCAGGGCATTGCCGACGAACGTGAGATACTGGACCCCGAGGGGCCTGTCGAGGCCGAGGTCGCGCGTGAGCGCCTGCCGGTCCTCCTCCGTCGCGAAGTTGCCCAGCATCAGTGCCGCGGGATCGCCGAGCGCCCGGCCGAGGCCGAAGACGATCAGCGACATGACGAGCAATGCGACGAATAGTTCGCCTGCCCGACGCAACACGATGGCCGACATGGATCCCCCTGTATCGTTGAGCGTCACGATTCGCATTCCGCACACCGCGCGGGTTCGGGTGTGCGCTCAGCGAATTGGTTGGTAATATAAACTATTTACACTATGATTGGATTAGAAGCTCGACGCCGGGCTCCTTCCGGCAATACTGCGTACGGCCGGCAGCGCTTGAGCAGCGGCGCCGCTCCTAACACACCGGGGGGTGAATCGGCCATGATCGACCGACCGAGCCGGCTGGCGGGTCCTCGAGGGCGGGAACAGTGTTGAGTGCAGCTCGACTGCTGGATTCGCGCGCACGCGGGCGAAGCATTGCGCTGTCGATGTTGGTGGCTGGTTTCGCCGCCTGCAGTCCGGGTGAGCCAGGTGTCCGGGCTGGGACACTGCGCGTTGCCATGGCCTCTTTCAGTGACGGCACGTTCCTTCCCTGGAACGGGAGTTTGCCGCGCAAGCTGTACCTCGATTCCATCTACGAATATCTCGTCTACGTCGACCCGGAAACAGGCCAGGTCGGTCCGGGACTCGCCGCGAGCTGGGAGACGGCAGCTGACGGCTACGCTGTAATCATGGACATGCGACAGGACGTACCCTTCCACGATGACTGGGGGAATGTCGGCGCCGCGGACGTGGCGTTTACGTTCGAGAAGATGATGGAACCCACCTCGATCGTAGGCATCTCGTCGACGCTTCGATACCTCGTGCGAAGTGTCACTGCGGTCGATGCCGATACAGTGCGTTTCGACCTGAACGTGCCTGACATCGACTTTGTGGCGGGTTATCTGTCGAACGCGAGCAACGTACCTATCGTCAGCAAACGTTACGTCGAGACCGTCGGCGAAGCCGCTGCGAACCACGCCCCTGTCGGCACCGGTCCCTTCGAACTGGCAGAGTACCGGGAGGACACGCTGATCGAGGTTCGGGCCGTCGACGATGGTGCCGGGCACTGGCGCGTGACCCCCGGTTTCGACAGCATTCAGTTCCTGTCGGTGCCCGAAGAGTTCACACGAGCGGCGATGCTCCGAGCCGGCGAAGTCGATATAGCACCGATCAACTACGATTCCATCGACCCACTGGCCGATGCGGGCATTCGGACGATGTTCATCGACGGAAACTGGGCTCCTGTTATCCGCTTCGGCGGCCTGTCGGACAAATACCGTAATCCCGATGTTCCATGGCAGGATCGCCGCGTGCGGCAAGCCATGAACCATGCCGTAGACAAGCAGGCAATCGTCCGGCACATCCTGCACGGCCAGGCAGCCATTGCGCCGGGCGACTTTCCGGTCGCTGAGTGGGAGTTGATCGAGCCCTACCCTTACGATCCGGACAAGGCCCGCGAACTGCTGGCGGCTGCGGGTCATCCCGACGGCATCGACGTGACATTGCGGACGTTCGCGACGACACCCGGCGCGGAGCTGCCCATTATTGCTGCCGCCGTCGCCACTTACTGGAACGAGGTCGGCATCCGGACGAAGATCGTCCCGACCACCTGGACGAGCCTGAGGACCGCCTGGTATAGCGGAAATGCGAGGGACGTTGTCTGGACGCACCGCGGCCTCGCCTTTGCGAGTTCGCTCGAAGGGCTGGTGGCTGGCCTGCAGAGCTCCAACCTGTTCGCGACGTTCACGAGCGACTACGTCGACGGGGCCATCGCACGCATTGGCCTGGCTACCGACCGCGACAGTCGCGGCCAATTGATCACGCAGCTGGGTCGCTACCTTCGTGACGAGGCGAGCAGCGTCTTCATCGGCTACGCGAACGAGCCAGTCGGGCTGAGTGGCCGTGTCGGCGAATGGCCAACGCTGTCGCAGCAGTATTCCAACATCGACCTCGTTACCAAGGCAGAAACCGGCGCAGCGATGACAACGCGTGCGAGGCCGGAGCCAGTGTCCCGCAATTCGACCGTTGCCACCCACACGGAGTTCTAATGGATAAGAGTGATGTCGTGCAATTGCACGAAGACGACGGCGTGGCCGTGATTACCATCGACAACCCGCCGGTCAACACAATCGACGCCACAGTGCGCGCCGGATTGAACGCTTGTATCGAGCAGCTCGAATCCCGCGACAATGTGCGGGCGGTACTGCTTCGCTGTGCGGGGAAAACATTCTGTTCCGGAGCCGACATCAGCGAATTTCACGGGCCACCCAAGGAAGCTGAATACCGGGAGCTGTTCGCACGCCTCGAGAACCTGCGGGTACCGGTCGTGTGCGCCCTGCACGGCACGGTTCTCGGAGGAGGCCTGGAGCTTTCGCTCGCGTGTCACTATCGTGTGGCGGCGACAGGTACCAGGTGCGGTCTGCCCGAAGTGACGTTGGGGATAATCCCTGGCGCTGGCGGCACGCAACGCCTCCCGCGGCTGATCGGCGTCGAACAGACCCTCGAACTCATTCTTTCGGCGCGCCCCGTGACCGCAGACCAGGGGAAGACGCTCGGCTTCATCGACGCTGTACTCGACGACCCGTTCGATGAAGCCGCGCTCGCCTGGACGAACGACGCTGTAGCGTCCGGCAAGCCGCCACGGCCGACTGGGGCGAACGACGTCGACCCGGCGACCGCCACTGAAGAGATTCTTGTTCGCCTCGAGGATTTGGCAAGAAAGCGCTATCCGAACCAGCTGGCTCCGCAGACAGCCATCCGAGCCGTGAGTGCCGCTGCCAAATCGCCGCTGCACGAAGGCCTGTTGCTCGAAGACAGGCTGGTCAACGAAGCCAAGCAGACAACGGAATCCAGGGCCGCTGTGCACGTCTTTTTCGCCGAACGCGGGTCCCGTCGGATACCGGGCCTCGAGAACGCAACCTCCCGTCCGATAGCCAAAGCCGCCATCATCGGCGCCGGCACCATGGGCGGCGGCATTGCAATCTGCTTCGCCAACGCGGATATCCCCGTGGTCGTACTCGATATTAGCGAAGAGGCGCTTCAGCGCGGTCTCCACGTCGTCGACGCTACGCTGGAGTCGCGCGTCAAGCGGGGGCGTATGTCCGCTGGAGAAAAGGCCAAGCGCATGGCCTTGATCGAGGGCACGACGAATTATGATCAGGTCAAAGACGCGGACATCTTCATCGAGGCGGCAGTCGAGAAAATGGATTTGAAGAAAAACATTTTCAGGCGGCTGGACAAATTGGCCAAACCAGGAGCCATTCTCGCGACGAATACGTCCACGCTCGACATCGATGAGCTGGGCGACGCCACGCAAAGGCCCGCCGACGTGATCGGCATGCACTTCTTCTCACCGGCGAACGTGATGCCGCTGCTCGAGGTCATCCGCACGCGAAAGACATCGGCGTCGACAATTCGCACTGTCATGGACCTGGCGCGACCGTTGCGCAAGACACCAGTTCTGTCGGGCGTCTGTTACGGCTTCATTGGCAACCGCATGATGGAAGGCTATGCACGCGAAGCCGAGCGCATGGTCCTTGAAGGCGCTACGCCGCGCGAAGTGGACTCGGCGCTCGAGAGCTGGGGCATGGCGATGGGTATACTTTCGGTGTTCGACCTGGCAGGCGTCGACGTCGGCGTACACATTCACCGCAACAACGCGAGCCTGTATCCGCCGGACCCGACCTACTACCAGGCAGACTTTGCACTGTTCGACGCCGGGCGCCTCGGCCAGAAGAACGGCAAGGGCTACTATCGTTACGAATCAGGTGATCGCACGCGACATGACGACCCGGAAGCGCTCGAGATCCTGCGACGGCGAGCTCAGGAACTCGGCGTCGAGCCACGTGCCCACAGCGAGGAGGAAATCGTGGAGCGCTGCCTCTTTCCCCTGATGAACGAAGGCTTCCGTATTCTCGAAGAAGGCATCGCGCTGCGCGCCAGCGACATCGACGTCGTTTGGACATCAGGCTATGGCTTTCCGCGTTATCGCGGTGGTCCAATGTTCTATGCAGAGACGATAGGCCTGGACAGATTGCTCGACGGCATGCGCAAGTACCGCGAGATCTTCGGCCCGATGCACTGGGAACCGGCCACCCTTCTTGTACAGCTGGTCGAGCAGGAAAAAACCCTATCTGAATGGGAATCGGAACGTGAGGTGCGTTTATGAATCTTGACGAACTCATCGCCATCGATGTGCATACGCACGCGGAGGTCTCATGCCGCCAGCCGGTAGACGAAGTCTGGAAAAAATTCGAAGACGCCGCGACGAAGTACTTCAAGGCAGGTAAACGCCCAACCATCGCAGAGACGGTCGCCTATTATCGCGAGCGCAAGATCGGGCTCGTCATGTTCACGGTGGATACGGAGCACGAAATGGGAAACAAGCGTATCCCGAACGAGGAGATCGCAGACGCCGCGCGAGAAAACAGCGACATCATGATCGCGTTTGCAAGCATCGACCCGCATAAGGGAAAAATGGGCGTGCGCGAGGCACGGCGGCTCGTCGAGGACGGCGTTGTCCGTGGATTCAAGTTTCACCCCACCGTCCAGGGCTTTTTTCCCAACGACCGTATGGCTTACCCGCTCTACGAGGTGATCGCAGAATACAATCTGCCCGCGATATTCCACAGCGGGCACTCAGGGATAGGTACCGGCATGCCCGGCGGAGGCGGCCTCAAGCTCAAGTACTCGAACCCGATCCATGTCGACGACGTGGCGGCGGACTTTCCGGGCATGACGGTGATCATCGCGCACCCGTCCTGGCCCTGGCAGGACGAAGCTTTGTCAGTCTGCCTCCACAAGCCGAACGTTTATATCGACCTGTCGGGCTGGTCGCCCAAGTATTTCCCGGAGCAACTCGTGCGTTACGCCAATCGTCAACTCAAGCACAAGATGCTGTTCGGATCGGACTTCCCGCTGATTACGCCCGATCGCTGGATGGAGGACTTCAAGGCGGCGGACTTCAAACCCGAGGTCCATGATCTCATCCTGAAACAAAACGCAATAAAGGCCTTGGGGCTCAATCGCGGGACCTGAGCGTGGCCTCCTACCTCGACTGGAAAGCGAACCGTTTCGATATCTCCGCGCAGGCGCGCGCGGATGGTTCGATCCTGCTGCAGCCGACCGCTGACCTGGGCAGCTACCCCGCGCGTGTGACGGACACACTCGAACAATGGGCGACCGAGTCGCCCGACCGCATCCTTGTCACGCGACGCGGTAACAACGGTGACTGGATACAGGTGACCTACGCGCAGGCACTGTCGCGCGTACGGGCGTACGCATCCGGCCTTGCGCAGCTCGAGTTGAGCGAGGAAAGGCCGATCCTCGTGCTGTCCGGCAACAGCATTGAACATCTCCTCCTGAGTCTTGCGGCCATGTACGTCGGTGTCCCGTACTGCCCCGTGTCACCGGTCTACTCCCAGCCGCGATCCGACCTGTCAAAGTTGCGCTACGTGTTCGAGCTGCTGACGCCCGGCCTCGTTGCTTCTTTTGGCGAGCCTGGACATGCGCGAGCGATCGAAGCAATGCTTCCGGCCAGTACGATCGTCGTCGGCGATCTGCAGCTGGCATCGGCATATCGCCGGCTGTCGCTCGAGGAACTTGCAGTGGGCGACGCCGGGGCTGCCGAGTCACTGCATGCGCGGGTCTCAGCTGACTCGATTGCCAAATTCCTGCTCACGTCGGGATCGACAGGTCAGCCAAAGCCTGTGATCACCACGCATCGGATGTTGTGCAGCAACCAGGCGATGTTGAGACAGGCTCTTCCGTTCGTCACCGCCGAGCCTCCGGTTCTCGTCGACTGGCTGCCCTGGAATCACACGTTCGGCGGTAGCCACAACGTCGGCCTCGTCCTGTTCAACGGAGGCACACTTTACATCGACGACGGCAAACCGGTTCCCGGTCTTATCGACCAGACGCTTGCAAACCTGCGCGAAATTTCGCCCACCGTCTACTTCAACGTGCCGAAGGGCTACGAGTACCTGGCCGACAATCTCCGGCACGACGATGCGTTGCGGCGGACGTTCTATCACCGGCTCCGCGCCTGCTTCTTCGCCGGCGCGAGCCTTGCGCAACACACCTGGGATGCGCTCGACGAGGCCGCATGGAAAGAGCGCGGCTGCCGGGTACCAATCCTGTCCGGGCTCGGCTGCACGGAGGCCTCGCCGTCGATCACCTTCACAACACCGGGCAACGAGCGCGTCGGCGTCATCGGACTGCCGGCGGCCGGCAACGAGGTCAAACTGGCGCCGGTCGGAGGCAAGCTCGAACTCAGGGTGCGCGGGCCGAACGTAACGCCTGGTTATTGGCGCCTGCCTGACCAGACGGCAGCGGCGTTTGACGACGAAGGGTATTACCGGCTCGGGGATGCGGTTCGCCTGGTCGATCCGGACGATCCCGGCAAGGGCATGCTGTTCGATGGACGAATAGCGGAAGACTTCAAACTTGCGAGCGGCACATGGGTCAGCACCGGGCCCTTGCGCGCTTCCCTTCTCGCGGCGCTGGCGCCGGCGGCGCAGGATGTCGTTATCGCCGGCCTCGATCGTGATTACATCGCGATTCTCATCGTTCCGGACCTGCGAGCCTGCCGCCAGATCGCGACATCCCCGGTGGACGCCGCGACCGGCGAACTACTCAGCGATCCAGCTTTGCGGGGACGGATCACCGAGGCCTTGCGTTCGCATGCGGAAAAGCATGGCGGCAGCTCACAGCATGTCTGCAGGGCTCTGCTGCTGCAAGAACCGCTATCGATTGACAAGGGCGAGATCACGGACAAGGGTTCCGTCAATCAGCGCGCCGTTCTGCACGAGCGAGCAGCACTGGTTGCAGACCTGTACGTAAACCCGCCACCGGACCACGTGCTCGTGGTTAGTGCCTAGCCACACATCCCTTACTTATGCAGTAACTCAAACACGCAGGAGATTCGCACCATGTCCAAACAGAGCCTCGAAGACGTTCTTAACGCCGCCGGCAATCCGGTCGAGATGATGCGCAATTCGCAAATCGGCGCCTACGTTTACCCGGTCGTGCCCACGGAATTCTCGAACTGGCGTGATGAACAGCGTGCGTGGCGGGAAACTGCCGTATTGTTCGACCAGTCGCATCACATGGTAGACCTGTTTATCGACGGCCCGGACGCCATCAAGCTGGTCTCATCGCTCGCGATCAACAGCTTCGCCAACTTTCCCGTTGATCGCGCCAAGCAGTTCGTTCCCGTCAGCCATGATGGTTACGTGATCGGCGACGGCATTCTTTTTCACCTGGCAAAAGATTCGCTGGTGTTCGTCGGCCGCGCCCCGACCGCAAACTGGATTCAATTCCACGCCGAGACCGGTGACTATGACGTCGAGACCTGTTACGACGATCGCTCGCCCTCGGCTCCGATGGGCAAGGCTGTGACGCGACGGAATTATCGTTTCCAGATCCAGGGGCCCAACGCGGCACAAGTAATCGAGAAACTCAATGGCGGCCCGTTCCCGGACATCAAGTTCTTTCAAATGGGAACTATCAGGATCGGAGATCGCACGGTGCGAGCGCTGCGCCACGGCATGGCTGGCGCCCCCGGGCTCGAAATCTGGGGCCCATACACTGACTACCTCGAAGTTCGCGACAAAATCATCGAGGCCGGCAGGGATTTCGGGCTCGTGCTGGTCGGATCCCGCACTTACGCAACTAACACGCTTGAATCCGGCTGGATCCCTTCGCCACTCCCGGCCGTGTACACCGGGAACGCCATGCGACCCTATCGCGAGTGGTTGCCGGCCAACAGCTATGAAGCCGTTTGCTCAATCGGCGGGAGCTTCGTTTCGGACAGAATAGAAGATTACTACCTGACACCGTACGAGATGGGCTACGGCCCCTTCGTCAAGTTCGATCACGACTTCATAGGCCGTGAAGCCCTGGAGAACATGAACCCGAAGGAACAGCGACGCAAGGTGACACTCGAATGGAACGGTGAGGATGTCGCGAGAATCCTGTCCTCGTACTTCGTCGGCGAGAAGAACTACAAGTACTTCGACCTGCCGCTTTCCAACTATGCCTCGTCGAGCTACGACGCCGTGAGATCAGGCGGCAAGACCGTCGGGGTATCCATGTTCACAGGCTACAGCTTCAATGAGCGCACCGCCCTGTCGCTCGCAACCGTCGCTGCCGGCATTGACGTCGGCGATGAAGTGACGGTGGTGTGGGGCGAACCGGACGGCGGCACGAAAAAGCCAACCGTGGAAGCGCACGAGCAAACAGAGGTACGGGCGATTGTCAGCCCGGTGCCCTATTCCCGGGTCGCGCGCGAGACTTATGCGTCCGGCTGGCGCACGGGCGGTGGCGTGTAATTGACCACTCAACCGGAGGCGGCTACTACCCGTGCCGGGTTTATCACCCGGCTGTTCGACTATTCCGCCGAGGTGACGACGCCAGACCGTAATGCCCTGGACGCCGCAGCACGGCTCATGCCTGCCGACGCCCGTGTGTACGTTGCCGCGCTGCCGAAAGATACGCCAGACCAGCAGCTCGCCGTTTGCCGTGAGGTTCGGGAGCTCGGCCTCATCCCGGTGCCCCACATCATAGCCCGCAACATTCGGGATCGTGACGCGCTGGACGACCGGCTCGGGCGCCTGTCCCGTAAAGCCGGGGTAGACCGGGCATTGATTCTCGGCGGGGATCGTGACCGGCCATCCGGTGCGTACGACAGCAGCCTGCAACTAATCGAGTCGGGGCCCTTGCAGGAGCACGGTATCGGCAAGATCGCCATCGCCTGCTACCCCGAAGGACACCCGAGAATTCCTGCACGGGCGCCTGATGAAGCACGCAACGCGCAGCTCGCCGGCCCCCGAGCAGCGCAGCG
>Ga0079224_100010022_pt1 | contig 12974 bp, 14 predicted proteins | sample Stecom2015_FD_80414 | JGI IMG/M metagenome (GOLD analysis project Ga0079224, IMG submission 80414) | Agricultural soil microbial communities from Utah to study Nitrogen management - Steer compost 2015 | ecosystem: Environmental > Terrestrial > Soil > Agricultural land | place: USA: Utah... | reverse complement strand
GCAGAATGCATAACAATAAATGGACGGTATTGACTGTCGAATTTTTAAATAGTTTGGCTTCCAAGAAGGTGGTCTTCAAGGCGCGCTCTGCTTGTTTGGTCAGTTGGAGATTTTGATTTTGGTTGGAGAAACTTTCTTTTGGAGGTGCCAACAATTCTATTTTTTCTCTAACCTCCTTTAAATCCACATTTAAACTTTCCAAAATAGAAACCGCTTTGCTATCGCCATCCCGCAAGATTCCCAACAGCAAATGCTCTGTCCCTATCTGATCATGCCCCAATCGCAAAGCTTCTTCCTTGCTGTAGGCAATCACATCTTTTACTTTTTGTGAAAAATTATCATTCATTTTTTATCTCTTACTAACAAATATAAATACTTCTTTGGCTAATTCGCATAAATAATGCCATAGTTATTAACGATTTATTGATAGACTCTTTCTGCCAAATCAGGTCAAATCCTTCTATAAATCGGACAAAATTTCAGGTTACATTCTTTTTTAAGTTTTGAAGTCAACATAATTCTCTTTCATCTGAAAATTTATTATCAATGCACAATTCTTTATACTTTTACAACAACGATATTTAAAAATCCATGCATCCCAAATATTTCATCATTGCCCTATTTCTATTGGTTTTTTCGGCTTGTTCAAAAATTGAAAAAACGATGGGTTTCTCCTCTGATTCCGACACGGAATTGGCCATATTTGAACTTTCATTTGACAATGTATTTTTGTCCAATTTTTCAGTGAAATTCACAACTTCCGATACCGTTTTCATAACGTACAATTCGGTAGAAGAAAAACTGAAAGACAGCATCCAACCTCAAACGATTTATTATAGTTTGGTTCCAAAAAAGAAAAAAAATGATCTCTACGATTTTATCAATTCGGTAGAATTTACTCAACCGAAACAGGATTTTGAAGAGGAAAAAGTACCGAGAGGAATCGAATACCGACTCTATTTTATCAAAAACGGAGAAGAATATTTCTATGTTTTAAACGAATTGGACAAGGCACCTAAAAATTTAGACAGTTTGGTACATAAAACACTGCGCATCATACCAAAAACCAAAGATTTAAAAAAATATACAAAATCTGTTTCCTTCAAAAGCAAAATCACGACGCCTCCGGCTGCGCCTGAGTTTGAAGTCGATTCGGCTAATTTTGATTAACTAAACCTTTTTTATTCGATAGAGTTCATGAAAAATTCGATTTATAATATTTTACTTTTCTCAACCATGATATTGTTAGGTTGCAATCAATCAAAAAACAGTCAAAATTTTGAGGAATATGAATTATATTATTCTTCAACTTTCGGTATGAGCATGTCAACAAAATTTAATCAAAGCGATACTGCTTATACGTCTTTTTTCTGGCTAAATAAAGAGTTAAAAGACAGCGCGAAAATTGATTCTATATATTATTTCTTAATTAATAGTGATCAAAAAGATAAGTTGAACGAATTAATAATCAAATCCAATTTTGAAAAATTAGATTCAGGCTATTATTCAACAAGTTCTACTGATGGAGATGAGTTTAACTTCTATGTAAAAACCAAAAAAAATGAAAAAATTACCTATTTCTATACAAGAGAATATATGTCGGCAGCAACAGATAGCCTTATGCATTTTACTTTAGATTTATTACCTGACTTTAAAGATCTTTACAAATCAAATAGAAAAATTATTTTCAAAAGCAAGATTCAACCAGAACCAGAACCAACTTTTTAACATCCAAAATTGCATCTGTGTGAATTCCAAAAATATTAAATTTCTCTCATACGAATACTGGCCTTATTGGTTATTTTTTGCGCCATTTCTGCCGTATTGGATTTGGAATTCGTTGAAATCGGGGTCGTTTAGTTATTTCTGCAAAGCAAATCCGGGAATGGAGTTTGGCGGATTTCTGGATTATTCGAAATATAAAATTCTCCAACAAATTCCGGAAGGATTTAAACCCAAAGCCCAATTTATTTCTACTAAATCTGAATTATCTTATTCCTTTCCCTTTGTGGTGAAACCCGATTTCGGGGAAAGAGGAAAAAACGTTGAAGTCATACGATCCATGGAGGATTGGGAAAAATATCCGTTGGACCAAAACCTAATAGTACAAGACTTTGTGGACTTACCATTGGAATTCGGGGTTTTTTATGCAAAACTTCCTCATGAAAAATATGGTCAGATTTTATCGATTACGGGAAAAGAATTTTTGGTTTACAAGTCTGATGAGAATTCGACTTTAAAAGAATTTGTGGAAAATCATCCGCGCGCAGTTTCCCGAATTCATTATTTGAAAAATAAATTTCATGAGCAATGGGAAAAAATTCTTCCTCCAAACACAGAAATCCTCTTGGAACCCATCGGAAATCACAATCGGGGCACGCGGTTTTTTGATGCTTCGCATTTGATTTCGGAAAAATTAACCCATAAAATTGATGAAATAGCCAAAGGAATCGAAGGTTTTCATTATGGCCGTTTTGATGTGAAAAGCCATTCGGAATTTGATTTCTCCGAAGGAAAATTCATCATACTTGAAGTAAATGGTGCGAATTCTGAGCCCACACATGTTTACGATTCAAAATTCTCTGTGTTTCAAGCCTATAAAGAAGTGAAAAGACATTTTGATGTGCAATATGCCATTTCAAAATCCCAACCGAAAAGGCAATCGGATTTGGATTTTTTCAAAGCCGTTTGGAAAAGAATTTTCTGATTCAGCAAATTTGTCAGTCAAAATCCAAAAGGAACGGTTTGTGAAATTTTATCGTAAATTCAACTTATGAGGTATCCTTTTCCGAAAAATACGCTTTATGTCCCGCTGATCCTTTTGTTTGTGATATGGATAACTTTTTTGTTGCAGAATCTGGGTTTGGGACAGTTTAATTGTTATGGAATCGTACCGAGAAACGGATTGGGTTTACGGGGAATCATTTTGAGTCCGCTTTTTCATTCGGGCTGGAAACACATCATCAATAATTCGATTCCGCTGGCGGTTTTGAGTTTTTTTGCTGTATTGTTTTATCAGCGGACGGCCTATTATGTCATCATGCTCGGTTGGATTTTTTCAGGACTTTTGGTTTGGTTGTTTGGGAATTTGTTACCCGGTGACGGAATAGGATGTCACATCGGCGCAAGCGGGCTGGTTTATTTGTTGGCTGCTTATGTGTTTTTCAGTGGGATTTTTAAAAAATCGCGCAATCTGATTGCGGTTTCTCTTATCGTAGTTTTTCTTTATGGAAGTATGATTTGGGGTGTATTTCCCGAAGAATTTCTTCCAAAATTTTATCGAGAAGATAGTAATCCGATTTCCTGGGAAGGGCATCTATCGGGCGGAATTGTTGGATTTATTTTTGCCGTCATCACCCGAAACCATGGACCTGAACGCAAAAAATACAGTTGGGAGAATCAATCAGAGCCGGACGCTCGTGAAAAATGGCTTTGGGAAAAATACAAAGAATCGCTTCCGGAAGAAGAAAGAAAAGCCGTCGAAGAGAAATACGGTGAAAAATCCGACAAAGATTCCGACGAAGATAATTATTGGTTTACGAATGATTCCCGATAGTCAGACAAATTTTTTAGTTAAGTCTGATAGCGAATTTTCAAAAATGATTCTCAATTTTCCGTCTTTGTTCAACTTGATTTTAATATTAAATCCTAATTCTCTAATTTCGTGGCATGATGAAAATTGAACATTTAGGAATTGCGGTAAAAGATTTGGGAATTTCCAATGAATTATTCCAAAAATTGCTGGGAAAACCGGCTTACAAAGAAGAAACCGTGGTAGGCGAAGCCGTGAAAACATCCTTTTTTGAAATAGGCGAGAGCAAAATCGAATTGCTGCAAGCAACCTCTGAAGACAGTGCCATTGCCAAATATTTAGAAAAAAACCGGGAAGGAATTCATCATATTGCATTTGCGGTAGATGATATGGAAACGGAAATACAAAGACTTAAAAATGAAGGATTTCAATTTATCAATGAGACTCCCAAAGCCGGAGCTGACAATAAAATGGTGGTTTTCCTGCATCCCAAATCCACCAACGGCGTATTGGTAGAATTATGCTCGGAGAGAAAATAGTTGTACATTTTAGGAGATTGTTGTAAAATTGCAATCCCAAAAGCGAAGTTCGTTTTTCGAAATTCGGAATTCGTAAAATTAAGGGTCCTATAGCTCAGTTGGTTAGAGCACCTGACTCATAATCAGGTGGTCCTTGGTTCGAGCCCAAGTGGGACCACAAAAGCCACTCAAAAAGTGGCTTTTATTTTTTATAAAATTTGAATTTCTTAAAAATCCAATCCCTTTCTTCCTATTTCAAAACAAGGATTCACTTCAACTGCCAATTAGAGAAAAAGCCGTAATTTCGCAGAAACAAATCGGTAATATTTTGGAAACAAACAGACAAAAAAAAGTAGCCACCGTATTTCAGGAAGAATTATCAGAAATTTTCCGCAAAGAAGCAAAGGAATTATTTCCGGGAAAATTATTGACCGTGACCGAAGTATCCGTTTCTCCAGATTTATCTGTCGCCAAAGTCTATGTCAGCATATTTCCGACCAACGAAAAGGAGCAAATCATCAAAATGATCAAAGAAAAAGCGCCTTATTATAGGTCTCAATTGGCTCGCTCTGCAGCTAAAACCATGCGGATTACCCCCGAACTTTTGTTTTATTTGGATTCCTCTTTGGACGATATCGATAAAATTGACAGGGCACTGCGCGGTGAAGGCAACAATCCCATTTTGTAAATGAAAAATGTATCGCTTTTCATAGCACGTCGGTATAATACCTATACTTTACTTATCAGCATGGCGCTGATCCTGATTGCTTCTATGTTGGTAGGTACATTTATTTATTCGGGCAATCTTTCCTTAAAAATCATTCGGGATTTAATTTTTCCCAATAAAATACTCACGGGCAACCAACAAATCTTAGTGATAGGATTGATGCTGGTCTATCTCTTCGTTCAAACAACTGCTATCTATCTTTTATTCAATAAATTACTGAAATCGATTCCTAAAAATTCCAAATTGGGAATTGCCTTTCTAATTGCTGCCGTTTCGCTTGGAACAGCCGGATTTTTAATCTTTCAAAAATTAAATCAAGCTGTTTGGGTCAATGGATTGACACTGATATTGATTTCGACGGGATTGCTTTCCATATTATTTGGTTTGCTTCATTTTATCTTTTCCAAACGCAAGATTACCGGTGTCAATATCATCACTTCGATTGCGGTTTTTGCCATTACCATTGCGACTTGCGCCTTGTTTGTCATCCTTTCTGTTTTTTCAGGTTTGGAAAAGATGAACATACAGTTTTTCAGCAATGTAAACCCCGATTTAAAGATTTCGCCGGCCAAAGGAAAATTATTGACCGACATAGATCAAATCACTTCCAAATTGGATCAAAATCCTCAAATCATTTCTTATGCAAAAGTAATCGAGGAAAAAGTTTCGGTAGAATTTGAAGACAAACAGGACATCGCTTACATCAAAGGAATCGACGAAAATTATAAAAATGTAGTCAAAATAGACACGACTGTTGTGCATGGTTCATTTTTGTCTTTTCAAAATCCATATGAGATCATTGCTTCCGACGGAGTCGCCAGACGACTGCAGATGTACATAGATCACCTCCATGCCAGCCGGCTGCGTATGCCCAAACCGGGCAGCGGACTGATTTCATCGGAAGAAGAAGCTTTTAATACGGCTGTGGCTAATCCTGTGGGAATTTTTATCATCAATGACCAATATGATAAATTTATTTATTCTCCCATCGGTTTAACCCAAATCTTATTAGAATTACCTCCCGATGCGGCTTACAGCATCGAAATAAAATTAGAACCGGGCATTGCGTTGAATTCTGCGAAATCCACTCTGCAAAAAGAATTGGGCAATACTGTTTTGGTCCAAACCCGACAAGATTTAGACGCTACCTTTTTAAAAGTAATGAATGTGGAAAATCTGATTATTTATCTGATTTTTACGCTGGTCATCATCATTGCGACCTTTAATTTGGCGGGAGCCATCATCATCATCATTCTCGATAAAAAAATTCAAATCAAAACCATGTGGAGTTTCGGGATGCGTTTGTCACAAATCAAACGGATCTTTTTCCAAACCGGACTCTTGATCACGGTATTTTCAATTTTGTTTGGGCTGACTTTGGGAACCATGTTAGGGATTTTACAAAATAAATTTCATTTGGTCATGGCCAACTCATTTGTGCCTTTTCCGTTTGAATTTATTTCGTCCAACTATCTGATTGTAATTTTAACCGTATTTTGTATTGGCGGATTTGTCTCCTGGATGGTTTCGAGAAAATTACCGATCAAACATAAGTAATCAGTTGAATTTGAGTTGCAATTCTTTTGCATAAGGAGTTTTGTCGACGATCTTCCAGTCATAGGCCTTGGCCAGTTGGTACAGATCTCCCAAATTTTCAATCAATTGTTGATGGGCTTCTTCTTCTAATTTTTTACGGTCAATGGTTTTTTCGATGTGTTCTATCGCTCGTTTTTTGATTTCATTCAATTCATCTTTTTCAAACGTATTGAAACGGCTTTGATCCATGTCATAAATGCTCACGTCGGGAAAGACTTCCAGTTCCATTTCGGGTACTTTTTGGATAAAAATGGTTTGGTTTTTTTCATCCACTTTTATTTCCAAATTTTTCAGGTCATAAGTCGCCTGCACTTTGGCATTGACCAAAAAAAGTACTTTTTTGTCAAAACTGAAATAATCCTGAAAACCGGGAACATAGACACTGTTTTTGTGCGAATAAACATCGGAAAACATTTGTTCGGCCACGATCATTTTATTCAGTTTCTGAATTTCGTAGGCAATAACATGCGATTCGTTTGTAGAATTGCTCGTCTGAAACTGCTTCATGATAAAATAAGTCAGCAAAGCACCCAAAAGAATTCCGCCTGCTATGTATAGGATTTTTTTCAATCTTCCGAATAATTAGGCGTCAAAGGCGTTTCATTGACAATCATCATGATATCTTCTTCCAAAGAACCTGAAACCGGCGCTTCCACGATTCGTCCTATTTCTTTTCCTCCTTTGTAAAAAATAAATGTGGGTACAAAACGGATGTCCTTCCCTATTTCCTCGCTGTAAAAGCTCTTTTTGCTTTCATTGACAGCATAAGTCAGCAAACGTTGTTGAGGAAATTTAGCTTCATCCAATATTTTCATCATGCGCGGATATTCGCGTTTGGAGTCCTCGCACCAAGTTCCCATGAAAACTTCAATTCTATATTTTTTTAATTTTCCTTTGAATTCCTTTATCATAACCGGATTGGTCGTATAAGCATCATATTCCTGGTTAAACCATACGGAAAACGGTTCTTTTGAAAAAGCTTCTCTGTCTACGCCTCCCAATAACATTTTGTTTCCATCTTTTAATTTCACAATTCGGTTAAAAATATAAGGACCTTCGCAACTTGTCATTAAAAAAACGAGGACCATCACAAATAAGGATTTTTTCATCTGTTTAAATTTTATTGTTTTTTATTGGTCAGATGTAATTCGCCATTAAACATTTTGGTTGGTATCAACTTCATTGTTGTGGCTCATTTCATGGGTTTAATTTGAATGGGTAAAGATAAAAAGAATTGATTAGCCGTTGAATTTTCCTTTTTCAAAATCAATGCTCCCAACTGAGAAATCGGCCGATTCACCGACGACAGGGAATTCAGCCGATTTACCGACATATATTTTTCCTTTTTTATCAATGTCCAAATGCCCGAAATAGCTAGATAAGTCCCCGATTTCTTCAATTCTCGCATAAAAAACAATCTCTTGCTTTTCCACATCCAATCGCTCTTCAAAATAAATTCCTATATCCAACAAAGATTCCGATTCTTTTGATTTGACCAAAACATTTCGCAGTACGATGTCCAGACATTTCTGACTATTTCGAGGGATTTTATCATAATCGCCTTTGCCCGCATTTTCCATCTCCGAAATCTTTTCCAATGCCAATAAAATAGCCAATGCATTGAACTTCCGAACCTGTTTCCGCGAATAATCTTGCGGAAAATGTCCCGCTTCAAATAACAAACATGGAAAACCTTCCTTCATAAAATTATCGCCTGTCGAAGTAGGATAAAATTCGTCGGAAAAACGCGCTATATACCCCGGAATGATGCTTTCCATCTCTTTTGCCATATAATCAATTACCTGCATGGTCTTGATTCTTGCCGGTGTTTCCGAGCCCGTAACATCGGGCGAAGGAGCCAAAAATGATAAAGTTGCCGGTTTGGAGGTGTCGCCTACGTTAAAAATCGTCCGCTGATCATGTAAATTAAATAAGAAATCGGGGCGGATTTGAGAAACAAATGTTTTTAAAATCTTTATTTCGGGAGAAGCTTCCCGAAGAAAATCACGATTCAAGTCAATTCCAGCCGCATTTCGACGTGTATAAAGCGAAGAACCATCTGGATTGAGCATGGGAATAAAATAAAAACTGACCTTTTCTAAAATTCTTTTGGATCCATTTTCATCCAATTTCAAAAATTCCCATACATCCAACATCGCTTTCGTCCCTGTAGATTCATTTCCATGCATCTGTGACCAGGCCAAAATTTTGATGGGACCGGAACCTATTTTCAAACCATAAATATCATTTCCCAAAAATGATTTTCCCAACAGAATTTTGTCCGGAAAATGCCGATCCAAATATTCTTTCAACTTTAAAAAAGGTAAGTATTTGGATTCCAATCCATCAACTCGGACATTTTCGTATTTATCCGCAAAAAGTTCTGTCAATCCCATAAAACGAAGGTACAATTTTTTGAAAAGCGATTTTTAATCGATTTAAGCGACTTTCAATTTTTGGATGAATTCTCCTTCAAAAAATTAAAAATAATGGCTGAAATGAAAGTCAAAAACATGATTTACAAATGTAATTTACAAATGTAAATAGACGATCATGAAAATATGGCAGAAGTGGCCTGAAATATTATTAAATTCATAATTACACAATATAATAATCTATAAATCAACTTATAAAATAAGTTTATATAACCTATTAGTTTGATAATACTTTAAGTAAATCTGTCCGATTTTATTCAAAATTTACTATTGTGAAATGTAAATTTTTAGTTTACTTTTGTAAAATGGAACTAAAAAACAGAATTCTCGAAATCTTGGAAAAATCGGGGCTCACACCCTCCGAATTTGCAGACAAAATTGAAGTACAGCGATCGGCGATTTCGCATATCACTTCCGGACGAAATAAACCGAGTTTAGAATTTCTCATCAAAATCAAACAAGCTTTTCCGGAAATTGATAGTGATTGGTTGATTTTTGGCATCGAAAAATCGGCTGATTCGGAAGAAAATTTTATCGAAAATGAAGAGAAGGAAAATAGGGATGACTCCTATCCTACCCTTTTCGAATTATTTGATACCGATGAAAAAATCGAAAAAGCGGAACCGGAAATTGTGGAACTGCCCATCAGTCCTTCTACAGAACAAAAAAAAATCATCAGAGCCCTCTTATTTTTTGATGATGGATCCTTTGAGGATTTTGTTTCAGGGAACAAATGATTTCATTTCCGAATTTTCATTACATTCGTTTCAGAGATGAATTTTTTAGCCCACCAATATCTTTCCTTTCAAATACCTGAAATTCAGTTAGGCAACCTTTACGGTGAAATCGTGAGAGGAAAAGATTATCTGGAATTTGAGAGGGGAATCCAAATCGGCATTCTGCTTCATCGGCAAATCGATACTTATACAGATACGCATGATTCGGTTAAAAACAGTACGCAAAAGTTTCATGAGAAATATGGAAAATATGCGCCGGTTATCGTGGATGTTTTATACGATTATATCCTGATTCAGCATTGGGAAAAATATTCGCAAATACCTTATAATGAGTTTGTTAATGATTGTTATGAATTGTTTCGCAAACATTTTGATTCGTTTCCGGCCAATCTTCAATTCATCATTAAACATCTACTCCAACATGATTGGTTCCATAATTATACGAGCCTGAACGGCATACAGAAAACGCTTGAAGGTATCAGCCAACGCAGTAAATTTCCCAATAATATAGGAGAAGCAGTGCACGAATTCCATATTCATCAGCCTGAATTGGAACAGGATTTTGAATTATTTTTTCCTGAACTTACAGAACATTGTCGAAATTTTTTAAAGGATTCAGATTTTAAGGTTTAAAATTGTTATTTCTTAATTGATTTTCACCTGCCAAACGTCCCTACGGGACGAAAACCCTTTTATTTTCTATGTTTCTACCTACCAGGCGTCCCTACGGGACAAAAATTTTTATGCTTTCCAAATTTCTACCCAGCAAACGTCCTTACAGGACGAAATTTCTGTGCATTCAATGTTTCTACCTACCAAACGTCCCTATGGGACGAAGATGAGCTCATTAATACATCTCTCCCATCCAACACCCAACACCCAACACCCTACACCCTACAAATTTCACGAATTCAGGTGAAAGTCGTAATTTTAGCCGTCAAACAAAAAAACGATGGATATAACGTTCAATCAACGAAAAGATAAAAACAAACTATTGGTTTCCGATTTGCGTCGAAAATTAACCGAAATCTATTTAGGTGGAGGAAAGAAACGAATCGAAAAACACAAAGAAAAAGGGAAACTTACAGCTCGTGAGCGTGTTGAATACCTTTTGGACAAAGGAAAACCCAGCATCGAAATCGGAGCTTTTGCCGGATATGAAATGTACGAAGAAGACGGCGGATGTCCGAGCGGCGGTGTGGTGGTAAAAATCGGATATGTTTCAGGAAAACAATGCATTGTCGTTGCCAATGATGCGACGGTAAAAGCCGGTGCCTGGTTTCCTATTTCGGGAAAGAAAAATCTTCGCGCACAGGAAATCGCTATGGAAAATCGTTTACCGATTATTTATTTAGTGGATAGCGCAGGTGTTTATCTGCCGATGCAAGCTGAAATTTTTCCAGACAAAGAACATTTCGGGCGGATTTTCAGAAACAATGCCATAATGAGCTCCATGGGCATCACCCAAATCGCGGCCGTGATGGGAAGTTGCGTCGCCGGAGGTGCTTATCTGCCAATCATGAGCGACGAAGCCATGATTGTGGACAAAACAGGTTCTATTTTTCTTGCAGGAAGTTATTTGGTGAAGGCTGCTATCGGGGAAGATATTGACAATGAAACACTTGGAGGGGCGACGACACATTGCGAAATTTCAGGTGTAACCGATTACAAAGCCAAAAATGATGAAGATGCTTTGGATAGAATCAAATCCATCATGGGAAAAATCGGGGATTATGAAAAAGCCGGATTCAACCGCATAGAATCTGCAAAACCTGCTTTGGACGAAAAAGAAATCTATGGAATTCTGCCTGTTTCCAGAGCGGAACAATACGATATGTACGATATCATCAAACGTTTGGTGGATAATTCGGAGTTTGACGAATACAAAGGCGATTATGGTAAAACTTTGATCTGTTGTTATGCACGAATCGATGGTTGGGCAGTTGGAATTGTGGCTAATCAACGGAAAATAGTAAAATCCAGAAAAGACGGAATGCAGTTTGGAGGCGTGATTTATTCGGATTCAGCCGACAAAGCCACCCGATTCATTGCGAATTGCAATCAGAAAAAAATTCCATTGGTCTTTTTACAGGACGTAACCGGATTTATGGTCGGTTCGAAATCAGAGCACGGCGGCATCATCAAAGACGGCGCAAAAATGGTGAATGCGGTTGCGAATTCGGTCGTTCCTAAATTCACTGTAATTGTTGGAAACTCCTATGGCGCAGGAAATTACGCCATGTGTGGAAAGGCCTATGACCCCAGATTGATTTTTGCCTGGCCATCGGCACAACTGGCGGTAATGGGCGGTGAACAAGCTGCCAAAGTGCTTTTGCAAATTCAGGAAGCTGCATTAAAATCTAAAGGAGAAGAAATTGACGAAGCCAAAGAAAAAGAATTATTGGACGAAATTACAGAACGATACAACAAACAAACCAGCCCTTATTACGCTGCAGCAAGAATCTGGACCGATGCAGTCATAGAACCAACCGACACACGCAAATGGATTTCCATGGGCATTGAAGCCGCTAACCATGCTCCGATTGAAAAACCGTTTAATTTAGGCGTGATTCAGACGTGAGACTTGAAAGTTTAAAGTTAGAACCTTGTCAAGATTATTCTCAGAGTGAATATTAACCTTGACAAGGTTTTAAAGTAATATTAATCAAAAATATTCTTCTTATGAATAAATGTTTCTTTATCATATTCTTGATAATGAATATAATTTCTTGTAAATCAAACTTTGACGAGAACAAATTTAGTAATCATTTTAAAGATTTGAACTTTAATATGTCATCGAGTAAATATCTTTCCAATAGTACTTTTTGTGAAAATTATTTCATAAACAATGACTCAACTTATTCGAAACAAGCTAATTATTGTAATAAGCCATATAAATTCCAAATTGGATTATGGTCGGATAAAAATGACTCAACAAGATTCAGTCCTATAAATATTGATCAATTTAATTTTTTCTTAAATTACAAGTTAACAATATCTAATAAACCAAATAATAACTCAATAACTATAATTGACAAAACTGGAAAGAATTGCAATGGTATAATTGTGAAATTCATTGGCAAAAATGAAACTTATGAAATGAGCTTAAAAGAAGGAAAAATTAATAATTTGGATAGAGGAATTGATTCCATTTCCTTTCCAACTTTGGAAAAATTAACAAATAAAAAACATACTTTAGAAATTCCTAACAAGTTTAAAAATTTACAAATTATTTTAGATATTAACTCTCAAATATTTGAAAAGGAAGAAATAGTTTATGATACTCTGAAAGAAGAATTTGTTTTATTTAGCTCAGTAAATAAGTTGTTTACAGATGAATGAAAGATTAATTTATTAAATTTAACTTTTTAAAAGCGATTCTTACTTCCAGAATTCATCCTCCCAATTCAAATCCTCCGGATCTTCATG
>Ga0079224_100010021_pt1 | contig 12974 bp, 11 predicted proteins | sample Stecom2015_FD_80414 | JGI IMG/M metagenome (GOLD analysis project Ga0079224, IMG submission 80414) | Agricultural soil microbial communities from Utah to study Nitrogen management - Steer compost 2015 | ecosystem: Environmental > Terrestrial > Soil > Agricultural land | place: USA: Utah... | reverse complement strand
TGTGGCATTTCAGTTCTGGTCTTGTCGAGGGAGCTGGATTCCGGGAGATTGGTGAGAAACAAACTCAGAGAAATCAGCATTCTATATGCGGCTGGTTGCCTCGGAGGGCTAGCCAGTCTCGTAACTCTTTCGGGATTTCGAGCCTACGGCGTTGCTTCCGTGTTGGGGGTGTTCGTTCCTTATCCGTGGGCTGTCTCAGTTTTTTATCCAAGGATTGTTTGGGGCGGTCTGTGGGCCCTGTTGTTCCTGCTCCGACTCTTTCCCGGGTCAATCTTTCAAAGGGCGCTACTTCTAAGCTTGATTCCGAGTGCTTTCGAACTTTTCGTCGTATTCCCCTTTAAGGGATCCGGCTTACTCGGCTGGCAACTGGGAATGTGGACTCCCCTATTTGTTCTCGTCGCCAATGCCGTGTGGGGCTTTACGACGGCAGTGCATCTGTATCTGGTTCGAATGCGTTAAAGATGTAGCAGGAAGCGATCATATGGCCATGAGCGAGGCGGCCCAATCGGAACGCCGGCTTGTTCTTTGGGAAACAATTATCTCGACTGGTATGGCCACGCTGATCACTTTGGGCAATGTTACCTGTCATGCTCTCCTTTTACACCGTTGCTCCTGATTCTGAAGTCGGAGAACCTGCAGCCCGTGTAGTAGAGGCCGGAATCGCACTACAATGGCCAATAAGCGATTACTGTGAGCAGTTTTCACATCGAGAATAGGCCTTCTGGAGGTCGCTAATTGTTATCCAGCCATCCTGGTCGAGATCTCTTGGATCGGCAGGCCCACTGGCCGGAGATCTTAATGAAGAGGCAATGGCATTCACGTCATCCAGTTCGACCCGTCCATTTCCATTGACGTCGCCCGGTAGGCGAACCGCGATTAAGACAGTAGCCCAGTTACTGACTTTCTCTCCGTCATAAATAATGTAGTGGAACAGATCGGTGCCAAGAAAGCCCGTGGCGGGAGAGTATTTGATACCGAGATCACTACTAAGACCTACTCTGCCATGTCCTGCACTGATGATGCCGATAATCGATATTCGATCTCCCTCGGGATCTACGTCGTTGTCCAGAACTGGAATCGACACTGGCGTATCGATAAAGGTCGCCCATTTGTCGTCGTTGGCGACGGGCGGTTGATTCGGCGGAATGTGTGCCAATACCTCGTCAGAAAGCGCGCTCTCCAGTCCCGACTTACTCTGAGCCGTCACAGCATAGTAATACGTGTTCCCGGAAGCCGCGGAAGTATCTGTGTACCAGGGTACACGTACGAGAAACGGATTGATCCGTGAGAAATTCTTTCCTGACTCAGTGGACCTGTACACATGGTATCCGATGACATTCTGGTCAGGGCTGATATCCCAGGCCAGACGGACGCTTCCGGCAAAAATACAGGGGCCTCCAAGTATGCCCGCTATCGCCAACATCAAGGATAGAAAAATCTTGTTCGTTCGCAATTTCCCCATAGAGCATCCCCAGAAAACAAACCCAGTTCTAACATGGCTGCCGACCGATTCCAACTAACTGGCAGAAAAGATCTTTGCAATCGCGTCATGCAGCACAGGCAACTAGGGAAAGTCGATTACCGCCTGCGGAAAATCGCATCTGTGCGAAAGAAGCGGGGTTGATACTTTTCGATGCACAACATATAAATACAAGTAGCTGATGCACCGAACTGTGTGGATCCATGGCGGGCATTCGGTTGCTGCGAACAACTGGCTCGATTCAGAGCGCCGACTAAGACTAATGTGTATCGTGTTCCTCACCTCAACGACCTTCGCCGTTCCTTGGTGAAGTGAGACGACATAAAGGAGAGTGTGAAGTGTGATGTCGAATCCTGCGGTTAACAGGACGCGCGGTTGATGCTAACTCCTTTGCTTACCTTTTTGCCTTTCCTGGTGTTGGCTGTTGGATTCGTCTCGGCCAACGGACTCGGAAGAACTCTTGTGGCGCAAGGCGCGCGAGTTGCCGGGGAGACGAGGGTAAGCGAGAAATCAAGGCCGGCAAGACCGAGACACCTGATATCAAGAAAAAAGAGGCATCGAACAAGGAACGACCGTGGCTGAGTTAGTAAAGACGCTGGAAAAAGGGCTTGGAAAGATGCCCAAGTTTGAGGGAAAGCTCAGCGCTGCTGAACTTAAGTCCGTGTCTGAGGATACCCTGGAACTTCATTGCGTAGCGGTAAGGTTGGTGGCAGTTAAGATAGTCGAGCCGGACAACCGGTTTGGATCAAAGGGGACGTTATGGGCCTGATCAGAACACGGATTCGCAAACTCGTTGTTGGATTGATTCTTGGAACCGGTTTAGTTGGTCTTGGTGCTGCAGCATTGAGAAATCTTGATTATTCTCCCTTTGATAGGCGTAGCTACTTGAGTCGTGAGCAGATCGCTTTCGTTCGGCCCGGTTTGCAGGTCGAGATGCAGGGCGTGAACGTGGCTGCTGATAGAACAGTGTCGGTGGTCTTCAAAATTACTGATGACAGGGGGCTTCCTCTCGACCGGGAGGGTATATTCACTCCCGGGCCAATTTCGATCAGCTTTGTTCTAGCCCACATGCCTCGGGATCAAGCGCAATATAAGGCTTACACCACGCGGATCCAAACAAGTCCCATCACTGGCGAGTCGGCCGTTCAACCGACGGCAGATAGCGGCGGGACGTTCTCAAAGCTGGAGGATGGCGTGTATCGGTATACTTTCGGGACCAGACTTCCCGAAGGCTATGACCCTCAGGCCACACACTCTATCGGCTTCTACTCCAGACGAGACTTAAGTGAATTTGAACTCGGAAATTATGATGCCGACGGGGTAGTACACTTCATTCCGGGTGGCGGAGAGGTATTAAAGGTCAGAGATGTTGTAGCCACCGAAGCCTGCAATTCCTGCCACGATCCTCTTACTGCTCACGGCCAAAGACACAGTGTTGAGTTATGCGTTACCTGCCACTATGACGGTGTCGTCGACCCGGATACCGGGGAAAGTGTCGACTTTGCAGTGATGATTCACAAGATCCATAGAGGTGAACAATTACCCAGCGTGGAGGCCGGGAAACCATATCAGATCATCGGTTTTCAACAAAGCGTTCATGACTATTCGAACGTTGTCTTTCCGCAGGACATCCGAAACTGCGACACTTGCCACAGTGAACAAGCAAGTCAATCAGTTGCTTATTTGTTACGGCCCTCGCGAGCCAGCTGCGGTTCCTGCCATGATGACGTGAATTTTGCAACTGGAGAGAATCATGCAGGCGGAGCGGTCTTGTCCGACATTTTCTGCAGCAGCTGTCACTTGCCAGAAGGTGAGCTGGAGTTTGATGCGTCGATCAAGGGAGCCCATATCATACCGACGCAGTCGGCCCAGCTAAGAGGAATCAACATTGAAATCCTTGACGTGACCAATACCGGTCCTGGTCTGGCTCCTTCAGTGCTTTTCTCGGTTAAAGATGACGCCGGAAGCACCATCCCTCTCGGTGACCTTGCTTCCTTGAACTTTCTGCTGGCTGGTCCAACCGATGATTACGAGTTCGTGCAAGTAGAGAGTGCGCTGAACAGTGCTGTGCCGATGGGCGATGTCTATGCATATCAGTTCAACGCCGCCATTCCTGAAGAGGCTACAGGTTCATTTTCTGTCGGTGCGGAGGGATATCGTAACGTGCTCTTGAACGCTGGTACGACCAAGGAAATGAGTGTGCGGGAAGCGACTGAGAATCCAGTTTACTATTTTTCTGTGACCGATACGGAGTCGGTCTCACGCCGGGTTGTTGTCTCCGATGAGAAATGCGAGGCGTGCCATCAGAATCTCTCTTTGCATGGCGGACAGAGGCACAATGCCACCGAGTACTGTCAGATTTGCCATAATCCCCTGGCCAATGATTCGCCCTACCGACCAGAGGATCTATTGCCGGCCCGCAGTATTGATTTCAAACTGATGATTCATCGGATACATATGGGAGAGGAACTGACACGCGATTATACGCTGTTTGGATTTCGCGGTTCGGTCAACAACTTCAACGAGGTCCGATATCCGGGCGATCTGAGGAACTGTGAAGCATGTCATCTTGAAGGTACGTACAACGCTCCCGCTGGAGGTGTCCTGGATACGATAACTCCCAACGAGTTCTTCTCTCCGATGTCTCCGACGTCGACGGCTTGTCTCGGGTGCCATGACACGAAAGATGCTGCAGCTCATGCGTTTCTGGGGATCGCACCATTCGGTGAGTCCTGTGCGACCTGTCACGGCGAGGCTCGAGAGTTTTCAGTTGCGCGGGTCCATTCTCGATAATCCAGAGGTCTAACAACTTCGGCTGGTGTAGCTATCTAGATATGAGCCGCCAGCCGTTTTTCACTGCGTCGAAGGCTCAATGAAATTACTGTTGCTTGCACTGATGGTTCTGACCGGTCTGTATGGTCCCCAGGAGGAAGATCCGGCTGAAGTGGTAACCCCCGAACGCATTGGACGGGAAATGTGTCTGGCCTGCCATGAAGTCCACGCTCAATTTCAACGTAGTCCTCACGGCCTAGCCGAATGTGAGGATTGCCACGGACCCGGAAGCCAGCATGTGGAAACCATGGATGACTCGCTTTCTTTTAGAGCCCGTCCTCCGGCGTGGGTGATCCAACGGTGCCAGAGTTGCCACCGTGCCGACGATCAGCTGTCGGCCTTCGTGCATTCACCCCATGGTAGGAATGATGTCGATTGCACCTCCTGCCATGAGATACATGTGGAAAGGGTGGCATTCGATCTGCTCAGGACCGACCGCTCAACTGAGCTCTGTGTAGAGTGCCATCAGGCCACTCGTGCCGATTTTCGGAAGCCTTTTCACCATCCAGTTTTGGAAGGCGGGATGGAGTGTATCGACTGCCACAATCCTCATATGGATGAAGGTCGCGATTCGATGTTGCGGCGTACAGTGGGGCCAGGAAATGGATGTGTGGATTGTCATGCTGAAGTGAAAGGACCATTCGTATTTGAACACGCCCCGGTGAAGGCGAGTGACTGCACGAGCTGTCACCGGCCCCATGGATCGTTCAATGCGAAGATGCTGGTTCGGCATCAGGTCCACCAACTGTGCTTGGAGTGTCACAGCCTGTCAGCTGATCTCTTCGCCTTACAGCCTCCTGCATTTCACGATATTCGCTCGCCCCGCTTTCAAAACTGCACGACGTGTCATCGTTTGATCCATGGATCGAACGTAAGCCCGGCCTTCCTCAGGTAGAGAAGTAAGGGGCAACCAGAGAGGAAGATGATGTTCACAATTCTCATCCGATACTGTTTTCGAGTCCTCCTTGTAGGTCTTTATCTTACCCTCACTGGACTCAACGTAATGGCCCAGCAAGAGCATCTCTATCAGTTTGATCTAGATATTGGTTATCGGTGGAGCGCCTACTTTCGTGGCAGCCAGGATCTATACAGAACGCAGCTCGATCTCGGTGAAGGACCTAAACTTTTCTCGGCGAATCTTTTGTATGCGCCGCCGGAAGGCGAAACCGGTCTCTTCGATCGGGCTCAGGTCAAACTAGATGGTTGGGGAGGCGAGCCCCACAATGCCGGCTCATTGCAACTTGGTCGGGACGGAGCGTACGACTTTCGATTTTACTACCGTAACTTCCACTACTTCAGTTCTATACCTTATTTTGCGAATCCTCTCTTTGGGGCCGGTAACCTCCAGAGCCAGCACCGTTTCGATACATCGCTCCGTACGACAGGCTTTGAGATGGCGATCTTGCCTGGACACCGCTTTTCGCCGTTCATTGCCTACCACCGCAGCTCCCAGGAGGGAACTCGTGGGACGACCCTCACAGCGGATGGCGACGACTTTGTCATGGATTCACAGTTAGATATCCAGTCAGACGACTTAAGCGGGGGGATCCAGATGCTGATCTCGCGGTTGTCGCTGCGCCTCGAGCAGGGCATCCGCTGGTACCATGACGAGACATCTTTTTTTTCGGGTGCTTCACCTGGGAACTCGGACCGGATCTTTTTTGGAAGACCGATATTCCTGGATCAATACGCGGGTCAAAACAATGTCGATGCAACCATTCCTTATACCAACGCCACGGTCGTTTTCCAGGTGCACGACACGCTGACCCTCCGCGGAACGGCTTCATATAGCATTGCCGACATGCGCGCGCAGCTTTTCGAGGTCTACTCGGGCAATTTTTTCCGCCTTCCTCCCACATCCGCCTTTTACGGAGCGGCCGACAACCAGCTCCGCGGAGATGCCAAGCGCCCGAATCTACGCCTGGAATTTTCCGGAGAGTGGCGGCCAGTGCGATGGTTTCGGCTCTTGGAACGCTTCTATACTCACCGATTTCATACCTCTGGCTCGATTTTTAATCGACTTACGTTGCTGAACGTGGATCCGCTGTTAGATCCTTTAATTGGCGATCGCATCGACGAGGCCGTTGTAGAACAGAATTTCCTGGGGATTGATTTTGACCGACAGGAGTTCATCGGCGAGGTTTATCTTCACCCACGATTTAGCATTCGTGCAGGGCATCGTTTGGATCGCCGCGAGTTGGAACTGGATCGCGCACTGGCCTGGGACCGGAATGTCCTGCTTTTAGGGGGAACGTATTCGATCTCTGCGCGGAACAGGGTCTCCGTGGAATATGAAATGGGAAGGACTGATCGAGCCCTTTTCCGACTCGATCCGGTCGATTTCGACCGATTGCGCATCCGCGGAAAGTTCACACCCTTCGAAACACTCGAGTTGAGTGGCAGCATAGCGTTATTCGATCACCAGAACGATATTGTTGCGATTGATCTTGATAGCGAGAACAGAGGTTACAGCTTGCAATTCACATACACGCCGCTAAGCCGGGTGTCGCTAACCGGAGAATATGCCAGGACTCGACACGCTGCGGACATCCTTTACGTCGTTCCCCAGGACTTTTCGATTGACCGATTTGCGTATAGAGAGCGGGGGGATTACGGAAGTCTCTTTATTAGTCTGGTGTTACTCCGCAATAGCCAACTGAACTTTGGTTATTCAGTCTGGGGTAATATCGGGAGTTTTCCGGTTAACTATCATCAACCCTACGGTCGGCTGGAAGTCCCATTTGAAGAGCGGGTTGCCGGCTATATCCAGTGGAACTACTATGACTATAATGAGAAGTTCCTATTCTTGCCACAGGATTATCGAAGTCACCTCGTGATCTTTGGTTTACGTTTGGGCTTCGGAAATATGTAGCGATCACTGACAAGGTTCTTTCGGGCGGAACTTGCAACACTTGTGATGGCGAGCACTTCCTTCTTTTCCTTCGACTCTAAACATTCCTACAGCTGGATTTCCGGCAAAGGCGCTGTAGCGCTTGCAGCGAGGATTTGCGAACCATTGAGAAGCATGGTCCGGACGACTACGGGAATATCTAATATCGTTTGCAACCCGTGTGATCCCACTCAATTGAGTCCGAGTTGCTGTAAGATTTCAGGATTTTCCTCTTCCCAGGCCAGCAAATTGTGGCAGCTGGCACAATCCTGAGCGATCGTCTGACCATCCGCACTGGTATGGGCGCCGTCATGGCATCGAAAACATCCGGGGAAGTCTTCGTGGCCGATATTATTAGGATAGGTCCCCCAGGTTACGTTCATTTCAGGAAACACGTTGGTGGAGTAAATTCGCTGAATCTCGCCAATAGCTTTTTCGAGCTGCTCACGGTTTGCATCGAAGTAATCTCGATGGTTGCTGCTGTAGTACTCTCTCAATCGCTCTGCCACCTGTTCAACCGTCCCCAGCGCATCACCGACCTCCTGAAGAATCTGTACGCCGGCGCGCTTGATAAAAGGAATGTCCGGACTGATTCTCCCTTCCGCCAGAGCTTCATCCATGGCAGGGCCAGGGAGCTTGTGGATATGCGTCGGGCGGTTGTGGCAGTCAATACAATCCATTACGCGCTTCGGAGCGGCAGCGATTTCTTCATCTGTGAACTCAGAACCATCCGCCCGATATTCGACCACCCTGCCGTCTGAGTAGGTTACTTGTATCCAGGGAATCTCTTGCCGCCGGTCGTCGGCCGCGATATAGACGGTTCGTTTGTTCGGATCGACGTGCCAGCTGTGAATGCCTTCAGTATCAGGGTGGTGGCCTCCACCAATGTGCATGAGAAGGACCGTCTGCATATGCGTGTTGGTTTCATCCTCCATGTAACGGTCAATTACGCGCATGCGGTTACCGGCAAAGCGCCCAGGCCAGTGGCATTGTTCGCAGGTGTCCTTCGAGGGGCGCAGGCTTTCAACCGGGGCAGGGATGGGGCGTTCATAACTGTTGAACGTAACTGCTAGAACCTGTCCCATGCCTGAAAGTTTGGAGCGAAAGAACCAGGGAGCGCCTGGTCCGATATGGCATTCGACGCACTCTACTCTTGAGTGAGGAGAAATTTGATAGGCAGCATATTCTGGTTCCATGACGGTATGACAGACTTCGCCACAGAACTCGCTGGAATCCATGTAGACGACACCTCGATAGCTGACGATGGAGATAATCAGAAGATTGATGACGGTCAGAAGACTGACGCCGATCGCAGCCCTCCGAACGCGGCTCTTGTTCAGATCAATGGTCGGATAAGGAAGCGGCGCCTCCTCCTGGCCGGTCTCACGGGCCTTCCTTTTTTGTCTCTTATCGACGTAAGCGCCCAGGGGGATCAATAAGAGACCGAAGACAAAAATGCCCGGGAGAATAAGGAAAGCCATCAATGCGATGTAGGGAGAGTCGGCGTATCCCATGACTCCCAGGATCAAGAACGCGATGATGACGAGGGCGGAGACGGTTGTCAAACTGGCACCGAAGAGAGTGATCCAGTTGCGGCTGAAAAGCCTGAGTAGGGGTACGAGCAACTTTCGAGGCATTGACAACTCCCTTTTCGCTACGTGCTGTTTGGTATTTTCAGACTATCCAGTGTCCTTTCCTGGTTAATTAAAATTCGATTCCTATTGATAAGAATTCGATGCTGCTGCGACCCCCGCTCCTTCCGGACAGGAGAAGCCTGCCTTTCTGAGGCTGTGCTCCAAAGCATGAAGGAAATAAAGCACCCTTTCCGGTCGACTGTTCTCTCCCATCAGGCCGACTCGCCAGACTTTTCCCTTCAGAGCTCCCAGCCCTGCTCCAATTTCAAGATTGAAGTCCTCAAGGAGCCGCTTTCGAACTTTTCCATCATCCACGCCAGAAGGTATCGCGACGGTATTGAGACTCCACAGGCGGAACTCGGGGGCAACATGCATTTTCAACCCCATAGCCTCAATTCCAGCCACCAGTGCCTTGTGATTGCGTTGGTGTCGATTCCACCGTTCTTCTAGACCTTCCTCAAGCACCAGTTTGAGAGCTTCAAATAAAGCGTAGTTCATGGAGATGGGTGCAGTATGATGATAGCTCCGGTCCTCTCCCCAGTAATTCTGGACGAGACTCAAATCGAGATACCAACTGGGGCACGGTGTCTTTCGCCTCTTAAGCCGTTCGGCCGCTCGGTCTGAGACAGTGAGAGGAGCGAGTCCGGGGGGACAGCTGAGACATTTCTGAGTTCCGCTGTAACAAATGTCAATGCCCCAATCGTCGATCGGAAGGGGCATTCCTCCCAGAGACGTGACCGCATCTACTAGTAACAGGGAATCGAACTTGCGACAGATATCCCGAATCGGTTCGATAGCTTGGTGAACGCCGGTGGATGTCTCGGCGTGCACAACGGCAATAACTCGCGGGCGTATCTTTTCAGCAGCTTGCGCAAGTTCGGTTTCGTTGATCGGATCACCGAAGGCCGATTCAACAACACTGCAGTCTGCTCCGCAGCGTTTCATCATCTCCAGTATTCGCCCTCCAAAAAAGCCATGAATTGCAACCAGGACAGGATCGCCCTCTTCAACAAAATTCATTACGGCTGCTTCCATTCCCGCAGTGCCGGTTCCAGAAATGGGAATCGTGAGCTGGTTTTGGGTGCAGAAAACCTGGCGAAGGTACTCCTGGATTTTATTCATGATTTGAAGAAAATCAGGATCTAGGTGGCCCAGGAGTGGACGGTTCAGTGCGGCAAGCACGCGTGGAGGGACATTTGAGGGTCCAGGACCCATTAGAATTCTTTCAACGGGGTATTCAAGAGGTTTCATTATCATTGGTTCCAGACATTGAATTGATTGACTCGACCAAAATTGCAACAGGAGTATAACAGGGGTCGCGGAACGCTTAAAGCCTGCTGGTGCTTCTGCTCCTCCGCCCCCGAAAACCTTGATACCACTTATCCTCTGGTATGCTGCATGCTTATAAATTATTCTGAAGGGCCCGGAGGAGAACTCCGGATAATTCGACACGTGGTTTGATTTGAATAAGTACACCAAGCCGGGTTTATATATGCAGGTAGCAAGGAGGATGAATGATAAAGCGAATTCTACTGGCGACCGATTTCTCTAACCTTTCTAGACGCGTTCTTTTGTATGGGGCAGATGTAGCCAAAAAGACGGGAGCTTCCATTATTCTGGTGCATGGAATTAATATGCCCCGCTGGATGGAACATCCCGAAGCTCCAGGAGAAAAGGCCATTTGTGAGATGGCCGAGAGACGGCTAGAACAGTGTAAAGCCCGCCCCGAGCTAGAGAATCTTTCTGTTGAGACCAGAGTGTTCACGGGCCCCATCGAAGTTGGAATACAGAAGATCGCCAGGGAAATGAATGTTGATATTATCCTGGTTGCCAAGCACGGAAGAAATGTACTGGAGCGCTTCTTTCTCGGGTCAGTTACGGAAAAGATCTTGCGGACGAGCAACGTGCCGGTTCTTGTTCTCGCAGACCGAGGAACAGACAGCGTTGACTGGTCCCGAATCGTTTGCGCCGTGGATTCTTCGGCGGTAACAAACCGTTTGTTAGGCTATGCTGCTCGCTGGTCAAGAACGTACGGGGAGCGGCTTATTGTTCTTCATGTTGCTGACCTGGAACCTGACACACTGGCGTCAATGCGTCCTTCTAAAGACATCTTCGAGCAATATGCAGAGGATAAGAAGGCAGAGCTAAGGGGTGCTTTGGCCCACCATGATCAGCCTCCCCACGTCCAATTTGAAGTAAGGCGGGGAAAACCTTATTCGGAGATCATTCTTGTCACAGAAGAAGAACGGGCCAACCTCTTGATTATTGGTGCCAGGGGAGACTGGGTGGAAAAAGGAATGGGCATCGGATCCACTGCGAGAGCCATACTCCAGAACGCCACCTTTCCGGTTCTTGTCTTTCCCGGTTAAAGTAGCGGTTGCGTGAGTCTGATTGTTGCCGGAGATCTACGTTTTGCTGGTCGTCTAGAAAGGAGATTTAAAAATGGCGCGGATCAGAAAGATTCTGGTTCCTATCGATTTCTCTGAACCCAGTCGAAAGGCGCTACCGCATACCCGTGAACTGGCAAATCGGTTCGATTCAGAAATCGTAATACTCCACGTCCGAACTCCTTACGCAGACGATCCCAATCGGCCCGAGTTGAGGTTTCTTGATGAAGGAAAGTACCAGGCATGGACCGAGGAACAAGTGGACCGGCTCTCCAAGGAGATCGAAGAGCATCACCGGGTTTCTACTCGGATCATTCGTGACATTTCTCCTGCTTCAGGAATTCTGGAGTATCTCGATGCAGACAGTAATGAGATCGATTTCGTGGTAATGGGCACCCACGGAAGATCGGCGTTAGGGCACTTCTTTCTTGGCAGCGTAGCCGAGAAGGTTGTGAGACATTCGCCCTGTCCCGTACTGACGGTCGCTTCCAATCGGAAAGATTACCGAGATAGTCCACGTTACAAAAAAATTCTTGTGGGCTTTGATTTTTCCGACCATTCGAAGCACGCCGTTGCCAATGCCAGAGAGTTGGTCAAGAAGTACGATGCTCACCTGATTGTGCTTTATGTCATCGAGCAGGAGATCGCGCCGGCTTACTATGAGATCTGGCGAACCGAAGTAAATCGGGAGCTACCTGAAATTAAGGAACGTGCGAGACAAGCTCTGGAACAAACTCTGGGAGAAGTTGGGCTGGATGATATCGAATTCGACGTAGAGGTCGGTGGCGGTGACGGTCGTGCTCACCAGGAGATCGTCAAATTCATTAAGGATCACGATGTTGACTTGGTCGTTCTAGGCACCCACGGTCTATCAGGAATCGAACGGGTCCTTCTTGGAAGTACCACTGAGAAGGTTGTCAGAATTGCCCCCTGTCCGGTCCTGACCTTTCATCTGGAGCGCGGATTGATCGAGAAGAATTGACCTTGACGTTTCTCAAGGACTGAATTAATACTGCGCGTTTTGACTTACCGGCAGGCGTCCTGGATGCCCTCTTCTGATTCTTTTGCTCGACTTAAGCGCCGGCTGCTCTTTCTACGTCTTCCTGACAGGTGATGCAGAGACGGACTGCCGGCATGGCTTTGAGACGGTTGACGCCGATCTCGCGTCCACAGTTCTCACACAAGCCATACTCTCCAGATTCGATCCTTCGAAGCGCGTGCTCGATATCGAATAGTTCCTTGCGTTCCTGATTGCTCAGCGCTTGCAGGCTATTTGCGAACGCTTCTTCCTGTGCCTCCTCCGAAAGTTCCGGGGGACGGCTTTCACTCAAGAATCTTAACGTCTCTTCGGTGTCGGCTAGCTTCTTTACGATCTGTTTTCGTCTCTCAATCAGGAGCTGCTGATATTCCTGAGCTTCTGCCTTGTTCATATTCGGTTGCCTCCAGAATCGGTAATCCGGAGAATCATTTCCTCTCCTCCGGCTGCTTCTTTAACTGGTATTTTTTCATTTTATAGCGGAGCGTGTCTCGCGTTATCGAAAGGAGACGCGATGCTTTACTCTGATTACCGCCCGACTTGACCAGAGCCTGCCTGATCAATTCCCTTTCGACATTGTACAGATCAATTCCACCATCTGGGATACTGAAGTGTCCATTCCGAGTGAGGCCTCGAGAAGCACTCTGGTTATCCCAGACGCGTTGTGGAAAACTTTGAATGTCGAGAAGTCCTTCGTCCTGCAGAATCATCGCTC
>Ga0079224_100010020_pt1 | contig 12975 bp, 12 predicted proteins | sample Stecom2015_FD_80414 | JGI IMG/M metagenome (GOLD analysis project Ga0079224, IMG submission 80414) | Agricultural soil microbial communities from Utah to study Nitrogen management - Steer compost 2015 | ecosystem: Environmental > Terrestrial > Soil > Agricultural land | place: USA: Utah... | reverse complement strand
TTAGGAGCACTGTCAGGAAAGCATCATTCGGTCCGAAGCTCCGAAAGCTCCCGGCCCGAGGAACTCATAGCTAGGAAGGACGAGCCATTATGTCCATGGCCACCAGGATTCAAGAGAAACTCTGCGCCGCGCTTTCGCCCCAGAGGCTGGAGATCCGGGACGATTCCTCCAAGCACGAAGGGCATGCCGGCTGGCGTCCCGGTGGCGGAACGCATTTTCATGTGGAGATCGTCTCAGAGGCCTTCAGCGGCAAGAACCGGGTTGAGCGCCAGCGCATGGTCTATGCTCTTCTGAAGGAGGAGTTTGCTGAGGGTCTGCACGCCTTGCAGCTCGTAACGCGCACCCTCGCCGAGGAGCAAAGCTAGGGGCAAGCGCCAGGAACAGCCTCCTCTTGCCGTCCGTGCAGAGGGCCTTCACATTGGAGCCATGACGGATTCTCGTGAAAACCTCCCCCCATCGGAGCTCGCCTACTTTGAGGAGCGGACGCCGGAGGGGGATGACCGCACGCGCCTCGTCTGCCGAAAGTGCGGTTTCATCAACTATCAGAATCCCAAGATCGTGGTCGGTTCCGTCGTAACATGGCAGGAGAAGTTTCTGCTCTGTCGACGCGCGATCGAGCCGCGTAAAGGCTACTGGACCCTGCCAGCCGGCTATCTCGAGCTGCAGGAAGCGGCAGAGGAAGGTGCCCGTCGAGAGGCTTGGGAGGAAGCCCGGGCGAAGATCGAGATCGATCAGCTTCTGGCCGTCTATTCCATCCCCCGGATCAGTCAGATCCAGTTGATCTACCGGGCAAGACTTCTGGATCCTGACGTCTCCGCGGGCCCGGAATCGGCGGAAGTCGAGCTTTTTCCCTGGGAAGCGATCCCCTGGGAGGAAATCGCCTTCCCTTCGGTCCATTGGGCGTTGGGGCACTTTGCCGCGGCGCGCGGAATGGACGTCTTCGCCCCCTTCGGCAATCCGGCAGAAGCCGCTGACTCAGCGAGCCAGCTGTAGAAGTACGCTGCCGATGACGACGAAGGCCGAAGCCGCAAGCCTTTGCCGGCCGAAGCCTTCCTTCAGAAGCAGCGCCCCGATCGCAGCTGCAATGAGCACGCTGGTTTCCCGAAGCGCCACCACGTGGGCGATCGGCACGATCGTCATGGCCCAGATCACGATCGCGTAGCCGAGCCCAGCCATCAGGCCGCCGCCCAGACCCGCCAAGAGCACCGGCCTGAAGCTCGCCACGATGCGGCCTCGCCGGAGCCAGGCGACGATCAGGAAAAAGAGGATGCCTTCGAGGAAGAACAGCCAGGCGATGTATCCGAGTACCGTGCCTGCCGAACGGGCGCCAAGGCCATCGGTAAGGGAATAGGCGGCGATGGAAAGGCCAACCATGAAGGCCAGAATGACAGAGTGACCTTCTCCGTGGGGGCGCGGGCCACGTCGGTAGGAGAGGGCCAGGATGCCAAGGCTGACGATGAAGATTGCCAGCATTTCCGCCGGGGACTTGGCTTCGCCTGCGACGATCCAAGCGCCCAAGGCAACCAATAGAGGGGCGGAGCCACGGGCGATGGGATAGACTTGGCTGAGGTCGCCATGGCGATAGGCCGCGACCAGGAGCACATTATAGATCAGGTGGAGGGTGATCGAAGCCAGGAGGAAGGGCCAGGAGGCCGTATCAGGCAGGGGGAGGAAGAGCAGGAAGGGGGCGGCGATGAGCGCGGGCGCAAGCATGACAAGGCCCTGCACCGCCAGCCGATCCCCGCCGGCCTTGACCAGAGCGTTCCAGGAAGCATGAAGGGCGGCTGCCAGCAGCACGAGGGGCAGCACCAGCGCCGGGCCCACCTCCAGCAAGGCCTAGTCTTCCAGGCCCATGAGGCTCCGGGCAAAGGCCCGGGCCTCGAAGGGGCGCAGGTCGTCTGCCCCTTCGCCTACACCCACCGCATGAACCGGCAGACCGAATTTCTCGGCCAGCGCCACCAGGACACCGCCGCGAGCCGAGCCGTCGAGCTTGGTAACGACCAGCCCGGTCACATCCACCAGATCCTTGAAGGTTGCCACCTGCTGCAAGGCGTTCTGTCCGGTGGTGGCGTCGAGCGTGAGCAGAACGTCGTGTGGGGCCTCGGGGTCGAGCTTGCGGATCACCCGGATGATCTTCTGCAGCTCGGCCATCAGGTTTTCCTTGTTGTGCAGGCGCCCGGCCGTGTCGATCAGCAGCAGATCCGCCCTGGCAGCCTGAGCCTTCTGCAGCGCGTCGAACGCGAGGCCGGCGGCGTCCCCGCCCTGTTTTCCGGCAACCACCTCGCAGCCGGTGCGTTCGCCCCAGATCTGTAGCTGTTCTATGGCGGCTGCGCGGAAGGTATCACCTGCCGCCAGCACGACCTTCAGGCCCTTTTCGCTGTAGTACTTGGCCAGCTTACCGATCGTGGTCGTCTTGCCGCTGCCATTGACCCCCACCACCAGGACCACATGGGGATACTTCGATAGATCCGGCTCCAGCGGAAGGGCCACGGGCTCCAGCAGCTTTGCGACCTCCTCGGCCAGGGCGCCGCGGATCTCTTCCGGGGACACGTCGCTGCCGAAGCGGCTTTTGGCCAATTGGGCAGTGAGCTTCGCTGCGGGACCGACCCCCAGGTCAGCGGAGATCAGCAGCTCTTCCAGCTCTTCCAGCGCAGCATCATCCAGCTTGCGCTTGGTGAAGATGCCGGCGATCCCTTCTCCGATGCGCGAGGAAGAGCGGGCCAGCCCCGCCTTTAGCCGTGAGAACCAACTGCTCATGCCACCGCCCCCAGGGGCTGGGCAATCAGTTGGGAGTCGCTACAGCCGGTAATTTGCACTTCGATAATTTCTCCAACAGGTCCATCCACCGCCACGGGGGCGAAGTGGGTGCAGCGCCCGAGCCCTGGCTGTTCCACAAGGACTTGGGTCGTCTTGCCCAGGCGGCTCGCAAGGAAGCGTTTGACCGCGGCCTCGCCGGCGGCGCGTAAATGGGCGGCGCGCTCCCTTCGCAGGGGCTTCGGCACGGCAGGCATGCGGGCGGCCGGAGTGCCCGGACGCTCGGAATAGGGAAAGACGTGCAGCCAGGTCAAACCCGCGTCCTCCACGAGGTTCAGCGAGTTCTGGAACATCTCCTCCGTTTCGGTCGGGAAGCCCGCGATCAGGTCGGCACCGAAAACCACGTCCGGCCGCAGGCGCCTGACCCTTTCGGTCACCGCGAGCAGGTCGGCCCGCAGGTGGCGGCGCTTCATGCGCTTCAGGATCATGTCGTCCCCGGCCTGGGCAGAGAGATGCAAGTGCGGCATGAGCCGCGGTTCCTCGGCCAGAAGACGATAGAGATCCTCGTCGATCTCCACAGGGTCGAGGGAGGAGAGGCGCAGGCGCGGCAATTCGGGGACTGCCGCCAGCAGCCGCCGTAGCATCTGGCCCAGGGAGGGTCTGCCGGGAAGATCCGAGCCATAGGAGGTCACATCCACCCCGGTAACCACCACTTCCCGGATGCCATTGGCGACCAGGCGGCGTACCTGGGCGACGATCTCCCCCATGGGAACGGAGCGGCTCGGGCCGCGCCCATAGGGGATAATGCAGAAGGTGCAGCGATGGTCGCAGCCTTGCTGCACCTCGATGAAGGCGCGGGTTTTCTCGGTAAAGCCCTCGATCAGATGACCTGCCGTTTCGCGCGCCTGCATGATGTCGGCAACAACCACCCGGGGAACGCCCTCTGGCTGAAAGGATCGCGGATCGAGCTTTTCCAGGTTGCCCAATACGCGATCCACCTCAGGCATGGCGGCATAGCGTTCCGGGTCGATCTGAACGGCACAGCCGGTGACAATGATCGTGGCGTCCGGATGATCGCGTCGTGCCCGCCGCACGGCCTGTCGGAACTGCCGCTCGGCCTCGGCCGTCACGGCACAGGAGTTCAGCACCACGGCCTTCTGCAGGCCGGCCGCACGGGCATGGCGGCGCATCACCTCTGACTCATAGGCATTGAGGCGGCAGCCGAAGGTTACGACCTCGACTTCTCCATCAAGGCTCTGCGCCGGAGCTGTTCCTGGGGCGGGATGCATTAGGCGGTTATAGGAAGCACTGTCATGACTGTCTATGTCCCCACGATCTGGGGCTGGGTTGAGCACAGCGCAATGCGCAGCCGCCCTCTCGCGAGGGGAGCGCTAGTGGCCTGTCCAAATCTCGATGTTGCCGCTCTGCAGCGCCTGGCCACAGTGAGCGGAGGGGCAAAGCTCGCCGGGTGGCTCTTTAGCCTCGCTTCATGCCCCGGAAAGGGGCAGCGGGATAGACGCCGAGAATCTTTACCTCGCGGCTGAAGAAGCCAAGTTCCTCGAGCGCCAGCCGCACCAGGCGCTGTTCCGGGTGGCCTTCTATATCCGCGTAGAATTGTGCCACGGTGAAGCGGTCATCCACCATGTAGCTTTCAAGCTTCGTGATATTGACGCCATTGGTGGCAAAGCCGCCCATGGCCTTGTAGAGCGCCGCCGGCACCGAGCGAACGCGGAAGATCAGGGAGGTGATGACCGGCCCATCGTCGGGACTGACGTCGGTGGGCTCCCGCGCCATGATCACGAAGCGCGTGGTGTTGTTCGGCTGATCGTGCACGTTCGGCAGAAGCGTCTCGAGCCCGTAGATCTGCGCCGCCAGGGCCGAGGCAATGGCGCCTTGCGTGGGATCGCCGCGCTCGGCCACCTCCTTGGCGGCACCAGCCGTGTCGGGATGGACTACCGGCGTCAGACCTCGACTGCGCAAGAAGTGGCGACACTGGGAGAGGGCCTGGACGTGGCTGTGGACCTGGGTGAGGCCCTCAAGGCTGGCGCCGGGAATGGCCAGCAGTTGATGTTCGACCTGCTGAAAGTGCTCGCCGATGATGTGCAGGCCCGAATCGGGCAAGAGGTGGTGAATGTCCGCGACACGCCCTGCACTCGAGTTTTCGATCGGGATCATGGCCAGTTCAGCTTCGCCGCTGTGAACCGCCGCGAAGGTATCCTCGAAGGATTCGCACGGCAGCGTGGGACGATCCGGATAGAGGTCCCGGCACGCCATGTCGGAATAGGCGCCGTGCGCGCCCTGGAAAGCGATGGCTCCTGCCGCTTCAGCCATGATGTACCACCGAACGAGAAGATCGAGCGTCTGGCCTCATGACGCGAGGAGTGCGCGTGCCCGCTCAAGATCTGCGGGAGTATCAACGCCCAGCGGAAGGGTGTCAACGAGGGCTACCGCGATCCGCATTCCGGCTTCCAGGGCCCTTAGCTGCTCCAGCCGTTCGCGTACTTCAAGCGGGCTCGGCGGCAGCGCGACGAAGCGCTCCAGAGCGGTCCGCCGGAAGGCATAGATGCCGATGTGATGATAAAGCGGCAGGCGCTCATCCTCCTGATCCCAGGGCGCGCTGGCTCGCGTGAAGTAGAGGGCGCGGGCGACCCTTTCCCCTTCCGGAAAGGCACAGACCGCCTTGACCACGTTGGGGTTGCGGCGTTCTTCACGTTCCGTGATCTCGACCACCAGCGTGGCGATATCCACCTCCGGGTCCTCGAGCGGTTCCAGCACGGAGGGGATGAGCTTGGGGTCGAGGGTCGGCAGGTCGCCCTGGAGATTCACGATGATGTCGTATTCACCCTGGGGATCGAGCTGCTGAAGCGCTTGATGGATCCGGTCGGATCCTGAAGGCAGCGCGGGATCCGTCAGTACGGCGCGGCCTCCGGCCTCCTCGACGGCCTCCACAATTTCCGGCTCCGCCGCGGCGACCACCGCTGGCGCCACCCCGGCTTCCAGCGCGCGCTTCAGAACATGCACGATCATTGGCTGATCCTGCAGCTTTGCCAGCGGTTTGTTGGGCAGCCGCTGAGAGGCCATTCGGGCCGGAATCAGTATGATCGCTTTGGACAAATCTGAGGCTTCCACTTGCGGGTCTTGACTGGAGGGGTTAAAGCATCGGGCGGCGCCATCGGCAAGCGCCTGCGGGGGTTGTCCTATTTGACGATAAGCTCGAAGCTATCGCGCCTCTGCTTGCGCCTGCCGGGTTCAACGAGAAGCAGACCGCATCGAAAGGGTAGCGAAGCGCGATGTCCCTCGAGTTTAACAAGATAGCCGGAGCCCTCCTGACTGCAGGCGTGGTGGCTATGACGACCGGCTTCGTGGCCGATCTTTTGGTCAGTCCCGAGTCACTCGAAGAAAACGCCTACCCGATCGCGGTCAGCGACGCTCCTTCTGCTGGGCCGGCAGCGGCCGAGGAGCCGGGCCTGGAGCCGGTGCTGCCGCTTCTGGCGGATGCGGATCTCGCCGCTGGCGAAGCCGCCTTCCGGGCCTGTGCGGCCTGCCACACGGCAGATCAGGGCGGGGCGAATCGGGTTGGGCCCAACCTCTGGAATATCGTCGGTGCGTCCCATGCGCATCGTGACGACTTCAATTACTCCGACGCGATGCAGCAGCTCAGCGGCGAGCCCTGGACCTATGAGGCGCTCAATGCCTTCATCGCGGATCCGCGCGGGACGATCCCCGGCACGCGCATGGCCTATGGCGGCATGCGCAACGTGCAGGATCGTGCGAACCTGATCGCCTGGCTCCGCAGCCAGTCCGACGATCCTCATCCGCTGCCGACTGAAGAGGAAATTCTCGCCGTGGCGGGCGAGGCCGAGCCGCCTGCCGCTGCAGAAGAGGCCGACGAGCCGGCGGCAGCCCTGGAGGAAGAGGCCGCAGAGACCGCCGAGGCGCCCGACACTTCCGAGACAGCTCAAGCGGCCCCAGCGGCAAGCGCGCCTGCCAGCGCGGGAGGCAGCGAGCTTGTGGCTGCCATCGCCGCTGCCGATACTGCGGAAGGCCAGGCCGTCTTCCGGCGCTGCGCCGCCTGCCACACCTACGAAGAGGGTGGGCCTAACCGTGTTGGCCCGAACCTCTGGAATGTCGTGGGCGGCCCGGTGGCGCACCTCGACAACTTCAATTACTCGGATGCGGCCAAGGCGATGGCCGCGGAAGGTACGACCTGGACTTACGAGAACCTGGCCGCCTTCCTTGAAAACCCCCGCGGCTTCATGCCGGGCACGCGCATGGTCTTCCCGGGCCTTCGCTCACTGGAAGAACGCGCTGCGGTAATTGCCTTCCTGCGCGAACAGTCCAACGAGCCGGCACCTCTGGCCGCCGAGGAAGCCGCTTCTGAACGGGAAGAGGCAGAGGCAGGGGCTTCCGAGGCCGCAGCGGCAGAGGAGGCGCCCGCCGCCGAAGCGACAGAGCAGGCAGGGGCCGAGGCTGCGCCGGCTGCAGGAGGCAGTGAACTGCTCGCGGCGATTGGCGCGGCCGATCCTGCGGATGGTGAAGGCCTTTCCCGTCGTTGCGCAGCCTGCCACACCTTCAACGAAGGCGGACCTAACCGGGTCGGGCCCAATCTCTGGAACGTCGTGGGTGGTCCGGTAGCCCATCTGGAGGGCTTCAACTACTCGGACGCGGCGAAGAAGATGGCGGCCGACGGCGTCACCTGGACCTATGAGAACCTGGACGCCTTCCTGGAGAATCCGCGCGGCTTCATGCCGGGTACGCGGATGGTATTCCCGGGCCTGCGCAGCCTTGAAGATCGCGCTGCGATGATTGCCTACCTGCGCAGCATGTCCGAGGATCCGCCACCACTCGAATAGAAGAGGCTCCAGGATGGCCGATAGTGCGGCTGCTGCCTGCCCGCAGAGTCTGGTTGACCTGGCAGTGCGCCTGACGGAAGCAGCGGGGGAGGTTTCCCTGCGCTATTTTCGCAGCGGGCTGAGCGTCGAGACCAAGGCGGACCTCAGCCCCGTAACCCTGGCCGATCGTGAGGCAGAAGCCAGGATGCGAGAGATCCTGGCCCAGGAGGCGCCCGAACACGGCATCTTGGGCGAGGAGCACGGGGGACAGCGGCAAGACCGGGACTATGTCTGGGTCCTTGACCCGATCGACGGCACCAAATCCTTCATCACGGGGAACCCGCTCTTTGGCACCCTCGTCGCCCTGAGCTTCAAGGGGCGGCCGATCCTGGGCGTCATCTCCTTGCCGGCGCTGGGCGAGCGCTGGATTGGCGCGCGTGGGCGGCCGACCCTTCATCGGGACGGCAAGGGCGAGGAAAGGGAAGTCCGCGTTCGCTCCGTGCCGAGCCTCGACCAGGCAATCCTTCGCTGTACCTCGCCAACCATGTTCCAGGCCTCGCAGAAGGACGTGGAGGCCTTCGATCGCCTGATGCAGGCAAGCAGCCTGTCGCTCTTCGGCGGAGATTGCTTCAGCTATGCACAGCTGGCGAGCGGCTGGGTGGATCTGGTGGTCGAGGGGGATCTGCAGCCCTATGACTACATGGCGCTCTTGCCGGTGGTCGAGGGAGCCGGTGGTTGCGCCAGCGATTGGCAGGGTCGGGAGCTGACGCTCTCCTCGGATGGCCGTGTGGTCTTCGCTGCGAGCGAGGCCTTGCGAGATCAAGCGCTTAGCTGCCTTCGGGCAGTCCCTCAGAGCTGAAGGTAGCGTTGGCGTCGCAAGACCGCTTCATAGGTCGCTTTCCTCCAGACCGTTGGGTCCTGGCCAGACCATTCGGAGCAACGTAATCGGCAGGAGCCGCAGCGACTCTTCTGGCATTCCTTCGCAAGCTTACGAAAACATCATTTCTCAGAAAGCCCTTCGTGGTTGCGGCTGGCAGTGCATGGCTTAGGTTAGGAATGCGCAGCTGCGCAGGATGGACTGGGAGAAGCGCGAAGGTGATCTTGCGTGCCGTTCTGCTGGCTCTTGCCCTTATCGTCAGTACCACCGTCTTCGGTTGGGGGCAGGAGAGTGATCCTCTTCCGCCGCCTCCGGAGCCGGAGGTCCAGGCCCGCCACGCCGTGGCCATGCATGGCGAACCGAAGTACGGCCCGGACTTCACGCACTTCGATTATGCCAATCCTGCTGCACCCAAGGGCGGCACAATCCGCCTGGCGGCCCAGGGCAGCTTCGATTCCTTCAATCCCTTCATCGTGCGCGGCACCAGCGCCCTGGGTACCGGCTATCTCTTCGAGACCCTGATGGTGTCCAGCGCGGACGAGCCCCTGACGATGTACGGGCTGCTCGCCGAGAGCATCGAGTTGCCCGAGAACCGCGCCTGGGCGATCTTCAACCTCAATCCGCGAGCCCGCTGGCACGACGGTACACCCGTTACGGTGGAGGATGTCATCTTCTCCCACCAGATCCTTACGACCGAGGGGCACCCCTTCTATCGCTACTACTACGCCGACATTCTTGCGATCGAGAAGCTCGGGGAACATCGCCTTCGCATGGTCTTCGCAGAGGGGGACAACCTGGAACTTCCCCTGATTGCAGGTCAAATGCCGATCCTGGCGAAACATTGGTGGGAAGAGCGGGATTTCAGCCGGGCCCAACTGGAGCCGCCATTGGGGAGCGGACCCTATCGGATCGCCAGCTTCGAGGCCGGTCGCCAGGTGACCTACGAGCGGGTTCCGGACTACTGGGGAGCGGAGCTGCCGGTCAACCGCGGCCGCTACAATTTCGACCGGATCCGCTATGACTACTACCTCGACGAGACGGTCATCCGCGAGGCACTGAAGGCCGGCCGGGTCGATCTGCGTTTGGAGAACCAGGCCAAAGCCTGGGCCCTGGACTACGATGTTCCCGCGGTGCGGGATGGTTGGCTGAAGATGGAAGCCTTGGAGCACAAGCGGCCCACGGGCATGCAGGGCTTCGTCTTCAATACGCGCCGAGAGGTCTTCAAGGATCCGCTGGTGCGCGAGGCGCTGGCCTATGCCTTCGATTTTCCCTGGTCGAACCGGAATCTCTTTTTTGGCCTCTATGATCGGACCAAGAGCTACTTCTCCAACTCCGAGCTGGCCTCCAGCGGCCTGCCGGAAGGACGCGAACTGGAAATCCTGGAAAAGTATCGCGACCAGCTTCCGGAAAGGGTCTTCACCGAGGCCTATGAGCCGCCGACCACGGACGGCAGCGGTTGGCCCCGCAAGAATCTTCGGCAAGCCTTCCGGCTATTGGAGCAGGCGGGCTGGGTGGTCGATCCCGAAACGCTGCTTCTGACCAACCAGGAAACGGGAGAGCCGATGCAATTCGAGATCCTGCTGGTCAGTCCAGCGATGGAGCGCATCGTGCTGCCCTTCCAGCGCAACCTGGGCCGCTTGGGTATCACCACGACGGTGCGGCTGGTGGATAGTTCCCAATACATCAATCGCTATCGCGCCTTCGACTTTGACATGATCATCAATGTCTGGGGCCAGTCGGAATCCCCGGGCAATGAGCAGCGCGAATTCTGGAGCAGCGCCGCGGCGGACACGCCCGGCAGCCGCAACCTCGCGGGCGTCCGTGATCCCGTGGTGGACGAATTGGTCGAGCTCTTGATTGCAGCGCCAAGCCGCGAGGAGCTGGTGGCGCGTACCCGGGCGCTCGATCGCGTGCTCCTCTGGGGGCACTACGTGATTCCCCAGTACCATTCCCGGGTCGATCGCGTGATCTACTGGGACAGGTTTTCCCATCCGGACATCATTCCCGACAGTGGCCTTGATCTCGATACCTGGTGGTACGATGAGGAGAAGGCGCGCCGGTTGCAGCTGCGTAATCGGCTCGCGAAAGGGGAGGATGGGCGTGGCAGTTAGAGGTGCCGTGCAAGTGCAGCTTGCCTGGCGGTCGGACCGTGTCGCTCCACGGCTCTCGCCGCGAATCAGGGAGGCCGCTTCGGAGCCATGACGGCTTATATCGTCCGCCGCCTCTTCCTGATGGTGCCGACGCTTTTCGGCATCATGCTCTTGAATTTCCTGGTCCTTCAGTTCGTGCCCGGTGGACCGGTCGAGCAGGTCCTGGCGCAGATGACCGGCGAAGGTGGTTCGGCCACCATGGAAAGGGTCACGCGTTCCGGAGGCCCCGAGGTGAGCCGCGCGCCGACCCGCGAAGGCGCGACCGGGGCTTATCGTGGCGCGCAGGGCCTGGATCCCGAATTCATCGCTGAACTCGAGCGGCAGTTCGGCTTCGACAAGCCCGCTCACGAGCGCTTCTTCCTGATGCTCGGAAACTACCTGGTCTTTGACTTCGGGGAATCCTTCTTTCGCGGGCGAAGTGTTGCAGAACTGGTGGTCGAGAAGCTGCCCGTTTCAATCTCCCTCGGCCTCTGGACCACGCTGATCACCTACCTGGTGTCGATCCCCCTGGGCATCCGCAAGGCGGTGCGGGATGGCAGCAGCTTCGATGTCTGGACCAGCGGGCTGGTGATCGTCGGTTTCGCGATCCCCAACTTTCTCTTTGCCATCCTCCTGGTGGTGCTTTTCGCCGGTGGCAGCTATCTCGACTGGTTTCCGATCCGGGGCTTGACCTCGGAAGGCTGGGAAAACTTCTCCCTGCCCATGAAGATCCTCGATTACTTCTGGCACCTGGCCTTGCCAGTCACGTCGATGGTGATTTCGGGTTTCGCCGGGCTGACGATGCTGACCAAGAACTCCTTCCTGGACCAGATCCACCAGCAGTACGTCCTCACGGCGCGGGCCAAGGGCCTCAGCGAAAGGAAGGTTCTCTACGGCCATGTCTTCCGCAACGCGATGCTGATCGTGATCGCCGGCTTTCCGTCCGCCTTCATCGGGGTGCTCTTCACCGGCGTGCTGCTGATCGAGGTGATCTTCTCGCTGGATGGGCTGGGCTTGCTCGGCTTCGAGGCCGTGGTGAACCGCGACTACCCCATCGTCCTGGCGACGCTCTATTTCTTCACGCTGCTCGGCCTCTTCCTCAACCTGGCGGGTGACCTCCTCTACACGATCATCGATCCGCGGATCGATTTCGAGACGCGGGAGGCATGATGGGCGCACAAGAGTTGAAGGCCCTACCCCGCGAGCGCTTTCTCGGTTTTCCCATTTCCCCGATCACGGCGCGGCGGCTGCAGAACTTCCGCGCCAATCGCCGCGGATACTGGTCCCTCTGGATCTTTCTCCTGCTCTTCGTGCTCAGCCTCTTTGCGGAGTTCCTGGCCAACGACAAGCCGATCCTGGTGCGCTACGACGGCGCCTTCTACATGCCGATCTTCCAGACTCTGCCGGAGACCCACTTCGGTGGCGAGTTCCCCACGGAAGCCGACTATCGCGATCCCTTTGTGAGGGAGCTCATTTCCGAGAAGGGCTGGATGATCTGGCCTCTCATTCCCTACAACCACCGCTCCGTTGCCTGGGACCTGCCGGAGCCGGCACCCACCCCGCCGGACCGCCAGCACTGGCTGGGCACCGACGACCAGGCCCGGGATGTGGCCGCCCGCACGATCTACGGGTTCCGGATTTCCATTCTCTTCGGCCTGGCGCTCACCTTCTTCAGCTCGATCATCGGGGTCGCGGCCGGGGCGGTGCAGGGCTACTTCGGCGGCTGGACGGACCTGCTCTTCCAGCGCTTCATCGAGATCTGGTCGGGCTTGCCGGTGCTTTACCTCCTGATCATCCTGGCCAGCGTCGTGGAGCCGAACTTCTGGTGGCTGTTGGGAATCATGCTGGCCTTTTCCTGGATGGGGCTGGTCGGCGTCGTGCGGGCCGAATTCCTGAAGGTGCGCAACTTCGACTACGTCCGAGCGGCCCGCGCGCTGGGGGTGGGGGATGCCACCATCATCTTCCGGCACGTGCTGCCCAACGCCATGGTGGCGACGCTCACCTTCCTGCCTTTTGTCCTGACCGGCTCGATCACCACCCTGACAGCGCTCGACTTCCTCGGCTTCGGCCTGCCGCCGGGCTCCGCCTCCCTCGGCGACCTGTTGGCACAGGGGAAGGCGAACCTGCAGGCGCCCTGGCTCGGGCTGACGGGCTTCTTCGTGCTGGCGCTGATGCTCAGCCTTCTGGTCTTCATCGGGGAAGCGGTGCGTGACGCCTTCGATCCCCGCAAGCTTTTCGCGGGCGCCGCCCCGCCGCCGGAACGGGCGGCCGGCGAGCTTGCAGGCCCGGTGACACCCCTGGAGCGGGGAGCGGAATGAGCGAACAAAGATCCGAACCTCTTCTGCAGGTGCGCAATCTTGGCGTGCGCTTCCGGCTGCCCGGC
>Ga0079224_100010019_pt1 | contig 12975 bp, 8 predicted proteins | sample Stecom2015_FD_80414 | JGI IMG/M metagenome (GOLD analysis project Ga0079224, IMG submission 80414) | Agricultural soil microbial communities from Utah to study Nitrogen management - Steer compost 2015 | ecosystem: Environmental > Terrestrial > Soil > Agricultural land | place: USA: Utah... | reverse complement strand
GAATCGATGCCGGCAACGCGAAAGGAAATTTTCCAATTAAGTCGATTTGAACACCTTTCCTATAGAGAAATTGCCAACAAGCTATCCATTTCTCCAAAAACAGTAGAAAATCATATCCATTTAGCACTTAAAACACTTCGTCAAATCATCTTTAGGTCTTTATTCATCTTATTTTACTTTTTCTTTTAGGGGTATTCTCATTTTCAATCGTATTACCTATGTATGAAGCTCACGAAAGAAATTCTGGAAAGATATCTTAAGGGTAATTGTTCTGATGAAGAGATAACATTTATTCATGAAAATATCGATAAAATAAAAGATCAAGCCGATGTTTTATTTTCGGAAGAAGAATGGATTGATGCAGATAATCTATTGGAATATCCAAATGCTGAAGAAATCAGAAAGCGGATCGTAGACCATATCGAAGATCCAATTCGCAAGCATCGAATTCAAAAACGTCGAAAGATGGTAACGTGGTCAGTTGCAGCCTCTGTTATTCTATTGATAAGCTCCGTATTTTACTTTTTCGGCACTGATACAAAACATCCTATAGAACCAGAGATAGTATTGCATGAAAAACCAACTACAGACCCGTCGACCAATCTTTATTATATTAATTCAGGAAAAGATGTTATGCATATAACGGCTGCTGATGGCTCCTCTATTTCACTTTATCCACAATCAGAAATCAAATTTCCCGAGCATTTCCATAAGAAAATTTCCAGGGATTTCTTCTTAAAGGGAAAAGCTAAATTTCACGTAGCTAAAGATAAGAATAAACCATTTCACGTACACTCTACAGGTATGACAACCACCGCGCTTGGCACCGTGTTTATAGTAGACGAACTCGCTTCCTCCATTACGCAGGTAAAGCTTTTAAAAGGATCTGTAGAAGTAAAACCAACAACATCCAAGAAACAGCAACCAATTGTCCATATATTAATGCCTAACGAAGAGATCGAAGTTGATCATAAACGATCCAAAGTACTACACACCGTAAAGCTGGCTTCCTCACCGACCGAACGAGGGGGATATTTTAGAGAAACAGCGGAGAAAATTATTTTTAAAAACCTAGCATTAGAAGAAGTCTTCTTGATATTGGAGCAAAACTACGCAATCAACATACGCTATCATGAAAACCAAGTAAAACAAAAATTCTACACAGGCGCATTTAAGCAAAGTAAAAACATATATGAAGAAATCCTGGATGAAATCAAATATTTACATGAAATTGAATTAGAAGTATACTAGTCTTTTTGAAATAAAATTTACTAAATAAAACAAATTATGAGGAAATCGCCTACAAACACGTCAAAGCTGTTGACTATGCTTTTGCTCGGCTTGACGAAACCTAAAATGAAGTGGGCTGTACCGCTGTCAACTTTTGCTATCATGGGAATAAGTGCCCATGTGGCTGTCGCACAGACCGCGGCTTCAGTCAATGGTGTGGTGCGGGATGCCCAGGGCAATCCTATTCATGGTGCAACGGTTACCATACAAAATACATCAACAGCATTCAAACAAGTTACGACGACAACCGAACAAGGTACATTTTCATTCACTAATATCCCCGAAGGAAACAATTATAGTTTGTCTGTTACTTCGTTGGGTTATACGCCTAAAATATTAAGCGGCTATAATATTGCGATTAATGATAAGGTCGCTATTACAGTTGACTTAGATGAAGAAACCGAAAACATAGATGAGGTTGTGGTTACGGCGCTCGGTATTAAACGTGAGAAAAAAGCACTCGGTTATACTGTTGCTGATCTTAAAGGGGATGAACTGACACAAGGAAAAGAGGTGAATGTAGCTAACGCTCTATCTGGGAAAGTCGCCGGCGTACAAGTAAGTCGGGCGGCGTCGGGTGCCGGCGGATCATCGAAAGTAGTTATCCGTGGCAACAACTCACTGATCGGAAACAGTCAACCGTTGTATGTAATTGATGGTGTGCCCATCGATAATCAAAACATCTCCTCTCCCACTCAAAGTGGTGGAACGGACTATGGAGACGGAATAGGCAATATCAATCCAGAAGATATTGAAAGTATGTCAGTCCTAAAAGGCCCAAATGCTGCTGCACTATATGGGCAACGCGGTAGCAACGGTGTCATCTTAATCACCACCAAATCCGGAAAGGCCGGCCGCACCAATGTGAACTACAATACCGATTATTCCTTAGCAAACGGATTGGTATTACCCGATTTTCAAAACGAATACGGACAAGGACTTAACAGCACGTTTACCCATTTCCGACGGGACGATGGCAGTATTGTTCCGATGGCGACAGCAATCGCAAACGGATATACGGGTATTCCCAAAATGAGTGCTGGTCGCGACCGTACAACCCGGGCCAGCTGGGGGCCTCGCATGGAGGGGCAAACCTACGAGGACATGTATGGTAATATCCTTCAGTTAAACCCTGAACCAAATACCTACCAGTCTTTCTTCCAAACCGAAAAACAATTTATCAACAACATCGGTGTAGACGGTGGAAACGATCGCGTAAACTATCGCTTCTCCTATGCTAACACCAAAGTCGATGGCTATATACCAACCAATACTTTAAATAGGAATAATTTCGGGTTACGAACACAAGGCAAAATCACAGAAAAGTTTCATATAGATGTAAAAGCCAACTATATCTTGCAAAACGCGAAAAACAGACCAACACTCTCTGATGCAGCAGACAATCCGGCATACTTGTTTATTAGCCAGCCTAGAAGTTTAAGTAACCAGATTATGTCACAATACAAGTGGACTGCTGATGACGTAGTCAAGCAATTGGGATTTTCCGGCGTCACCGAGGGACTTGAGAAAACCTACGCGACTAACAGTTCCACTGCAAACCCTTTTTGGACTATTCATGAAAATCATAACGAAGACCGAAGAGATCGTATAATAGGCTTATTACGCTTATCATACGACTTTTTTCCTTGGCTGAAGGTTACGGCGACAGGTGGAACGGATTTCTATACCGATCAGCGATTCCGGTACAGACCGATCAACACTTACCAAAGTTTAAACCGTAAAGGTGACATTCGTGAAGAAGTTATTCGATCGAGGGAAAATAACTACGATATCCTTGCCAGCACAAATTTTGATCTTTCAGCCGATTTTAAACTGAACGCTAATTTCGGAGCTGCTCACCAAAGCAGATACATGAGATTAACAGGAAATACCGGAAATCAATTTATCGTTCCGGATCTATATGTTATCAATAATACAACAACAAACTCCTACTTATTTGATCTGATTGAATCGAGAATCAATTCGGCCTACTTTTCCGGACAACTCAGTTACAAAGACTACTGGTTTGTAGATTTTTCGGCGAGAAATGATTGGTCGTCTACCTTGTCCAAAAATAATAACTCGTTCTTTTATCCATCTGTTAGTACGAGTTTGGTTCTATCCGATGCGCTTAACTGGCAATCTAGCGCCCTATCTTATGCCAAAATACGAGGCTCCTGGGCGCAAGCAGGCAGCTCGGGTAATCCTTATCAATTAACAGGAGCATACAATCTCAGCCAATATACACATGGTGGTGTACCCATGGCTTCCTATACAGACATTATTCCCGATCCTAATTTAAAAAATGAATTGACAACATCTATCGAAGCGGGAGCCGATCTACGATTTCTCAATAATCGGGTTTCATTCTCTTTTACCTACTATCAAGCAAAAACTAAAAATCAAATATTAGATGTACCGATTTCACCATCAAGCCTCTATGTCCGAAACAGGATAAACGCTGGAGAAATCAGTAATAAAGGAATTGAATTTATGGTTAGTGCAACTCCAGTCAAATTAGAAAACGGATTTGAATGGAATACCATCTTTAATTTCAACCGAAACAGAAATAAGGTCGAATCACTCTATCCCGGTGTAGAAACCTTTCTGTTAGCAACCGACAGAGGTATCAATGTAGTTGCCGAGGTAGGTAAGCCCTTCGGACAACTAATCGGAACCCAATTTGCATGGATAAAAGATGATCAAGGAAACAGGCTCATTGATCCAGACACCGGATTGCCCCTGCGAACAACAGGACGCGTAGAAACCGATCTGGGCAACGCGCAGCCCGATTGGTTGGGTGGGTTTGGTAATACATTTACATACAAAGGTTTTACGTTGTATGGATTGGTAGATATTCGACAAGGTGGTATCGTCTTCTCTCAATCAAACCGGGAACAGATTGTTTACGGCACAAGCAAAAAAACATTACCGGGACGTGATGGCACCTATATAGCTGATGGTGTAGTTGCTACTCAAAATGGCGGAGGAGAATGGGTAAGTACCGGTCAGAAAAACACGAAACAAGTCACGGCACAAGATTATTGGAATATGGTTGCCAGCGATAAAGAGGTTATGGTATCTGAAGAGATGATCAATGACATGAGTTATATTGCGATGCGCGAAATCAGTCTGTCTTATTTCTTACCCACCAAACTGATGCCTTCTAAAGCTATACGATCAATAAAACTCGGGCTATACGGAAGAAACCTATTCTACTTCCAACGTAAAACAGACGGTTTCTCTCCTGAGGCTTCAGCCTTTAATGTCCATAACTCATCTATAGGCATAGAGTCTACCTCCTTACCGATGATGAGAAACTTTGGATTCAATATATCGTTAGGTCTTTAATCTCAATCATTATGAAAACATCATTATTTAAAAAAGCTATATATATCGGTTGCTGTACAGCAATCTTTATCTCCTGCACAAAAGACTTTGAACAAATAAACAAACCACCCACCTCCGTTACTTCGGTGGATCCGGCTCTGTTAATATCAAGAGTCCTGCGCGACGGCACTTTTCAAGAATCGGGTGAACTACCTAATAATAAATTCGGTTCATGGATACAGCAATGGGCTGGTGGTCCGGTGGTACCCGTATCCCGGTATTTTGAAGGGCCGGAAAATCTTATTTGGTCACAACATTATACATTATTACGCAATATTGTACAGATCAAAGAAGAATTGACAGGACAAGAGGATGTACCCTCAGGCAGAAGTAAATTGGCTATTGCCGAAATATATGAGGTATACTTATATCAACGGTTGACCGATTTATTTGGAGATATCCCCTATTCAGAAGTGACAACGTCCAATCAAGAAATCAACAGAACACCCAAGTTTGATAAACAGGAAGAGATTTATCCAAGTTTAATACAAAAACTTGATCTAGCATTGAGTAAGCTCACATCAGGAGATGATTCTTACGGTACGTCGGATTTCTTTTATAACGGCAATATCGATAAATGGAAAAAATTCGGAAATTCCTTAAAACTACGTTTAGGAATGCGGATCCGGTATGCTAATCCGAACTTGGCGGAGCAAACTGTAACGGCTGCCATGACCTCCTCTTATGGTTTGCTTAGTAGTAATAGCGACAACGCGACAGTGCCGACATATAACGATGCACAAGCGGAAAATCAAAATCCTATTTTACGCCAAAATATAACAGGAAGTTCGGATTTGAGGTATTTAGCCAATACACTGGTAGATCAACTCAAAGATTATGACGATCCTCGTTTGCCAATATTAGCAGAACCTGTTACCATCAATGGTACACAGGGATATCAGGGGATTGGTGTGGCGCTTACCGATAATCAGTTGTCGGAATTAATTCGCGCTAACTTTTCGACTCCTAATAGATCAACCTGGTTTAGTCTCTCCCACAGCCCTATTCCCAGCTATGCGATGACGTATGCTGATATCTGCTATTATAAGGCAGAAGCTGCACTATTGAACTGGGGAGCATCAGCAGACGATGCACATACATTTTTTGTCGATGGTGTTAAAGCTTCTTTTGCATTGGAGCCGTATAACCTAACAGATATACCCGTCTCATACGAACAGGATATATTGAGTTTTACAGGTCTATCTACCGAACAAAAATTAGAAAAAATTGCTATCCAGAAATGGATTCAGTTGTTTGGACGTAATATGGAGGCGTTTGCAGAATGGAGAAGAATGGGCTACCCGACATTGACACCTGGTCCAAATCCAGGTTCAACAAATGGAAGGATTCCGCGCCGAGGTATCTATTCGAGCGAAGAAGCTGAGCTTAATAAAACAAATTATGAAGAAGCCGTCGGTAGGATGAGCAATGGTGATTCCTTTTTATCGAAAGTGTGGTGGGATCAAAACTAAAACAAATAGAGGCGCAAGATAGCGCCTCTATTTGTTTTTAAGACAATTTGCCCAATGCCTCTTTTATACGTCTTAACGCCTCTTTCAAAGCTTCATCTGAAGCCGCATACGAAAGACGGATATAGTTGTTATTTCCGAAAGAATCACCCCCTACTGTTGCCACATGTCCTTCATTGAGTAGATATAGCGCAAGATCCGAGGAATCTTTAATTACATTCCCTTGTGCGTCTTTCTTTCCAAAAAACGAGCTGATCTCGGGAAAGAAATAAAATGCTCCTTCGGGAAGATTTGTTTTCACACCGGGAATATCATTTAATAAATCATATACCAGCTGACGTCTGCGTAAAAAAGCTTCTTTCATTTCGTTTACGCTTTCCAATCCATCGTTATAAGCGGTAATACCCGCTCGTTGTGCAATGGAACAAGTACCCGAAGTTGTTTGCCCCTGCAGCTTATCGTTCGCGGCAGCAATTTCTTTGTTGGCGGCTATATATCCTAAACGCCAACCTGTCATTGCAAAAGCCTTGGAAAAACCATTTACAATGATGACACGGTCACGGATGGACTCGAATTGGGCGATGGACTCATGTTTGTCGATGAAATTAATATGTTCATAAATTTCATCAGACAAGATGAAAATATTCGGATGTTGCTCAAAAACCTTAGCCAATGCTGCTAATTCGTCCTTGCTATAAACAGAACCTGTTGGGTTACAAGGTGAAGAGAACATGAATAATTTAGTTTTGGGTGTAATAGCGGCCTCCAGCTGTTCGGGAGTGATTTTGAAATCCGAATCGATATCGGTATCGATAAATACGGATTTTCCTTCTGCCAATACAACCATTTCTGAATAAGAAACCCAGTATGGCGTAGGGATAATAACTTCGTCCCCTGGATTGATTAATGTCAAAATAACATTAGAGAGTGATTGTTTCGCACCAGTGGAAACCACAATTTGTGAAGGCTCATAGTCCAAACCGTTTTCATTCTTTAGTTTATTTACAATAGCCTGACGGAGTTCGGGATAACCCGGTACCGGAGAATAACGTGTATAGTTTTCGTCCAGCGCTTTCTTTGCTGCATCCTTTACGTTATTAGGTGTGTTAAAGTCTGGTTCTCCCACACTCAAACTAATAACGTTGATGCCTTTAGACGCTAATTCGCGCCCTAATTTTGTCATTTTTAAGGTCGCTGATTCGGATAAATTATTAATCCTATTTGATAAATATGATGTCGTACTCATGATGTTACAAATATATACATACTCTCCATTTATCACATGGAAATTTTAAGAAAACTAACGTGATAAAGAAAATGTAAAGATTTCAACAGGTTTTCATAGATTTCCTCTATTAAATTGTTTTCAATGGAAGAGGAGAGCGAAAAAATTCATTTTATATATCAAATATATGATCTTGGATATAAAAATGAATTTATTTAGGTTTGCCTCTATGGATTCCCGGAGAAAGTTTTTAAAAAAGATCGGAGCTGGTTCGCTCCTGCTTGGATTACATCCTATTTATGCCCAACAGATAAAACCGCTACAGAGGTCGGTAAATAAACCTATCGTTCTCTCCACTTGGGATTTCGGGTTGAAGGCTAACGCCGAAGCGTGGAAAGTTCTTTCTACAGGAGGACGTGCATTAGATGCTGTAGAACAAGGAGTGCGCTATACGGAAGCTGACCCTACCGAGCGCAGTGTTGGTTACGGTGGACGTCCGGACAGAGATGGTAAAGTAACATTGGATGCCTGTATTATGGATGAAAATGCGAATATTGGCTCGGTGGCTGCTCTAGAGCAGATTAAACATCCTATATCTGTCGCGCGGGCGGTAATGGAAAAAACACCGCATGTGATGCTAGTGGGTGATGGTGCATTGCAGTTCGCACAAGAACAGGGATTTCCGCTCGAAAACCTGCTGACAGAAGCTTCCGAAAAGGAATGGCACGAATGGCTCAAAACAGCGAAGTATGAACCTGTTGTCAATATTGAAAACCACGATACTATCGGCATGATTGCATTAGACACGCGAGGCAATCTTTCCGGAGCCTGTACAACCAGTGGTATGGCTTTTAAAATGCATGGACGGGTCGGTGACTCCCCTATCATTGGCGCCGGGCTATATGTTGACAACGAGGTAGGGGCCGCTACGGCCACTGGGCATGGCGAAGAGGTTATCCGCACAGTAGGTTCGCATTTGGTTGTCGAGTTGATGCGTCAAGGACGCACTCCTCAAAAAGCATGTGAAGAAGCTGTAAATCGAATTATTAAATTTACCGAAAACCGCAAGAAAAAGTTGGATAACATACAAGTCGGGTTTATTGCCCTTAACAAAGATGGGGAATATGGCGCCTATTGCATACATGGCGGTTTTAATTACGCGAAGTACGACCGTATGGGAAACGAACTTATATCTTCTCCACATTATCTCAAATAAAGATGCCAAAAATAGAAATCGCCTGTTTTAATATAGAAGCAGCACGTATAGCACAACAACACGGTGCAGACCGTGTAGAGCTTTGTGCCGATATGCAAGTCGGTGGAACAAGCCCTAATTTGCAGGAAACAGAAATCGTACGTCGTGAATTACATATCGCCCTCCATGTGATGGTAAGACCCCGAGGTGGGAATTTTGTGTATACAGCACATGAATTTGCACAAATGCAAAAAGATATTTTGTTATATAATGCCTCGGGTGTAGATGGTTTTGTATTTGGCATCCTGGATGCTACAGGAAACATAGATAAACAACAAAATAGGGTATTGGTCGAATTGGCAGGAGGTAAACCTTGTACTTTTCATAGAGCGTTTGATGAGGTTTCCGATAGTACACAAGCATTAGAAGATATTATTGCCTGTGGCTTCACGACCGTACTCACCTCGGGATGTGCACCGAATGTAGATTTAGGACAAGAAGAGTTGAAACGCTTGGTACAGCAAGCTCATGGTCGTATTGCAATTATGCCCGGCGGCGGTTTACGTTCCACCAATATTGGGCGCATCTGGCGAGAAACAGGTGCCGAGTATTTTCATTCGTCGGCCATCACGGATGGCTCAGAAACAGCGGTCTCTGAAGAAGTAAATGCGCTAGTGAAGGCGGTTAGATGAGATATTTCAAACCTAGCCGCAAACCATAACCGATCACTATGCCGATAACAAAACTGGCGAAGGTACCTACGAGGATATATTCTGTAAATTTGGTGTCCTTTGCATTTGTTAAGTCACCGAAACGAAAGATGGATTTTGCTCCCAAGAGAAACCCTATACCCGACAAAAAACCAACTTGTATAAAGAGGACAATCAGCAACCGCTCCATGATGCCAATGAGCAGACCTGCATCTACGAGAGAATTTTTAGGTTTCGTGACTACGTCGGTTTCGGACGTCCATTTGCTGAAGAAGACTCGTAACATAATTGGACTAACGAAAACGATCAACACAAAAGCTAGAACATATAATAGGTTTTTTGTAGAAAGTAGCGTTTCCCAATCGATAGGTAAGCCATATTTATACAGTACAACGACAATTAATGACAAAATATGTAGTGTCTGATCTGCTATAAACAGTAAAAACGCGCGACGCGGAAATTTTTTCTCAAAATAAATCTTGCCGCTGTCTATCAACAGGTGTGCGCAGCTTATAAACAATATAACTTGCCATTGATCGGATAGCTGGGGAAGAAAGAACATGACTAATAAAGCTGCATGTATGGCAATATGCAATAGTAAATAGCCAATATGTTCTCTTCGTTTCTGTACCCATTTTTTTGGTTGTAGGACAAAATCGCCTATAAAATGAGCAAGTAGTATCTTTAAGAATAAAATACTCATATCGCTAACATTTCTTTTGTACAGTAATCTAATGCCCGTTGTATTTTAGCATAACTCGCTTTCTGCAGTTCGGTGCTCACTTGACTTTGATATTTCTTATCCAATATTTTAGCCAATTCCGCTTGGTTAGCACCCTTATTTCGGAAAGCTGCTTTTACCGTTTCTGCCATATTCGGTGTCCAGCGTATAGTCAGTTCTGCTATTAATGGTAATATTACATTACATACTGCATCGAGCTTGGGATAAGCCGATTTAAAAAAGATTGTTTCTTTTTTTAATTCTTCAAAAGCTTCTCCGGAATAAGTAAGTGCAGAGCCAAACGAGTTTTTGATATGCGGGGCATCATGTTCCTTCGTTCCGATACCGACACCAATACGCACATCCAAGTCAAACGCCAGCATGGCAGCTTTTATATAGAAAGTAGCCGTTAATACATTTTGGAGCGTAAGCTCTGCTTGGAAACTATCTCCTCGAAAAATATCAAATTTATCCGAATATAGCCCTATGGCTTCTTCCAGGGCCGGCATCCATACTTTCGGATCTACAGAGCGCGATTTGATTATATCACCTGATATGACAGCTACCATATAACATCTTTTACTCAAAGATAAGTATACAACAGCATATCAGCAAAATTAGTGATAAATAAAATTATCATTAAAAACAGTGATAAACAGAAATATTACTGAAAATAGTGATAAATTAAAATACCAAGTGCTATATTACAATATTGATGATTTTGCCCTTCACGAAAATAACCTTTTTTACAGCTTTTCCATCCAGATAACGTTGTACATCTGCATTTGCCAAAACAGTTTCTTCTACAGCTTTCGGTTGCAAATCTAGAGCCAATGGTAGGTTCATCTTCATTTTTCCATTAATAGAAACCGGATAAGCAAATTCTGATTCCACCAAATATTCCGGATTAAAGGTAGGATATGGCGCATACGAGATTGTACCAGCTTCATTCCCCAATAATGCCCACAGCTCTTCCGCAATATGAGGAGCATAAGGTTGCAGGACAATAATCAAATCTTGTAATATTTTTCGTTTGTTACACTTCAAATCAGTCAGTTCGTTCACACAAATCATGAAAGCCGATACAGAAGTATTGAATGAAAAACGCTCAATATCCTCTTCTACCTTTTTGATTATTTTATGGAGTGCCTTATATTCCGCTTTGGTAGGTTCTCCGTCCGAAACGACAAAATTACCCTGTGCATCATGGAATAAACGCCATACCTTACGTAAAAATTTATATACGCCCTCAATACCATTTGTATTCCAAGGCTTTGATTGCTCCAATGGACCTAAGAACATCTCGTAAAGACGGAGTGTATCAGCACCATATGTTTCTATAATGTCGTCCGGATTAACCACGTTAAATTTAGACTTTGACATCTTCTCGACTTCAGTGCCACAAATATATCTACCATTTTCCAAGACAAATTCCGCGTCTGCAAAATCTGGACGAAATGCTTTGAATTTCTCGGTATCGAGTACATCATTATAAACGATGTTAACATCGACATGCAATGGAATCGTGTTGTATTTGTCTTTTAGGCCATGCGAAACAAAAACATTTGTTCCTTTGCCCTCTTCATCAAGCACGCGATATACAAAGTTAGAACGTCCTTGAATCATCCCCTGGTTGATCAATTTTTTAAAAGGTTCTTCTTCATTGTGATACCCAAGATCTTTCAATACCTTGTTCCAAAACCTCGAGTAGAGCAAATGCCCCGTAGCATGCTCTGAACCTCCTATGTATAAATCTACCGCTTTCCAATAATCTACGGACTCTTTGGATGCAAAGGATTCCTCATTTGTGGGATCCATATAACGAAACCAATACCAGGAGGAGCCCGCCCAACCCGGCATCGTACTCAACTCGTAATCGTATTTCCCTTGATACTTCCATCCTTCAGCTCTGCCCAACGGCGGTTCGCCTGTTTCTGTAGGCAGATATTTATCTACCTCCGGCAATAATAAGGGTAACTCTTCCTCTTTTATCAAGTAAGGCAATCCATCTTTAAAGTATACGGGTACAGGTTCACCCCAATAGCGCTGACGGCCAAAAATAGCATCACGCATCCGGTAATTTATTTTAGCCTTACCTAATCCGAGCTCCTCCAAACGTTTTATCAAAGCTGGTACAGCTTCGTTGTATGTCATACCATTGATAAAATCAGAATTGATATAGCGACCATCTTTCGTGGGATCAGCTTCTTCTTCTATATTTTGTGCATTGGAAATTGGGATAATCGGCAAATTAAAATGTTTTGCAAAAACATAATCTCGCTGGTCACCGGATGGTACAGCCATCACAGCACCTGTCCCGTATCCCGCCAATACATAGTCTGCGATCCAAATGGGTACGTCTTCTCCAGTCAACGGGTGCTTCGCGTATGAACCCGTAAAAGCACCCGATACTGTTTTGGTATCCGCCATACGATCTAGTTCGGATTTCTTCGAAGTTTTTTCTTTATAAGATTTAATTTCAGATCGTTGATCATTTGTAGTTAAAGCATCAACTAATTCATGTTCCGGTGCCAAAACGATAAAAGAGACACCAAAGATGGTATCCACGCGGGTTGTGAACACTTCAATATTCGCATGTAACTGGGGCAGCGGAAATTTTACCGATGCGCCTACTGATTTGCCTATCCAGTTACGCTGCATCTCCACTAACGGCTCCGGCCAATCAACCGTATCCAATCCACGTAGTAAACGGTCAGCATAAGCGGTTATACGCATCGACCACTGCATCATTTTTTTCTGTTCTACAGGATATCCTCCGCGTTCCGATACACCATTAATAACTTCATCATTAGCTAACACGGTACCTAGAGCAGCACACCAATTCACCGTACTCTCCCGCAAATAAGCCAATCTATATTTCAACAATTCCCGTTGTTGCTCCTCATCCGAAAAGCTATTCCATTCGGCCGCTGTAAAGGTCAATACGTCCTCATCACAAACCGCATAAATATCTT
>Ga0079224_100010018_pt1 | contig 12976 bp, 15 predicted proteins | sample Stecom2015_FD_80414 | JGI IMG/M metagenome (GOLD analysis project Ga0079224, IMG submission 80414) | Agricultural soil microbial communities from Utah to study Nitrogen management - Steer compost 2015 | ecosystem: Environmental > Terrestrial > Soil > Agricultural land | place: USA: Utah... | reverse complement strand
TCCAGTTGACCGTCCGCTTCGTTCACTCTGTAGTACACCACATGGGCCTTGACGGTTGAACAACGGTAACCCACCCGGATATGGCCTCGGTCGCGACCTGCGCCCGGATCATGCGTGAGGTTCCTGATCTCATCGAATATCAGGGCCAAGTACCGGAGGTGCCTGGCGCCGTCGGTTCGATGCACCCCAACTCGGCATCCTCCAGCGGTTCGCCGTTGAAGTACCATTGCAGGTATCCGCCCACGGAGGTGCATAGCTGGTCGTTCTGCACGGTGACCGGCGGCGCGGGTATCGGCGGACAGGGCACCACCACGGATTCCGACGGGTCCGACGCCGCCACTTGAGGTGACGGTCCTTAGGGATCTAAAGGGTCGCGGCACGTTGCCGCTCCCTTACACTTACGGTTGCCCGCTAGCACGTGTCTTCCGCAAAGTAGGTGCCGCCCTCCTTCCGGATCGTCAAGCACTTCCCGGGGTTGGCCGCAAGCCAAGCATCACAGCGGCGTGCCAGGTCGGCCCCGCTGTTGCTTTGGCCGATGCTCGCCGAAGCACCCAGCTGGACCTTTTCCTTGGGCTGGAAATAGAACACCGGCAGGCTGCCGCCCGGCTTCTCTTCGTAGCGCACTTGGAGATAGCGGCTCTCATCCATGAGCGGAAGCAGGTAGGTCATTTGCTCCGCAAAGCTGCTTGCTGCCACCGTTGCTGGAACTGGCACTTGTTCCGTCTTCGAGCAGCCCATGAGCAACAAGGCACCGACTATGGCGAACGTGAGGGGGATCGGGGTTTTCATTCAATAAATGATTTTGGGGCTTGTATACCAAAGTTAAGCGGAAAGGAGGGCAGCATGTAAATTGAACAGTTAGCGAACCCGGTGCGAGGGCTGCTGGGTCCATGCGTGCTTGCCCGGCCTGGCTCTAACTGCTGGCGCAACAGGCCCGGGGTTCCCGGCTACCTTCGCTACGCAAATGGCTGCCATGCCCCGGTACTGCTTCGCGATCCTTCTTCTGCTGCTCGCCTTGCCGCTGCATGCGCAGCGCATCGACAGCATCCACGTCTTCAAGGAACTCCCGCCTGGGCACTACACTTCAGCCTCCGCCAATGCCACCGCTTGGGTGCTCTACCGCAAGCAGGCCGCACATACCGCGGTGAAGGGGGACCGCATGGCCACCGCCGCCGAAGCGATGACCAGCTACCGCCCGGAACGGCACGGCTTCCGGCCCCTGCCGGGGCTGCAATACCTGGCCATGGGCTGGTCCGGCGGCAGGCCATTCACCCTCGGGGTGGCGGATGACCTGGACCTGGTGATCAACTTCACGGCACGGACCGAGTACCGCATTTCCGGGATGACCGATCGCATACGGGTGCGGGCGCTGCTGGCAAGGATGGTGGTGGAATAAGGGAGCATATCTTTGATCCATGGCGAACGACACCACCAAGTCAAAGGCAACTAAGCGGAAGAAACCCGTGCGCCGGAAAAAGGCATGCCCGTACGTGAAGCCCTACGATGCCAAGAAATTTGCGGGAACGGTGCCAGCATTCGCACATGTGACCTTGGAAGAAATGAGGAGTTGGCGTGATGACCGCTGAGCGGATCCTGGTGGACACAAACGTCCTTGTGTACCATTTGGGCGGCCAGGCACAGGCGACCACTGCCTTGGATGGCACAGAGGTGCATATCTCATTTGTCACGGAGATCGAGCTTCAAAGCAAGCCAGGGCTCAAGGAATCCGACCTTGTCGCCATTCGTGCAGCGTGAGCGAACTACCGGGTCAGTGATGTCAACCCGGCCATCAAGCATCTTGCAGCGCTTCTTAGGCGGGATCATTCCCTCAAGTTTGCGGACGCACTGGTCGCGGCTACCGCGATGCATCTCAGCATTCCCTTGCTAACGGCCGACAAGCACTTCAACCGGTTGAGCGAAGTGATGCAAGTGCGGTTGCTGTGAAGCGTTCCTTCACGCCTTCATCACTTCCTCCACCATGGTGCTGCTGCCGATGAACAGCGGTGTGCGCTGGTGCAGCTCTGCTGGCTTTATGTCCAGGATGCGCCTTGTGCCGTCGGTGGCCGCGCCGCCGGCCTGTTCGGCAAGCAAGGCCAGTGGGTTCCCTTCGTACACCAAGCGCAGCTTGCCGTTGGGCTTCCCCGTGGTACCGGGGTACATGTAGATGCCGCCCTTCAGCAGGTTGCGGTGGAAATCCGCCACCAGGCTGCCGATGTAGCGGGCGCTCAGCTTGCGCTTTTTGCAGTCGTCGATGTACTTGCGCACCGGCTCCGGGAAGTCGAAGTAGTTGCCCTCGTTCACCGAGTAGATGCTGCCATCCTTGGGGATCTGCATGTTCGGGTGGCTCAGGCAGAACACACCGATGCTCGGGTCCAGCGTGAAGCCGTTCACCCCGTTGCCCGTGGTGTACACCAGCATAGTGCTGCTGCCGTAGACCACGTAGCCGGCCGCCACCTGCTGGTTGCCGGGCTGCAGGAAATCGTTCACCGTCACCTGCTCGGCTTCAAGGCGCCGATAGATGGAGAAAATGGTGCCGATGGACACGTTCACATCAATGTTGCTCGAGCCGTCCAGCGGGTCCATGGCCACCACGTACTTGCCGCCGTTCGAGACGGGATTGTCGAACACGATGTGCTCATCGTTCTCCTCGCTGGCCACCGCGCACACCGCCCCCTGGTTGCGCATGGCTGAAATGAAGCGGTCGTTCGCATAAACGTCCAACTTCTGCTGCCGCTCACCTTGAATATTGTGCTGGTCGGTCTCGCCCAGGATCTCGTTCACCAGGCCGGCCTTGTTCACCTCCCGGTTCACCAGTTTCGCCGCCAGGCGGATCGAGGTGAGCAGTTGCGTGAGGTCGCCCGTGGCAAAGGGAAAGTCCTTTTCGCGTTCAATGATGAATTCCGAAAGTGTGGTGATCTGATGGACCATGGCTAGGGAGAACGGTGTGTTTCGTGACAGGGCGCAGCCCTGGTACCGTTGCAAATATCGGCGATGCCCGACCTTTGCGCGCGATGGAAGTGATCATCCGCAAGGCCGAGGCCCGCGATGTGCCTCGGATGCTGGCCTTGGTGCAGGAGCTGGCAGCCTTTGAACGCGAACCCAAAGCGGTGACGGTGACGGAGGAACACATGCGTGACGCCGGCTTCGGTCCGGATCCCGTATGGTTCGGTTGGGTGGCCGAATCAGGTACAGGTGATGAGGGCAAGGAAGGTAAGGAAGGCGATGGTAAGGGAGGTGAGGATGGTAAGGGAGGTAAGGGAGGCAAGGGAGCTTTTCCTGCTTCTCCTGCATCTCCTGCCTCACCCGCTCCCACCCTCCTTGGCATGGCCATCTGCTACGTGCGCTATTCCACCTGGAAGGGCCGCCGCCTCTACTTGGAGGACATCGTGGTCACGGAAGAGGCCCGGGGCCGGCGCATCGGTGAGCGTTTGTTCATGGCCTGCGTGCAGCATGCGGTGGAGGCAGGCCACAGCGGCATGGCCTGGCAAGTGCTGGACTGGAACACGGATGCGATCCGTTTCTATGAGCGCTTCCATGCGGACCTTTCCGACACCTGGCTGAACGGTTCGCTCGACCGGGACCAATTGATGCAACTGGCTGACCGATGAAGATCTTCAAGTTCGGCGGGGCCAGCGTGAAGGATGCCGATGCCGTGCGCAATGTCGCTGAGGTGATCAAGCACCATGCCTTGGACGATCTGGTGATCGTGGTGAGCGCCATGGGCAAGACCACCAATGCGCTCGAGGAAGTGACCTGGTCCTGGCTGGATGGCCGCCCCACCAAGGCGATGGTGGATACGCTGGAAGGTGTGCACCAAGCCATATTGCAGGCCGTGGCCCCGCAGGACGTGGCGGCCCTGGACATGCTCCGCGGGCATTTCCGCGCGTTGCGCGGGCTGTTGGAGCAGCCTGCATCAGAGGGCATCGATCACCACTACGACCAAGTGGTCTCCTTCGGTGAGCTCTGGAGCACGGTGATCGTGCATGCCCACTTGAACGCGGCCGGCATGGCCTCCACCTGGTGGGATGTGCGCTCGGTCATCCGCACCGATCCGCGCCATCGCCCAGCCCGCGTGGACTGGCAAGCTTCGGCGACCGGGGCCGAACGGATGCTGGCCCAAGTGCCTGGAACCCCGGTGCGCGTGGTCACGCAAGGCTTCATTGCCGGCGCGGAGGGCGGCATCACCACCACCCTCGGCCGGGAGGGCTCCGACTTTTCAGCCGCCATCCTGGCCTTCCTGCTGGATGTTGAGTGCGTCACCATCTGGAAGGATGTGGCCGGCATGTTCAACGCTGATCCGAAGCGCTTCCCGAACACCGTGCTGCTGGAGCGCATCAGCTACCGCGAAGCCATCGAGCTCAGCTATTTCGGCGCCAGCGTGATCCATCCTCGCACGCTGCAGCCCTTGCAGCAGAAGGGCATCCCGCTGTTCGTGCGGTCGTTCACGGATCTCCGCGCCAAGGGCAGCACCATTGCTGCGGACAGCGATGGGGACACACTGGTACCTTCCTTCATCGTGAAGCCCGGCCAATTGCTCATCAGCATCACCCCGCGGGACCTCAGCTTCATCGTGGAGGAGAACCTCAGCGGCATTTTCCAATGCTTTGCCCGCCACCAAGTGCGCATTGAACTGATGCAGAACAGCGCCGTGGCCTTCAGCGTGGCGGTGGACGATACGCCGCGGGCCCGCCAACTGCTCGAGGAACTGCGCGGGGAGTACGAGGTGCTCCACAATGAGCACTGCGAATTGATCACCGTGCGGCACTACGACGAGGCCACGCTGGCCGCCCTGTTGCGGGGCAAGGAGCAGCTGATCGAGCAGCGCTCGCGCACCACCGCCCGCTTCGTGGTGAAGTAACGGACGATCACCGGTCGCGCGGCCCGCTGCAATAGATTCGTCCCATGGCCCGCGCGTTCTTCCGCAACCTGCTTCCGATCGCCACGGTGGTCTCCTGCCTGGGTCTTGCCCTCCCGGGGGCGGCCCAGCCTGTGAGCGCGGACAGCTTGAAGACCGCGATCGCGCAGGAACGCATCCGGCTGGCGGAGGCGGATACCGGGGAGGACCTGCGGGCGGCCTTCGATGCCCGGGTCCGCATGGCCGCGTTGGTCCGCGCGCCCGAAGCGGTGCGCCTGCTGAAAGAAGCCAGGGCAATGGCGGACAGCCTGGACCGGCCGGACCTGGGAGCGTTCGCCCAGGGCCTGCTGGCCGAGCGGCTGGTGCGTAGGGGGGATCACGCCGCTGCACTCCGGGAAGTCGCCTTGGGTGATTCCCTCCAGCGCCTGAGCGGTGCCCGCCAGCAGGACAGCCTGCTCCAAGCGCATGCCCACAGGCTGGCGCAGGTGGAGGCGCAACAAGACAGCACGGCGCGCGCAGCTTTCGAGCGGGAGAAGCGCCTGGCCGTGGCATTGAGGGAGGCTGAACAACGCGCCGAGCGCTGGATGTACGCTGCACTGGCCGCAGGCGTGCTGGGCCTGGTGGCGGTGCTCGTGTTGCTGTATCGGGCGGGCAGCACGGCCCGCAGGCGGCACGCCACCATCGAAGCGTTGCGGGAGGAGCTGGAAGCGGTGCGGAAAGAGCGCCCGGAACAGCGCGCAGCGGCCTCCCTGCAGCCGCCATATGCCCGCCGATCGCAGGCCCCGGCTGCCCCGCAGCCCACGGTGGATGAGGCCATGCGGCCCGTGGCCCTGGGGTTGTTCCGCAAAGGTGCGCCCGAACGGCTGGCGACGCTCCGGGATGCGCGGCAGCGCGGCGATACCGAGAAGGTGATGCGCGTGGTGGCCACACTGAAGCCGTTGCTGACCGGCCTTGACCGTGACCGTTCCGCTGCGCTCATGGCCCGGCTCAGGATGCCGGAAGCCTCGGACAACCTGGCGCAATGGAATGCCGACCTTGATGCCCTGGAGACCGTGCTGCGCGAACAGGAAGCCCAGGGTGGCGGTCACTGAGGATCCGCGAGCAAAGCCAGCGCCAGCGCCACCGCCGGGTGATCGGTGATCAATCCGTCCACGCCCAGGCGGATCAGGCGGCGCATTTCCGCCTCCTCGTTCACGGTCCACGCCAGCAAGCCGATGCGTTGTGCCCGCAATCGACCCGGCAACGCATCGTCGATGTGGCGATGGGCTGGCCCGTAATAGGCGGGGGTGAAGGTGAGCCTGCCCAGATTGGCCTCGGCGCCCTCCGCATTTTCCGTTAGCAACGCCAGTGGGAGCGCGGGTTCCCGGACATGCAGGATTTCCAGGACCTCGGTATCAAAGCTCTGCACGAGGCAATGGCCGGTGATGTGGAGTGCAGCCAATTCCGCCAGCACCAGTTCAGCGAACCGCGCGGGTGGCGGTTGGAAGGTGCCGTAATGCCGCGGATCGCTCTTGATCTCGATGTTGAAGCCGGGCACCCAGGTAGAACCGCGTGCGCGAGCGGCCGCCTTCACAGCGCCCACCACCTCGGCCAAGGTCGGTTTGGGGATCACGGCTGTTGCTGATCCGCCTGCATCGGGTGCATCCGTGGCAATGCACCTGAAACGCTGGACTTCCGCCAAGGGCATGGTGAAGATATTGAGCGCCCGACCGGCCTCTGCCGTGAGCGGCCTTCCCTCCGGGTCGCGGCAGCTTTCCGGGTCCATCCACGGCTCGTGGCTCACCAGCACATGCCCATCGCCGGTGACCACTACGTCCATCTCCAGCCAGTGGCAGCCGATGGAGGCGGCATGCAGGAAGGCGGGAAGGGTGTTCGCCGGGAAAGGTCCGGCACAGCCGCGGTGGCCGTGGACGACGGTTAGTGGGGTGGGTGGCATGCGTGAAGGCCAAGATAGGTGCGGGATCCCTCGCCAACGGGTGGTTGGCTCACAGTTGCCCGTCCGCGATATCGCGCAGGATCTTATCCGCCAGCACGTTGGCCAGCTTGAAGAAGCTTTCTTGGGTCAGGCCGGCCACATGCGGTGAGAGCATCACTTTTTCATGTGTGAAAAGCCGTTGCCGCACGCTATCCGGAACCTCCGCTTTCAGCCCGAGCAACGAGCGCTCCTCGAAATCGAGCACATCCAGGCAGGCGCCCCGCACCCGGCCGCCATCCAAGGCGTCCAGGAGGGCCGTCGTGTCCACCAGCGGTCCACGTGCGGTATTGATGAACCAGACCGGCTTGCCACAGGCGGCGAAGAAAGCGGCATCGGCATAGTGCTCGGTCTCGGGAGTAAGTGGCAGGTGCAGGCTGATCACCTCGCTGCGGGTGAGCAGTTCATCCAGGTCCACCTCGGCGGCATGTTCATTTCCGAAGCCGGTCCGGTACTTGTCATGGGCCAGCACCTTCACGTTGAACCCCGCCAGACGTTGCGCCAAGGCGGTGCCCATTTGGCCGAACCCGATGATGCCGACGGTGCTGCCGCCCAGTTCATTTCCGCTGTTGGAGGTGCGGTCCCACACGCCTTGCCGCACTTCGCGATCGGTCTTGGGCAGTTTGTTCATAAGCGCGAGCAGCATCCCCAAGGCATGCTCGGCCACGGCATCGCGATTGCCTTCCGGCGAGTTGTACAGGCGGATGCCGCGCGATTCGCAGTAGGCACGGTCGATGTTCTCCATGCCTGCCCCCGCACGCGCAATGAAACGCAGCCTGGGTGCGTGATCGAGCACCTGGGCGCCCATCATCATGCGGCTGCGCACCACGAGCCCTTCGGAGTCGTGCAGCTGGGCGAGCAGGGCATCACCACGGAATTCGCTGAGGTCCTCGCAGGTGTGGCCGGCCACGGTGAGCCGCGTGCTGAGGACCGGATGCACGCTGTCGATGAAGTTGATCTTCATAGGAGGATATCACGCAGGAAAAACGCGGCGATACTGAAGTAGATCACCAGGCCGGTGACGTCCACCACCGTGGCCACGAAGGGCGCGGACGAGGTAGCGGGGTCCAGGCCGAAGCGCTTCAGCACCAAAGGAAAGAGCGAGCCGACCAGATTGCCCCACAGCACAACGCCCAGCAGGGATACGGCCACCACGCAGGCCACCGGCAGCCAGTGCGGGCCATAGACATCCACGAACTGGCTCCAGATCACTACGCGCGCGAAGCCGATCACCGCCAAGATGCCGCCCAGGATAAGGCCCACGCTGGCCTCGCGCTTCACGATGCGCCACCACTCCCGCACGGTGATGTCCCCCAGTGCCAAGGCGCGGATGATCAAGGTGCTGGCCTGCGATCCGGTGTTGCCGCCGCTGGAGATGATCAGGGGCACGAAGAGCGCGAGCACCACCGCCTGCGCGATCTCGTCCACGAAAAAGCCCATGGCCGTGGCGGTGAAGCTTTCCCCGATGAAGAGCACCACGAGCCACCCCGAGCGCTTCTTTACCATTTCCCACAGGCTGCTGTGGCTGTAGGAGTATTCCAGCGCTTCCATACCGGCCATCCGGTGGGCGTCCACGGTCTCCTCCTCGCGGATGGCGTCCACCACGTCATCAATGGTGATGCGGCCGAGGAGCCGGCCCCGGTCGTCCACCACGGGCAGGATCACCAGGTCATATTTCTCCATGATCCGGCTGACATCCTCCACATGTTCGTGGGCACGCACGCTGATCACGTCGGGGTCGTAAACGTCCTTTACCGGCGTGCGGAGCGAGGTGGTGATCAGAGCCTTCAGCGGAATGGAGCCCATCAGTCGTTCATGGTCGTCCACCACCAGGATCACGTAAATGTCATCCACCAGGTCGGCATGCCCGCGCAGTTCGCGCACGCAATCCAGCATGCTACTGGCCACGTTCACCTTCACCAGTTCCTTGGCCATCAGGCCGCCTGCGGAGTTCTCGTCGTAGGTGAGCAGTTCGTTGATCTCGCGGCGCTGCTCCACGTCCTCGATGTTCGCCAGCACCTCCTCACGCACGCCCTCGGGCAGCTCGGCGAGCATATCCGCGGCATCGTCCGAGTCGATGTGCTCGATCAGCTCTTCGGCGATCTCCTTGCCCGTGTAGTTGCCCAGGAGGTCGTCGCGGCGGTCCTCTGGCACCTCCAGCACCACTTCGGCGGCCAGCTCCGGTTCCAAGCGCTCGAAGAGATATTGCGCTTCCTTCAGGTGCAGCTGGTCGAGGACCTCGGCGATATCCGCCGGATGCAGGTCCCGCACGGCCGCCAGGAGCTCCTCGTCGCGCTGCTGGGCCACGTGTTCCTGGATCCGTTCCAGGTTTGCTTTGCTGAGGGTGAAGGTCATCGGGGCCAGCGGATCAGGCCGCGAAACTACTGTGGGGTGAAGGAAGGCGCCAACGGGTCGATCGGTGCGCCCTCAGGCCTCCGCGGGCACGCATTGCAGGGCCAGGCGGATGAAGTCCTCCACGGAAAGCTGCTCGGCACGTTTCGATGCGAATTCCGGTGGCACGCCTCCGCGCAGGGGTGGGAAGGCCTTCAACGCGTTGTGCAGGGTCTTGCGGCGCTGGCCGAAAGCGGTCTTCACCAACCGCCGCAGCAACTGTTCGTCGCAGGGAGGCGCCACCCGCTCGTTGCGCCGCATGCGGATCACCATGCTGCGCACCTTGGGCGGCGGGATGAAGGAATCGGGTTCCACGACAAAGAGCGGTTCCATGTGGTACCACACCTGGGCGAGCACACTGGTGATGCCGTAGGTGCGGCTTCCCGGTGCGGCGCACAGGCGGTCGGCCACTTCCTTCTGGAACATGCCCACCATTTCGGGGACCAGTTCCCGGTTCTCCAGCACCTTGAAGATGATCTGCGTGCTGATGTTGTACGGGAAATTCCCGATGATCCCCAGCAGCCCCGTGCCGATCCGGGTAAGGTCCATCCGCAGCAGGTCGCCCTGCACCACGCGCAGTCCCGGCCACTTTTCCCGCAGATGGGCCACGGATTCGGCGTCCAGTTCAATGCAGGTAAGCCGGATGTCGTCGCGGTCGACCAGGTGCCGAGTGAGCGCGCCGGTGCCGGGCCCTACTTCCAGCACGTCCCGGTAGCCGCGGTGGAGCGTGAGGCCCTCGGTGATGCGTCGGGCAATGTCGTCCTCCTTCAGGAAATGCTGGCCGAGGTGCTTTTTGGCGCGGACGGGCATCAGGCGTTGTGCAGCACTTCCAGCAGGGTGCGAAAGGCGATGGCCTTGCCGCCGTAATACTTCTCGGATTCACCCTGCAGCCGTTCGGCGTGGACGTGGCGGTATTCGTCATAATCCGCCATGCTGGCACAGCTGTACTGTACGGCATAGGTGGCGCCGGAATCGCCCTCGCTCAATACCCGGCTGAGCCGCGCATCCAGGAAAAGACCCGTGGCCATCATGTCGGGCAGGTGCGTGTTCCGCATCCAGGCCAGCCACATCTCGTGTACCTCGAGGTCCACGTTCACGGTCACGTTGTAAATGATCATGGCGTAGGGCCCAACAGGAATTGTTGTTCGGGGGTGTTCAGGTTGTCGTGGTCGCCGCGCAGGCGCCGGTAGCGCTCACGGGCGGCTGCGACAAAGATGCTGCCGCTTTGCTCGAAGAGCAGCTTCTCGTACCATTTCTGCGCCTGCTCAGGGTCGTTGAGGTCCTGTTCGTAGAGTTGGGCCAGGTCGAACATGGCGTTGTCCATCAGGATGTCGAGGGGATACAATTCCACGATCTTCTCCAGGTACCCGGCCGCCTGCGCATATTGGCGCCGGGCATGGGCGATGCGGTAGCGGGCGTAGAGGACATCATCGCCCAGGGCGGCCATGGGGAAGCGGGCGCTGAGCGTGTCCAGCACCGTCACGGCGCTGTCGTACCGGTGCTGGAAGGTGAGCAACTGTGCGTTCGCGAAGAGTATGAGGGGCTCGCTCACCGTGTCGGTGCCGAGGTTGTCGGTGATCAGCAGGGAGAGTTCCATGGCATCGTTGGCGATCAGCTTGCTGGTGCTGGCCTTCAGCACGTCCAGTTGGGCCTTGGCCCAGAGGAAGTCTCCGGAATAGAAGCTCACTTTGGCATTCCGCAGCCGGGCCTCGTGCCCGAGAATGTCCTGCTTGAAGTCGAGGTCCACCTGCGAGTAGAGCAGGGAGGCCTCCCAGATGTCGCCTTCCAGCACATGCACATCGCCCAGCTCCAGCTTCATCTGCGCCTGTTCCGTGGGGCCCAGCCCGGGCATGCCAATGGCTTCCTGCAAGAGCTGTGCAGCGCCCTGCGTGTCGTTGAGGTAGTACGCCCGCAGCCGGGCCGCCCCGCTGATGAGCTTGATGTTGGCCGGTATGCGGCCCAGCTCGGTCAGCGTGCTTTCGTACTGCTGTTGCAGCTGGAGGAGCTGGTCGTACGGTGGGTCAGCCTGGTCCCGGATCTGCGCGTCCATGGCCGTGACCAGCCCAATGCGTGCCGCGCCGTACCACGGCGAGCTGCCGCCGAGCCCCACCACGTATTCATAGCACCGCGTGGCCGCCACCCAATCCTTGTTGTTCACGGCCATGTCCCCGAGGGCCATCAGGCGCTGGCCTCCCTCGTTGAAACGCTTGTCCATGGCCCTGCTTTGCAGGAAGGCACTGTTGAGGTCCTTACGCTGGATGTACATCCAGATCAACAGGTCCTGGAAATGGACGTTGTCGGGATGGCGTTGCACGCGGCGCAGCAGCTCGGTGCGCAGCAGGTCCGAACGCTCATCGGTGCTGGTGAAGTCGATGAAGCGGCCCAGGCCGTTCTGCACCGCCTGCAAATAGCCGGGGTTGCTTTGCAGCAGGTCCATGTAATCGCTCACCATGCCGGCCACATCGCCCTTGGCCGCGCGCAGGTTGGCCGTTTCGTAGAAGAAATCGGTGCCGGCCTTGAGCAGTTTGCGGCCGCGCTCGTAGGTGAGCAGGGCGTGGTCCAGCTCGTTGTTGCGGGTGAAGGCGTTGGCCAGGTTGCGGATGGCCCCTTGGTCCGGCTTGAGGTTCTTCAGTGCATTATCGAACTGTTGCTTGGCCTTGGCCGTGTCGCCATTGAGCTTCATCACCATGCCGATGTCCACCAGGTAGCGCGGGTCCCCGCCCTGTTTCCGCATTTGGCTCTTGGCCAGCTTCTCCGCATCGTCGTATCGCTCGGCCCCCAGGTAGGCTTTCAGCAGCTGCTCGTAATAAAGGTTGGAGGGCTGCCGGTCATGCAGCTTTTCATAGTAGAGGATGGCCTTGTCGAATTCCCCTTGGCGCATGTATTCCGCAGCCAGCTGTTCATCGGTGCCCGGCTGCGCCTGTGTGAGCTGCACCGTGCCGAGCATCACCGCTAGCAGCAGCAGCACACGCAGAGGAGGAGGGAGGAGGCGCGGGGTCATTGGCGAAGCAAGGAGTCGATCGCGGCACGGTAGGAGGTCCGCTCTTGGATGAGTGCTTGGGTGCGGGCCGCTAGGCTGTCCAGGTCCTGGCGGAGCGCGGTGTTCCAGCGCTCTTCCATGTGCAGCGCCGCCTGCCTCTTCTTGCCCGTCATCAGGCCCTGGTCCAGGTCGTGCCGCAAGTGGCGCAGGCGTATCAGCGTGCTGTCCAGCCGGGCCCGTTCCGCCCGCCGGGCCTGCATGAGCCGGGGCAACCGTTCAGCCATGGCCCGGTGGTAATTGCCGAGCACCTCGGCCTCGGGGCGCAGCAGGGTGTCGCCGAAGCGTTGCTCAATGCCCGGGCGTTCCGCCTGGAACAGCGCTCCCATGTGCCGCAGGGCAGTGGTGTCAGGGCCGTTCAACTGGGTGCGCATGCTTTCGGTCTGTTGGATCATTCGTTCCACGGCGGCCAGCTCCTGGGGGGAGGCCGGTGTGGTGCATCCCGACATCAGGCTGCCCGCGACGAACGCGAGAAGGACCGTCGCCGGTATGGCCCGTTTCATTTTTTCACGATCAGTTCGAAGCCGGTATAGGGTTGCAGGGCCTTCGGAATGCGGATCCCCTCGGGGGTTTGGTTGTTCTCCAACAGCGCCGCCACGATCCGTGCCAAGGCCAGCGCGCTGCCGTTCAGGGTATGCACGAGCCGTGTTTTCTTGTCGTCGCCCCGGAAGCGCAGTTTCAAGCGGTTGCTCTGGAAGGCCTCGAAATTGCTGATGGAGCT
>Ga0079224_100010017_pt1 | contig 12979 bp, 13 predicted proteins | sample Stecom2015_FD_80414 | JGI IMG/M metagenome (GOLD analysis project Ga0079224, IMG submission 80414) | Agricultural soil microbial communities from Utah to study Nitrogen management - Steer compost 2015 | ecosystem: Environmental > Terrestrial > Soil > Agricultural land | place: USA: Utah... | reverse complement strand
GGGCTGCATCCCCTCGAAGGCCCTCATTCATGTAGCCGAGGAGTACGCGAGAGCCGCCGCCGCGGCCGCCAGCGGAACGCCCTTCGGCCTGCGCTCGGCGCGTCCGGAGCTCGATCTGGCCCAGGCCGTGGGCTGGAAGGAGGGGATCGTCGACCGCCTGACCCTCGGCGTCGCGCAGCTGCTGAAGCGAGCCGGGGTCAAGGCGGTGGCGGGTTGGGCCCGCTTCCGCGACGGCAAGACGGTGGAAGTGGAGACGGCCACGGGTCTGCAGGTCATCCGGGCCGAAACCGTGGTGATTGCCACCGGCTCGGCACCGGTGGAACTGCCCGCGCTGCCCTTCGGCGACAAGGTGATCTCTTCCAGCGAGGCGCTCAAGCTGACCCGGCTGCCGGAACGCCTGGTGGTGGTCGGCGCCGGCTACATCGGCCTGGAACTGGGCACCGCCTTCGCCAAGCTGGGCAGCGGGGTCACCGTGGTCGAGGCCGAAGACCGTATTCTTCCGCAATGGGACCGGGAACTCACGAGCCCGGTGGCGAGGCGGCTCGAGACGCTCGGCGTCGAGGTCATCACCAGCGCCCGGGCACGGCGGCTGTCGTCCGACGGCACGGCGCTGGTCGTCGAGACCGGTGGAGGCGAGGAACGGCGGCTGGCCGCCGACCACGTTCTGGTCACCGTAGGACGCCGCCCCCTGGTGGAAGGCTGGGGGCTCGAGGAACTGGACCTCGACCGGGAAGGGCCCTTCATTCGCATCGACGCCCAGTGCCGCACCTCCATGCGCGGCGTCCATGCCATCGGCGATGTGACCGGCGAACCCATGCTGGCGCACCGCGCCATGGCCCAGGGACTCCTGGTGGCAGAGATCGCGGCGGGCCACCGCCATGCCTGGGACAAGCGCGCCATTCCCGCGGTCTGCTTCACCGATCCGGAGGTGGTCACTGTTGGCCTCTCGCCCGAGCAGGCGCGCGCTACCGGCCGGGAGCTGCGCATCGGCAATTTTCCTTTCAGCGCCAACGGCCGTGCCATGACCCTGGCGGTCGAAGCCGGCTTCGTTCGCGTGGTTGCCCGTGCTGACAATCACCTGGTCCTGGGCATTCAAGCAGTTGGTCCGGGGGTCTCCGAACTCTCCGCCGCCTTTGCGCTGGCTCTGGAAATGGGTGCCCGCCTGGAAGACATTGCCGCAACCATCCACGCCCATCCGACTCTCAGCGAGGCCTTCCACGAAGCGGCTTTGCGAGCCCTGGGGCAGGGGCTGCATGTTTGAGCGAATTCTGCGTGGGGAAGACGCTATGCGCTCCTCGTTAAGCCTCGCCGGTGCGGCCAACTGCTTCGTTGACCGGTCACGCTCGAGACGTTGTTAATGGCGGGTGCATGTTGGACCTCTAGCTAGGGTGGAGCGAGTATGAACCTCGGGGTTATCGGATTGGGTTCCATGGGCTATGGCATGGCCGCCTCTCTTCTGCGCGCCGGTCACCGGGTATGGGGCGGCGATGTCAATCGTGAAGCGGTCGCGCGCTTGCAGACCGAGGGAGGCTCTCGCCAGGACCTTGCCGAGGCCGCTGCCGAGCTCGATGCCCTGGTGATCGTCGTGCTCAATGCGGACCAGACCGAAGAGGTCCTGTTCGGGCAGAACAGCATGGCGTCTCGCTTGCGGAAGGGCTGCGTTGTCATCTGCTGTGTCACCGTTGCGCCCGATTTCGCTCGTGCAATGGAAAAGCGATGTGCCTCCCAGGGCCTGCTCTATCTCGATGCGCCTATCTCGGGCGGGTCGGTGAAGGCGGCGCAGGGCAAGCTTTCCATCATGGCTTCGGGATCTGCAGAAGCCTTTGCGGCTGCGCGGCCCGTACTCGATGCGACCGCTGAAGCCGTCTTCGAACTGGGAGATGCTGCGGGTGCCGGATCTGCAATGAAGGCCGTCAACCAGATGCTGGCCGGGGTCCACATCGCTGCAATGGCAGAGGCCATCACCTTCGGCATCTCCCAGGGTGTCGCTCCTGAGACCTTTCTCGAGGTGATTCCGCGCTGCGCAGGGACCAGTTGGATGCTGGAGAACCGCGCGCCCCACGTCGTCGAAGGCGATTACACGCCGCATTCAGCCATCAACATTTGGCCCAAGGATCTGGGGATCGTGCTGGACAGCGCACGCCAGGTCGGCTTTTCCGCGCCCCTTACCGCAACGGCGCTGCAGCAGTTCGCGGCGGCCGCCGACATGGGCCTGGGGCGGGAAGACGACGCCGCCGTGGCAAAGGTTTACGCCAAGCAGGCCGGCCTGACCCTGCCCGCGAAAAAGGGGAAGTAATTCCGTACAATCCGGATGTTCTCTGCCTGCCATTGGCTCAATGGCGAAACACGAGCTCTATCCAGTCGGCTGAGAACCGCGTTCGGAGGGCCTGGATCGGCCGGTTTTCGAGGTCGATGTCCACGGCCCGCGCGACCATCACCAGACCGTCAGGAGAGAGGGACAAGGCCTGCGCGTCGTTTGGCGTTGCGCGTTCGGCCGTGAGGCGGGTTTCGCGCCGGCGATAATCGGACAACCCGGCCGCCTCCAGCGCGCGGGTGATCGATCCGCTTTCCGCGTAGTCCTGGACAATATTGGGGAAGCGCTCGAGCAAGAACCACGAGGTGCTGACCGAAAGCGGCACCCCATCGGCGACATGAAGCGTCTCCAGGCGGTGGAGAGGAGCGCCGACACGGCATTCCAAGATACTGGCCAGGCGGGCATCGGCAGTGACCTGGTCAGCCTTGATAAGGCGTCCGCCGGGTTCGCGCTGCTGGCGGGCGATGTTTTCCGAAAAGCGTGTGCGGGCGCCGACAGGGTAGGCGAGCCGTTCAGCGGGACGATTGACGAAGGTGCCGCGCCCCTGTTCCGCCCGCAGCAGCCCCTCGTCAGCAAGCGCCGCAATCGCCCGGCGAACCGTGTGGCGGTTAACTCCGAACCGCTGGGCCAAGCGACTTTCCGGCGGAATCCTGTCGATGAGGCTGCCATCGGCAATTTCCTGCCGTAGGGCGTCTGCCACCCGACGCCAGCGGGCGATCCCACCGCTTCTGTCATCCAGCATCAGTCCCTTCCGGTTCCGGTCAAAGTTTCAGGGCTCTGTCATCAGGCCGTCATCCATCACGGCTATCGTGGCTTTCGAAAGTTTATATGTCTATACAATTAGACAAATAGGGGCGAACTATGAAAGCATTCTCCGGAACCGACGACACCAGCGATGCTCGGCGTGGGCTGATGGGTGCCTTGGCACTGGCTTCTGGCAAGCTGCTGGCCGAGCGCTACGCAACCATTGAAGCTGAGGTGCCCCCGGCGATTGCGGTGCGCGGCCCGGAGGTCGGGCTGGTGATGCTGCGCGGTCGCACCGGTGGAAGCGGCGCGCCCTTCAACTTGGGCGAGGCCAGCGTGACCCGGGCCACGGTGAAGCTCGAGAGCGGCGAGGTCGGCCACGCCCTCGTTTTGGGGCGCGATACCCGCAAAGCCCGGATTGCCGCTCATCTGGATGCGCTTTGGCAAAGGCCGGAGTGGCGCGATCGGATCGACCGAGATGTCGTCGAGCCGGTCCGCGCGGACAGGGCAGAGACTGCCCGAGCCATGGCCGAAGAAACGGAAGCGACTCGGGTCGACTTCTTCACCGTCGTGAGGGGAGAGGACTGATGCCCGCTCTTCCAGGCACGACAGCCGTCGAGGGTGGCCTGCCCGATCCGGTACAGGATGCGCAAGTCATCTTCAGGGGCGTCATGAATGCCTTCGCCAGGCCCGGTACGATTGCGGATCTCGGAAGGCCGCTAGGCGCTCCAGCGCCGCTGATCCCGGCCGCCGCGGCGTTTCTGGCAGCGCTTGCCGATCTGGAAACGCCCATTTGGTTGGAAGATTGCTCGGAGGCGGCGGCTTCCTGGCTCACCTTTCAGACAGGAGCGCCCTTCGCCAAAGAACCGGAGGCCGCACGCTTCGCCGTCTGCTCGGCCGAAGCCGAGCTCTCCCGGTGGCAGCGCTTTCCTGTCGGCACGGCGGCCTATCCGGACCGTTCCGCAACCCTCCTTTTGCCCGTACGCTCCTGGTCCGGCGGCCATCCCCTGACTTTGATTGGTCCGGGAATCGAGACGAGCCGCTTGATTGCGCCAGCCGGACTCCCAGAGGGGTTCCTGGGTGCGATGGCCGCGAACGCCGCTCTTTTCCCCTGCGGCCTCGACCTTCTCCTCGTCTGCGGCATGGAAATCATGGCGCTGCCGCGCACAACCCGCGTCCGAGAGGCCTGACCATGTATGTCGCAGTCAAGGGTGGCGAAGTCGCCATCCGCAATGCCCATCGCCTGCTGGATGATCGCCGGCGGGGCGACCGCACGGTGCCGGCCCTTACCCTCGAGCAGATCACCGGGCAGCTGGCCCTCTCGGTGGATCGTGTCATGGCCGAGGGGTCACTCTACGACCCCGAACTGGCAGCCATGGCCATTCGCCAGGCACGGGGTGATCTTATCGAGGCCATTTTCCTTCTGCGCGCCTATCGGACGACACTGCCCCGCCTCGGCCCGTCACGGCCTCTCGATACCGGGCGCATGCGGATCGAGCGGCGGATATCCGCCACCTACAAGGATCTGCCGGGTGGGCAGCTGCTCGGTCCCACCTTCGACTATACGCACCGCCTGATTGACCCTGCCATGGCTGGAGCCGAGCCGATAGAGGCACCGGAGCGGCGGCCTTGTCACCCCGACAGCAACTGGCCAAGGGTAACAGACCTGCTGGGAGACGAGGATCTGATCGAACCCGATGGCGAAGGGGCGGAGGAACCCGGCGACCTCACCCGGGATCCAGTCAGCTTCCCGACGGATCGCGCGGTCCGCCTTCAAGCGCTGGCCAGGGGCGACGAAGGCTTCCTGCTCGCCCTCGGCTATTCAACCCAGCGCGGCTATGGCCGCACTCATCCTTTCGTCGGCGAAATCAGAATCGGCTTCGTGGTTGTGGAGGTCGATATCCCCGAACTCGGTTTCTCGATCTGCATTGGCGAGATCCGGGTGACCGAGTGCCAGATGGTCTCCCAGTTCACCGGCAACGGGAGCGAGTCGCCGCGCTTCACCCGGGGCTACGGCCTTGTCTTCGGCCAATCCGAACGCAAGGCCATGGCGATGAGCCTGGTTGAGCGGGCGCTGCGAGCCGAGGAGTTCGATGAGGAGCGCCTAGCCCCTGCTCAGGACGAGGAATTCGTGCTGGAGCATTGCGACAACGTCGCCGCCACCGGGTTCGTCGAGCACCTGAAGCTTCCTCACTACGTCGACTTTCAGGCGGAGCTTGAGCTGCTGCGGCGGCTGCGCCGCGAGCAGGAAGAACGCAGCCGCGCCCCACAAGCGGCGGGGGCGGATGAAACGCGAGAGGTGGCGGAATGACGAAAGCGAGCCCTCTTCCCGACTACAACTTCGCCTACCTGGACGAAGGCACCAAGCGGATGATCCGCCGCGCGGTCCTGAAGGCCATCGCCATCCCCGGCTACCAGGTGCCCTTCGCCTCGCGCGAAATGCCGATGCCTTATGGGTGGGGCACTGGCGGGGTGCAGGTGACCGCCTCCATTATTGGCCCGACTGATGTCCTGAAGGTGATTGACCAGGGCGCCGACGACACCATCAATGCCGTCTCCATCCGCTCCTTCTTCCAGAAGACTGCGGCGGTCCAGACCACCACACATACCAACGAGGCGAGCATCATCCAGACTCGCCACCGCATCCCGGAGACGCCTCTGCGGGCGGACCAGATCCTCGTCTACCAGGTGCCGATCCCCGAACCGCTGCGCTTTCTCGAACCGCGCGAAACTGAAACCCGCACCATGCACGCGCTCGAGGAGTATGGGCTCATGCACGTCAAGCTCTACGAGGACATCGCGCGCCACGACCATATCGCGACCACCTATGCCTACCCAGTCAAGGTGGCGGGTCGCTACGTGATGGATCCCTCCCCGATCCCCAAGTTCGACAATCCGAAGATGGACCGCTCACCGGCACTTCAGTTGTTTGGCGCAGGCCGGGAAAAGCGCATCTACGCTCTTCCGCCTTTCATCGAGGTGAAGAGCCTGGATTTCGAGGACCATCCCTTCTCCATCCAGCGCTTCGACAAACCCTGCGCGCTCTGCGGTGCAGAGGGTGTCTATCTCGATGAGGTCATCACCGACGACCGTGGCGGGCGGATGTTCGTCTGCTCCGATACTGATCATTGCCAGAGCCGTCTGACGCAAGGGCAGGGGCCGACCGGCCCGCTGGCCTCTTCGGGCGAGGAGGCTGGGCGATGAGCAGGCAGCCTATACTTACCGTAGGCAATCTGGAGAAGCGCTACGGCGCGCGCATCGGCTGCACGGAAGTCTCCTTTGATCTCTGGCCCGGTGAGGTGCTCGCCATCGTCGGCGAGTCCGGTTCCGGCAAGACCACGCTTCTGAACTGCATCTCCGGACGCCTCGCACGCAGCGCCGGTTCGGTGCGCTATCGCATGCGCGACGGCGTGATACGGGAGCTTGCGGATCTTGGGGAAGCGGAGCTGCGCTTTCTCATGCGTACCGACTGGGGCTTTGTGCATCAGAATCCTGCCGACGGCCTGCGCATGCGCGTGTCCGCGGGGGGCAACGTCGGGGAGCGTTTGATGGCGGTGGGCGAGCGGCACTATGGCTGCATCCGCCGAACGGCAAGCGATTGGCTCGGCCGCGTAGAGATTGCCGGAGACCGCATAGACGACCAGCCGATTGCTTTTTCCGGCGGCATGCGCCAGCGCCTGCAGATTGCCCGCAACCTCGTCACCCGCCCCCGCCTGCTGTTCATGGATGAGCCGACGGGCGGCCTGGACGTTTCGGTTCAGGCCCGGGTCCTCGACCTCTTGCGCGGCCTGGTCTCGGACCTGGGGCTGGCGGTCGTGATCGTCACCCACGACCTGGCGGTCGCCCGGCTCCTGTCACAGCGGCTGCTCGTCATGAAGGAGGGGCGGGTGGTGGAGAGCGGACTGACCGATCGCGTGCTCGACGACCCTCATCATCCTTACAGCCAGCTGCTCGTCGCCTCGATACCGGAAGCCTGAACCATGACCCAGCCTTCATCTCTAGCTGCCTCCGCGCCGCTGCTCAGCCTCCAGGAAGTCGGCAAGACATTCACCATGCATCTGCGCGGCGGCGTTCGGCTTCCCGTGGTGAACAACGTCGAGTTGGAGCTTCATCCAGGCGAATGCGCCGTCCTCGCCGGTCCAAGTGGCATCGGCAAGTCGTCGATCCTGCGGATGGTTTACGGCAACTACTCCGTGGACCATGGACGCATCCTGATACGTAACCGCGAGAACGGTCAGCTGGAGGACATCGCCTCCGGAGATCCTCGCACCATCCTTGAATCGCGGCGCCATACCATCGCTTATGTCAGCCAGTTCTTACGCGCTATCCCGCGTGTCTCGGCGATCGAGGTAGTGGCGGAACCGCTTCGGGCCGCCGGCTGGGAGCGGGACGCAGCGCGCCAGCGGGCGCAGGATTTACTGCAGCGACTGAACCTGCCGTCAGCCCTTTTTGACCTGCCACCGGCCACCTTTTCCGGTGGCGAGAAGCAGCGTGTCAATATCGCCAGAGGCTTCGCCACCGATCACCCGCTTCTGCTGCTGGACGAGCCGACAGCCTCCCTCGATGCCCACAACCGCGAGGTCGTCGTGGAGATGATCGAGGAAAAGCTGCGCTGCGGCACGGCCATCCTGGGAATCTTCCATGACGAGACCGTTCGCGACCGGGTCGCGACACGGACAATCGATGTATCGGGCTTCTCCGCGCGAGAAGCGGCCTGACGCTCTTACCTTCAGCCGGCTGTCCTAACGAACCGTCATTGAAGCTTCATCGATCGCTCATCGACGCTTCACGCCGGGACATTAAGAGAAGCCGCAACTCAAGAGGAGGCGAGCAATGACCGCCATCAAGGTTTCTGGTCTCAGCAAGCGTTACAACCGTACCCTTGCTCTCAACAACGTCAGCCTGGAGATCGAGCCCGGCGAGATGGTCGCGCTGATTGGCGCCTCCGGTTCGGGCAAGAGCACCTTGATCCGGCATATCGCGGGCCTGGAACTCGGCCAGGGCGATTCCAGCCGTGTGGAAGTGTTTGGAGATCTCGTTCAAGCCGGTGGCCGGGCTGCCAACGGTAGCCTCAATCGCGGCGAGGTCTCCGTGATCTTCCAGCAGTTCAACCTCGTCCACCGTCTGTCTGTCCTCACCAATGTGCTTATCGGAAACCTGGGGCGCATCCCGCGTTGGCGCGGCACTCTCGGTCTCTTCAACGAATTAGAGAAGGCGAAAGCCAGGGCGGCCCTGACGAGAGTGGGTATTCCGCAAGTCGCGTGCCAGCGCGCCTCCACCCTTTCCGGCGGTCAGCAGCAGCGTGCCGCGATCGCCCGAACGCTGGTGCAGTCCGCGCGGATCCTGATTGCCGACGAACCGATCTCCTCGCTGGACCCCGCCTCGGCGCGTCGGGTCATGGACGTTCTGGCCGACATCAACCGGGTCGACGGGATCACGGTTCTCGTCTCATTGCATCAGGTCGAGTACGCGCGCCACTACTGCCCGCGGACGATCGCCATGCGCGACGGCTCCATCGTCTACGACGGTCCCTCCAGCGCTCTCAGCAACAGCTTCCTTTCCGAACTCTACGGCGCAGCTTCCGAAGAGCTCGTCCTGCCGGATGTTGCGTCCACCTACCCGGCCGATCGTCACGCGGTCAGGGCCAACCCAAGGCTTCCGGTTCTCCAATCGGCCTGAAGCCCTGCTCAACGGGAGATACCATGAACACCACGGTGAAAACTCTTGCGGCAGGCTTGCTTGCCTCGACCTTCGTCACAGGCGCCTACGCGCAGGATGGCGAAACCATCAACTTCGGCATTATCTCGACGGAGTCGCAGTCAAATCTGCGCAAGAGCTGGGAGCCGTTCCTGGAAGCCATGGAGGAGAAGACCGGACTCGACATTCAGCCGTTCTTCGCGTCCGACTATGCCGGCGTCATCGAGGGCATGCGCTTCGGCAAGGTTCACCTTGCCTGGTACGGCAACAAGTCGGCCATGGAAGCGGTGGATCGTGCCAATGGTGAGGTCTTCGTCCAGACCGTCGCCGATACCGGGGAGCCCGGCTACTGGTCGGTCCTTATCGTGCCCGCCGACTCGCCGATTCAGTCCGTCGACGACCTCCTTACCTGCGACAAGTCGCTCAACTTTGGCCTTGGCGATCCGAACTCCACCTCAGGCTACCTGGTGCCCACGACCTTCGTGTTCGCGGCCGAGGGTATCGATCCGAAGGAATGCTTCGCCAACGTGACCAACGCCAACCACGAGACCAATGCCATGGCGGTGGCCAATGGTCAGGTGGATGCGGCCACGAACAACACGGAAAGCCTTGCGCTGATCAAGCAGAATAATCCCGATGCCTACGCCAACATTCGTGAGATCTGGCGTTCGCCCTTGATCCCGTCTGACCCGATCGTCTGGCGCACAGATCTCGCAGACGAGACCAAAGAGACAATCAGGGAGTTCTTCCTGACCTTCGGCACCGAAGAGTCGAACGGCGATGTCCAAGCTGAAAAGGAAGTTCTTGGTGGTCTCGCCTGGGCGCCCTTCCGCGCTTCCTCCAACGACCAACTCCTCCCGATCCGGATCATGGAGCTGACGAAGGAGATCGGCCAGCTGCAGGCTGACACCCGGCTCGAGGCCGAAGAGAAGGCCGCTCGTCTGGAAGAGCTCGAGGCCCAGAAGGCGGAGTATGAGGCCCAGCTCGTGGCAGTCTCGCAAAGCTGAGTGCAAGCCACCACGAAGGACAGAGCAGCTTGAGGCGTGCTGCTCTGTCTTTTCTTCGTGGTGGCATGTCATGGAACCCGAGCCTTCATCTGAATGAGACGTATCATGACCGAAGTGGCACGCGGGACCGCGTCCGGCCCGACCGGTGAAGACACCGCCCGAGACGGGTCGCGCCTGATCTACAACGGCCTTGTCTGGCTACTGTTTGTCGGCGCTCTGATCCTGAGTTGGGGACCGGCCGAGATGTGGCGTTGGCCGTTCCTCTTCACCGAAGCTGGCAACATGGCCCGCTACGCCTCCGGCTTCCTAGAACCCGACTTCAGCGACTGGCGCTTCTACCTGCAGGAAATGCTGGTCACGATCCAGATCGCCCTCTGGGGTACGGTGTTGGCGGTGGTGCTTTCGGTACCTTTCGGGATCCTGTCCGCCAACAACATGGCGCCCTGGTGGGTCCTGCAACCGGTGCGGCGCCTGATGGACCTGTTCCGAGCCATCCACGAGATGGTTTTCGCGGTGCTCTTCGTGGTTGCGGTGGGGCTCGGGCCCTTTGCCGGCGTCATGGCGCTCTTCATCCACACCACCGGCATTCTCGCCAAACTCTTCTCGGAAGCGGTGGAGGCGATCGATCCGCGGCCGGTAGAGGCCATTCGCACGACCGGCGCGTCCCGTGTTCAGCAGGTCGTCTTCGGCGTGATCCCCCAGGTCCTGCCGCATTGGATTTCCTTTTCACTCTATCGGCTGGAATCCAACGTTCGCGCTGCCACGGTGCTCGGCATCATCGGGGCCGGAGGGATCGGCCAGGTGATGTTCGAGACCATCCGCGGATTCTACTACTCGGAAGCAGCCGCGATCCTCATCATCGTGATCGTTACGGTCACGCTGATGGATCTCCTGTCGCAGAAGTTGCGCAAGCTGGTGATCTGATGCGGGTGGCCATCTACTTCACACCTCCAGCCGATGCCGAGCTTACGCGCCTGGCTGCACACTGGTTGGGGCGTGATGCTTTTTCCGGTGCGCCGACGCGCGCTCCAGACAGTCGGCTCGATCCGCTCGTCGCCGCACCCGCCCGCTACGGCTTTCACGCCACCATGAAGGCGCCCTTTCGGCTGTCAGAGACTTCCACCCTCGCCGAGCTTGATAACCGTCTGAACAGCTTTTGTGCGCAGCAGGAGACGGTCCTGCTGCCGAAGCTTCGCCTGCAGCAGCTCGACGACTTTTTGGCGATCCTGCCGGTGCGCACGCCGGAGGAGCTGCATGCCCTGGAAGCAGCCGTGGTACGGCACTTCGACGATCTGCGGGCGCCTCTGCTGCCGCAGGAGGCGGCGCGCCGAGAGCCCGAACCACTTAGCGAGCGGCAGCGGTGCTACCTTCAGAAGTGGGGGTACCCCTACGTGCTGGAAGAATTTCGCTTTCACATGACGCTGACCGGTCCATTAGCGGCCGGGAAGGCGGAGGCCGTCCTTCCGGAGCTGCAAGAACTGCTGGCGCCGGTCCTTGCGCGCCCGCTGGTCGTCGGCCGCCTCGCCCTCTTTGTAGAGCCCGAACCTGCTGCGCCTTTCCTCGTGTATAGCGAGCACGCATTCCGTGCAACCTGACCTGATCCCATCCGGAACGATAAGACACATGAACCGCGAACAAATCTTCACCAACGCTGCCATCGTCCTGAAGGGCCGCATTCTTCACGGCAGCATCGTCGTCTCCGAGGGCCGCATCGCCGAGATCTCGGAAGGTCGAAGCACCAGCGGCGAGGATCTGGAGGGCGACTTTCTGATCCCTGGCCTCGTGGAGCTGCACACGGATCACATCGAGGGACACTACCTCCCGCGCCCCAAGGTGCGCTGGAACATCATGGCGGCGCTGCAGGCACACGACGCCCAGATCGCCGCTTCCGGCATCACCACAGTCTTCGATGCTCTCCGGGTAGGGATGGACGAGGATGCGGACCTCGCATCCGGCGACATTTGTGCCATGGCCGACACTATCGCCGCGGGCATGGCGGGGGATCGCCTGCGTGCCGATCACTTCATCCACCTGCGCTGTGAGGTTTCTGCCCCGGACGTGTTGGACAGCTTCAAGGCGATCCGCGACAACGAAAGGATCCGCCTCGCCTCGCTCATGGATCATGCACCGGGGCAGCGACAGTTCGTCGACCTTGAGACTTACCGCACCTACTACCAGCGCAAGCTCAAGATGACCGACGCGGAATTCGAGCGGTTCTGCGCCCGTAGGCGTGAAGAATCGGAAAGGAATTCGGAGCGCAATCGCCGCATCATCGCTGAGAGCTGTCGGGAGGCGCAGGTGGCGCTGGCTTCGCACGATGACGCGACGGCCGAGCACGTGGAGGAAGCCGTGGCGCTGGGCGTATCCCTTGCGGAGTTCCCCACCACGGTCGAAGCCGCGCGTCTTTCTGCCGAGGCAGGCCTCCAGGTGCTGATGGGCGCGCCCAATGTGGTGCGCGGTGGCTCTCACTCCGGCAATGTGTCCGCTGCAGAGCTACTGGATCATGGGACTCTCGACATTCTCTCGTCTGACTACGTCCCCTTCAGCCTGCTTCAGGCGGCCTTCTTCCTGGCGACGACGGAGCGCGCGGATCTTCCGACCGCCATCAGCATGGTATCAGCCAATCCGGCAAAGGCGGCTCGGCTGCTCGATCGGGGTGAAATCGCCGTCGGCCTGCGTGCGGATCTCGTACGGGTCCGCGCGGGCGACAATCTGCCGCCGGTAGTGACCGGCGTCTGGCGGGAAGGGCAGCGGATTGCGTGAAGCCGAGCTTCCGTGCCTTGACCGCAGCACAGCGGCGACCAGAGGCTGTTTTGTCGCCGTGGCTGGCCCCAGTGGGGCTGGCAAGGACACTTTGATAGCCTGCGCCGCCGAGCGATTGGCCAGGGAGCCATGGATCTGCTTTGTCCGCCGGGTGATCACCCGCCCGGCTGACCCCGCCTCCGAAGATCACGACAGTTTAAGTGAAGAGGCCTTCCGGCGGGCAGAGGCAGCTGGCGCCTTCTCCCTCACCTGGGGCGCTCATGGCCTGCGCTATGGCCTGCCGGCCTCCGTTGACGAGCAGCTTGCCCAGGGAGTTAGCGTCGTTGCCAATGTATCGCGTCAATGCCTTGACCGGGCGGCGCGGCGCTTCGGTCCCCTCCAGGTCGTCCAGGTGACGGTGCGGCCCGAACTTCTGGCAGAACGTCTCGCCGCACGGCGCCGGGAAAAAGCCGCC
>Ga0079224_100010015_pt1 | contig 12980 bp, 12 predicted proteins | sample Stecom2015_FD_80414 | JGI IMG/M metagenome (GOLD analysis project Ga0079224, IMG submission 80414) | Agricultural soil microbial communities from Utah to study Nitrogen management - Steer compost 2015 | ecosystem: Environmental > Terrestrial > Soil > Agricultural land | place: USA: Utah... | reverse complement strand
AAGCTTCCATGCTTAAGGAAAGTTGAATCTTCAACCGAACTTTACCATTTACCGAAATAGGATAAGCAAACTCACTCTCTACTAAATACTCTGGGTTAAATACCGGATAACTTGCATAACTGATAGTACCTGGCTCATTTCCTAATTTCTCCCATAAATCTTCTGTAATATGCGGTGCATATGGCGCAAGTACAAGACATAAATCCTGAAGCACCTCCCTTTTATTACATTTAAGATCAGTGAGTTCATTAACACAGATCATAAATGCAGAAACAGACGTATTAAACGAAAACCGATCAATATCTTCCTGAACCTTCTTAATAATCTTATGAAGGGCTTTTAATTCTGCTGGAGTTGCTTTATCGTCTGATATCTTAAAATTAAAATCCTGATCATGGAAAAGTTTCCAGAACTTACGAAGAAACTTAAAGACTCCTTCAATACCATTTGTATTCCATGGTTTGCTCTGCTCCAAAGGACCAAGAAACATTTCATACATTCTTAATGTATCAGCACCATAGGCATCGATAATATCATCAGGGCTAACAACATTAAATTTGGACTTAGACATCTTTTCAACTTCATGTCCACAATGATACTTTCCATTTTCCAATATAAATTCAGCATCCTTGTATTCAGATCTTGAAGCTTTAAATTTTCCAATATTCAAAATATCATTAACAACAATATTCACGTCGACATGAATCGCATTTGTTTTGTATCCGTCTTTAAGTCCATAAGAAACAAACGTATTAGTTCCTTTACCTTCTTCATCCAACACCCGATATATAAAATTGGACCTACCTTGAATCATTCCTTGATTAATTAATTTCTTAAAAGGCTCTTCTTCGGGTACATAACCCAAGTCTTTAAGAAACTTATTCCAAAAACGACTATATAATAAATGTCCGGTAGCATGTTCAGACCCACCGATATAAAGATCAACAGCCCGCCAATAATCCACCGCACTTTTCGAAACAAACTCATCATTATTTTGAGAATCCATATAACGATACCAATACCAGCTTGAGCCCGCCCAACCAGGCATCGTGCTTAACTCATAATCATACTGATCTTGGTATTTCCAATTCTTCGCCCGCCCTAAAGGAGGCTCTCCACTCTCGGTAGGTAAATACTGATCAACCTCTGGCAATACAAGAGGCAATTCGCTTTCTTTAATTAAATAAGGCAATCCATTCTTAAAATAAACCGGTACAGGCTCACCCCAATAACGCTGGCGACCAAAGATGGCATCGCGCATACGATAATTAATTTTTCCCTTCCCTTTGCCCATCTCCTCTAATTTCTCCAGCAGGAAAGGAACAGCTTCTGAATAGGTCATTCCATTGATAAGATCCGAATTAATATATCTTCCCTCTTTTGATGGATCAGCCTCTTGCTCTATATTTTGCCGATCATGAATCGGAATTATTGGTAAATTAAAATGCTTAGCAAAAAGATAGTCGCGTTGATCACCTGAAGGAACGGCCATAACAGCACCCGTACCATAACCAGCCAATACATAATCAGCGATCCAGATTGGTATACGATCTCCAGTTAAAGGATGAATGGCATAGCTGCCTGTAAAAGCACCCGATACCGCCTTGGTATCAGCCATTCTTTCTAACTCTGACTTCTTCTTAGTTTTTTCAACATATGATTGTACCACACTTCTTTGCTCTGTTTGAGTTAACTCATCAACCCATTCATGCTCAGGAGCCAAAACAATAAAACTAACCCCATAGATAGTATCTACCCTTGTTGTAAATACTTCAATATCTTTATTACTCTCTGTAGTAAATTTAACTAAGGCACCTATACTTTTACCAATCCAGTTCCGCTGCATTTCAACCAAAGGATCTGGCCAATCAACGGTTTCCAGGCCATTCAACAAACGTTCAGCATAAGCAACAATACGCATGCTCCATTGCATCATCTTCTTTTGCTCTACAGGATAACCTCCTCTTTCTGATAAGCCACCGATAACTTCATCATTGGCTAATACAGTTCCAAGGGCGGCACACCAGTTCACAGTACTTTCCCTTAAATAAGCAAGACGGTATTTTAATAGCTCCCGTTGTTTTTCTTCTTCTGTAAAATATTTCCACTCTTCAGCTGAAAAGGTCTTTACATCTTCATCAGAAAAGGCATCAATTCCATCACTTCCATGTTGCTCAAAATGAGCAATAAGATGATTAATAGGTTCTGCCTTATCACTTGTCCGATTATACCACGCATTAAATAACTGCATAAAAATCCACTGCGACCAATGGTAATAATCAGGATTACTGGTACGAACCTCACGGCTCCAATCAAAAGAGAAACCTATTTTGTCTAATTGAACACGGTAGCGTTTTATATTTTCTTCAGTCGTTACTGCCGGGTGCTGACCTGTTTGGATGGCATATTGCTCTGCAGGTAAACCAAAAGAGTCAAAGCCCATTGGATGCAATACATTAAATCCTTTTAGACGTTTATATCGGGCATAGATATCTGAAGCAATATAACCGAGCGGATGACCAACATGTAAACCCGCTCCAGAAGGATAAGGAAACATATCCAAAACATAATATTTTGGCTTTTCCGACGTATTATTTACTTTATATGTTTGGTTGGCCGCCCAAAATTTTTGCCATCTTTGTTCAATTTCCTTAAATTGGTAATCCATTTTATTGCGTTTTCAAGCTTAATGGCAAAAATAGAACTTTTTTTATGGCTTTGGGAGTTTTTGAATAAGGATAGTCCTTTTCTCACATCATTTAGTTAATTTCGCACTTTAATACTTGGACATGGAAGAATTTGAAGTAAGTACAACCTCCAAAAAAACAAAATCAGTATATATCTCTACGGTAATAAGTATAGCCTTAGTGCTATTAATGACTGGATTGTTAGGATTGATCCTAGTTCATGCTAAGAACTTATCCAATTACGTAAAAGAAAACATAGTTTTAAATATTATCTTAGATGGAGATGCAAAAGAGGCCGAAGTCCTGAACTTGCAAAAAGAAATCAATGCAGATAAATACGTACTTAAAACACAATATATCAGTAAGGAACTTGCTGCCAGAAACCTACAGCAAGATTTAGGTGAAGATTTCGTAGAATTTTTAGGTTATAATCCTTTGCTGTCATCCATTGATGTGTACCTAAAAGCTGAATATGCAAATAAAGATAGTATTGATGTCTTTACCAAACACATTACAGAAAACAAAATGGTTCAAGAAGTTGTATATCAGGAATCATTAATTGATATGGTCAACCAAAATATACGAATAATAGGCTTAATTATTCTTGGATTTGCATTTATATTATTAATAATCGCTGTAGCATTAATAAATAATACCATTCGGCTGGCAATATATTCTCAACGCTTCCTGATTAAAAGCATGCAAATGGTGGGAGCGACCAAAGGGTTTATACGAAAACCGTTTATCGGTTATGGTTTAGTGCACGGCCTATTAGGTGCGCTTATAGCTATTATTATGCTAATGCTTTTGTTATACTTTGGACAAGAGCAGATTCCAGAGTTAGTAATTTTAAGAAATTACTATGAATTTGCCTTAATCTTTCTAGGCGTTATAGTCCTTGGAATACTGATGTCAGGTCTCAGCACTTACTTTGCTGTATCAAAATATTTAAGGTTACGAATGAACGATTTATACCGTTAAAATGGCTCAAAAAATTAAAGACTCCACTCAAAAAACCAAATTACCAGGAATGGTATTCGGTAAAATAAATTATCAGTTTATGCTGGCAAGCATTGTAGTAGTTGCAATCGGATTCTTCCTAATGTCAGGCACTAAAGATATATATAGCTTTACAAAAATAACGTTAGCACCTATTGTGGTTATTATTGGATTTGCTCTAGGATTTGTTTCTATCCTAATAAGACCAAAACGCGACTAAGCTATGACTCTATTTGAGACGCTGGTCTTAGCTATTATTGAAGGCTTGACTGAATTTTTGCCGGTTTCATCGACCGGACATATGATTCTTGCGACTCCTCTATTAGGAATGGAATCTACTGCCTTTGTAAAATTATTTACGGTAGCCATTCAACTGGGAACAATTCTATCGGTTGTTGTCCTTTACTACAAACGTTTTTTCAGATCAATCAATTTCTACTACAAACTATTCGTTGCTTTCATTCCTGCTGCAGTTCTTGGCTTAATATTCAGTGACCTGATAGACGACATGCTCGAAAGCCCAATGACTGTGGCAATATCCTTGGTTATTGGAGGAATTATTTTATTGTTTGTGGATAAATGGCTTGATAATCCAAAAATCGACGACTCCGATGAAATCACCTATATCACAGCTTTAAAGATTGGCCTATATCAATGTTTAGCGATGATTCCCGGTACTTCCAGATCAGGAGCAAGCATTGTAGGGGGTATGACACAAAAACTAAGCAGGAAAGCTGCAGCAGAGTTTTCTTTCTTTTTAGCAGTACCAACCATGTTTGGCGCTACTGCGAAAAAACTACTCGACTTCTATAAAGATGGAGGTACGCTTACTACACACGAAACCGGCATGTTATTAATTGGCAATGTCGTTGGTTTTATTGTTGCAATTATAGCAATTAAGTCATTCATCGGCTTTCTGACCAAACACGGTTTTCAACTTTTTGGTTGGTATCGTATTATAGTTGGTGCAATAATTATTATATTATTGCTAAGTGGACAAAGCTTAAGCATGGTATAATGGATCAAACAGAAAATACACGGTTTCCGGAATTCGATTTCGCAGAAGGAGAAGTTTTATTAATTGATAAACCTCTTACCTGGACCAGCTTTGATGTGGTTGGGAAAATAAGGAACTCGATAAAGCCATTAAAAGTTAAAGTAGGTCATGCCGGAACCTTAGACCCACTAGCAAGCGGACTGCTGATTCTTTGTACCGGAAAAAAAACTAAAACGATTGATCAATACCAAGCGCAGGAAAAGGAGTATACCGGAACATTCTTTTTAGGAGCAACAACTCCTTCGTATGATTTAGAAACAGAGGTTGATCAGCATTTTGATATTAGTGAAATAAGCACGGAACAAATACACGCTGCTACTAAACAATTTATCGGAGAAATCAATCAATTCCCTCCTCCACATTCGGCCATAAAGATCGGTGGCGAACGTCTTTACGAGAAGGCGCGCAGAGGAGAAACAGTAGAACAAAGACCCAGGTCAATTACAATTAATACCTTCGAGATAACGGCTATAAATATCCCTCAAATAAGTTTCAGGGTTGTTTGCAGCAAAGGGACTTATATTCGTTCCTTAGCTCATGACTTTGGGAAAGCTTTAAATGCCGGTGCTTATTTAAGCTCTCTTCGCCGGACTAAAAGTGGTGACTTTTCTGTTGAAAACAGCTATAAAGTTATGGAACTGGTGAATCATATACGTTCACTGAATCAGAAGGTTAGTCAATAAATTAATAAACGATCGGGATTATCTTGCATTCATATGAAAATCTATAGAAACATAGAAGATTTTATTCCAGTTGACAACGCGGTTGTTACCATAGGAACATTCGATGGAGTTCATATAGGTCATCAGAAGATTCTGTCGAATCTAAAAGATAGCGCGAAAGAAATTAACGGAGAAACAGTCTTATTAACGTTTTTCCCACATCCTCGCATGATATTGCATCCTGAAGATGACAGCTTACGCCTCATCAATACAATTGAAGAAAAAGCACATCAACTAGCTGCCTGCGGAATCGATCATCTTATAATTACTCCGTTTACAAAAGAATTCGCCCAACAAAGCCCAGAAGATTATATTCGGGATGTCTTGGTAAGTAAGATAGGAACAAAAAAGATTGTAATCGGTTATGACCATCGCTTCGGGATCAACAGATCAGGCTCACTAAGCGATCTCCTCTCTTATGCTCCGACATTTGGATACAGTGTTCAGGAAATTCCCGAACAAGACATCAATGCAGTTACTGTTTCATCCACTAAAATACGCGAAGCTTTAATAAAAGGACAGATTGAAGTAGCAAATAGTTTCTTAGGTTATCCTTATGAGCTTACAGGAACTGTTATTAATGGAAAAAGAGTAGGAAGAGAAATAGGTTTTCCAACAGCAAACCTATCCATCAATGAAAGTTATAAGCTTATTCCTGCATATGGAATTTACGCGGTTGAAGTATCCATTGTTAAACCTATCCTAATCAAAGATGGCGAATTTAAAGGTCAGAAAGAATATGAAAAGTTTAAAGGAATGGGGTATATTGGTACAAGCCCTACCGTAGATGGCACAAAAAGGAGCATTGAAGTAAATCTATTCGATTATAATGATGACCTCTACGGTAAAACCCTACGTGTTAAATTCCTACATTTTGTTCGGCAGGATATCAAATTTGATTCAGTAGAAGAAATGATCCAACAGATAGCAGAAGATGAGAAGACAATCAAGAATCTATTGTCTAATAAACTGAACTGATATCTGAAAGCGTATCACGTCTCCAACAACAACAGAGCCTGCTTCCGTTATAGCATTCCAGTTTAATCCGAACTCTTTACGGCTAACCTTACCGGTGACTTCGAAACCTGCTTTAAAATTTCCATAAGCATCCGTAGTTGTACCACCGAATTCAACATCAACCTCTATGGGTTTCGTAATTCCACGAATTGTAAGATCACCTGATAAGACAAATTCATCATCTTCATTGTCTTTTGGTTTAAATGAATTTGATTTAAATGTTATTGTTGGATAACTTGTTGCATCAAAGAAATCTGCTGAGCGGAGATGCTCATCACGCGGATCTTGATTAGTATCAATACTTGTTACATCTATTGTAAATTCGACCCTTGCCGAGTTAAAACTATTTTCACTTTCTGTTTCTACCGTACCGTCAAATTTTCTAAACTTACCAGAGACAGTTGAAATAACAAGATGCTTTGCTTTAAAATTTACTTCTGAGTGTGTGGGGTCCAGTACCCATTTAGTTGCCATAATTTCCTGATTTAATAACGTTAATACTGCGTATTAATAATATTATATCACTAACAAACAATGGCAAACATTGTTTAGGAAACTATAATTTCATAAGTTATTTCTACACCGCCTGCAGCAAGCATATCATGAACCGAACAATATTTTTTAACAGCTAACTCCGCGGCCTTCTCAGCTTTTTCAAGCGAGACTTGATTGCCTTCTATAAAGAACTTAAGATGAATATCAGTAAAAACTTTTGGAATGGTATCGGTTCTATTTCCTGATATTTCTATTTGCACATCTTGAATATCTTGTCTTTGCTTTTTCAGGATGCTTATCAAATCAAGCACACTGCAAGAACCTAAAGCCATTAAAACTAACTCCATTGGTCGTACACCCAATCCCTCGCCACCTATTTCCGGAGAACCATCAATATGTACTTTAATGTTTGAACTTGATGAAGAGCCTTCAAAATGAACTGCTTGATTTACACGTTTTAAATTAACATCCATATTATAATATTATGCTTTAGTATACATCTTAGAATAGATCTTAGTTACTTTTCTTTAAAGCTTGTAAAATGTCATCTTCTATATCCTCAACAGCCTCCAAACCAATAGATATCCGAATACTTCCTGGTAATATACCTAAATTAACTCTTTCTTGTTCAGTTAGTTTTGAATGCGTAGTAGAAGCCGGATGTGTAACAATCGTTCGGGAATCACCTAAATTTGACGTTATTAAAATCATTTCAAGACTATTCATAAAACGTTGTGCTTGCTCATATCCACCTTTTAAAACAAAGGTAATTACACCACCACCTTGTTTCATTTGCTTTTTAGCTAATGCATATTGAGGATGAGAAGGTAGAAAAGGGTAACGAACAACTTCAACTTCAGGTTGCTTCTCTAACAATTCAGCAATGGTTAATGCATTGCTGCAATGACGATCCATTCGCAAGGGAAGGGTCTCTAAGCTTTTAGAAAGTAACCAGGCATTAAAGGCCGACATAGCCGGACCGGTATGACGAATAAAGAATAACATTTCGTCAATCAATTCCTTTTTTCCTACTACAACACCACCCAATACCCGTCCCTGTCCATCCATATATTTCGTCGCAGAGTGACTCACCAAATCAAAACCATACTTAATAGGCTTCTGCAAATAAGGAGTTGCAAAACAATTATCAATATTCAGAATAATATGGGGATACTTTTTCTTGAAACTACCTAACCACTCTAAGTCTACCAATTCTAATCCGGGATTAGAAGGTGTTTCAAGGAATATCATTTTTGTATTCTCCTGAATTGCCTTTTCCCAATCTTCTGGTTTAGCAGCATCAACATAGGTATGTGTTATACCCCAGCGTGAGAATAATTGAGTAAACAATTGATGTGTAGAACCAAAAATAGCACGGCTAGAAACGATATGATCACCACTCTTTAAAAGAGCAGCAAAAGAAGCAAACACAGCCGCCATTCCAGATGCAAATGCGAGACCTGCCTCAGCACCTTCTAAAGCACAAACTTTCTGAATAAACTCACTTGTGTTTGGGTTTGAATACCGCGAATATATAATACCTTCTTCTTCGTTTGCAAACACAGCACGACACTGTTCAGCATCGTCAAAAATAAAGCTGGATGTTAGGTATAAAGGTACTGAATGTTCCCGATTTTGAGAGCGAGGGAACTGCTCGCGGATGACTTTACTTTCGTCTTTCATTGAATTTGATTACAGAAACAAAACTAAAAGGAAAGATCTCATTTTAGTTTTGTTTATTTCCCTCCAAATTTAATGAAAACAATAAATCTTCGGGGAATTATTTAGTATAATTACTGTTCTCGATGACAAAAAAATTAATTAAACATCAGGGCACCAACCGTCAGATTAGTACGGGCATCTATCAAAATAGCTCCCCCGGTTGCCTTATTCTCCGCATAAGAATCTACTACTAACTCATCGGCCGATCTGATTCTAACCTTTCCGATATCGTTTAAAGAGAAACTATCAGCAGGAATCTCTTCCAGCGTATTAATATTCACCTTATGAAGTATATCCTGGATCTTTACACGAGACAATTTACTGTTTGTTTGAAGCAAGTAAGTCTGTGATAAATCCAATGGACGCAAATCCATCCAGCAAATAGAAGCCTCTAAATCTTTCGTTACTTCAGGAATATCAGAAGCAGACACAATCAAATCTCCCCGGCTGATGTCAATATCATCCTTTAATCGAATAATTACCGACTCTCCTTCTTCAGCATTTTCCTTTTGGTCATTGTTTAGTTCGATATTCGTAATCGTACTTCTAAATCCAGAAGGCATAATTGCAATTTCATCCCCAACTTTAAAAGAACCACCAACAATTCGGCCTGCATAACCTCGATAATCATGAAGTTCGTCGGTTTGCGGTCTCACAATCCATTGTACCGGAAATCTTCCTTTACCTGATGTTGCAAATGGCTTCACATCAACCGTTTCTAAAAACTCAATCAAAGAAGGCCCTCCATACCAAGGCATATTTCTGGATTTAATTACAATATTATCTCCACGCAATGCACTAACCGGAATAAATTCAATGTTTTGAATCGTTAGCTTATCTGAAAATTGCAGATAATCATGCTTAATTTTTTCAAAAGATTCTTGGTCATAATCAACCATATCCATCTTATTTACACAAACCAACACATGCTGAATATTCAATAAAGAGACCAGAAACGTATGACGAATAGTTTGCTCGATAACACCTTTACGGGCATCAATTAGAATAATAGCAAGATCAGCACCTGAAGCACCGGTTACCATGTTTCTGGTATACTGTATATGTCCGGGAGTATCTGCAATTATAAACTTCCTTTTATCGGTCTGGAAGTACTTATAAGCAACATCAATGGTAATACCTTGTTCTCTTTCGGCTTTTAAACCATCAGTTATAATAGCCAAATCTACCGTTCCGTCATCGTTCTTACGATTTGCATTTTTTATAGCTTCAAGCTGATCCTCTAATATAGAATCCGTATCGTAAAGCAAACGACCAATTAATGTACTTTTACCATCATCAACACTTCCCGCAGTTATGAATTTTAATATATCCATTTTAATATTTTGTTTTCAATCAATTAAAAATAGCCACCTTTTTTACGATCTTCCATGGCAGCCTCAGAAACTTTATCATCCATCCTTGCTCCTCTTTCAGAGATTCTGGATTCGCTGATTTCCTGAATTACTCCATCTATGTCGTCTTTATCAGATTCAACCGCTGCAGTACAAGTCATATCACCAATGGTTCTAAACCGAACTTGCTTACGTTCAATTTTGTCCTCATGGTCAAGATTCAAACTTGGGTCTGCCGTCATCCATTGTCCACTGCGATAAACGCAATCGCGCTCATGAGCAAAGTATAAAGAAGGTATTTCTATATTTTCTCTTTTAATATAATTCCAAACATCTAACTCTGTCCAGTTGCTAATAGGAAATACCCGAACGTTCTCACCCTTCTGAATCTTACCATTGAATATATTCCATAGCTCGGGTCTTTGCCTCTTTGGATCCCATTGTCCAAACTCATCACGAACAGAAAATATCCGCTCTTTAGCCCTGGCCTTTTCTTCATCTCTGCGCGCACCACCAATACAGGCATCAAAACCATTTTTTTCAATAGTTTCTAATAAAGTAACCGTTTGTAATGGATTACGACTGGCATTTTTACCCTTTTGCTCTACAACCTTTCCTTGGTCAATTGCATCTTGTACATGTCCTACAATTAAACGCTCGCCTAACTCTTCAATTAATTGATCACGAAAAGTAATTGTTTCTGGAAAATTATGCCCTGTATCAATATGAACCAATGGGAATGGGAACTTTCCAGGTCTAAAGGCTTTTTTTGCTAGATGCACTAACGTAATCGAATCCTTACCGCCAGAAAACAACAAAGCAGGTTTCTCAAACTGTCCAGCTACTTCTCTTAATATTGATATTGCTTCTGCTTCTAGATGATCTAAATAATTCATTTCAATTATATAATTTATATGCTTGTTGATGCCGGACTAGTACTATGCAGTCCGCATTCTTTTTTACTTGTATCTTCCCACCACCAACGGCCGGCTCTAAAATCCTCCCCTGGCTGCACTGCTCTGGTACATGGAGCACAGCCTATGCTAGGAAATCCTCGATCATGCAATGCATTATAAGGTACATTATTCACTTTGATATACGATTTCACTTCTTCCAATGTCCAAAAGAACAAAGGGTGAACTTTTACTAATTGATGCGCCTCATCCCATTCGATCCAATGCATCTGTTCACGGTTCTGCGATTGCTCTGCACGGATTCCCGTTATCCATATTTTCTTGCCCTTTAAGGCCCGATTTAATGGTTCTACTTTACGAATTCCACAACACTCTTTACGGTTATCTACTGATTCGTAAAAGCTGTTCGGACCTTTTTGGCTAATCATTGCCTCAAGTCTATCTTGATTCGGATAATAAGCCTTAATATTTTTCTTATAACGATCGCGCATCCTGCTCCAAACAGAATATGTTTCCGGAAAAAGCCTACCTGTATCTAATGTAAATACTTCGATTGCTAAATCATTGGAAAATATCATATCAGTAATCACCTGATCTTCCCAACCAAAACTTGTAGAGAATGTAATTTGATCCCGAAAATTATCAGCCAGTATTGCTAACACCTGCTGCGGATCCAAATCTTTTACTAACTCCTCAACTTCTATTAATTTATCCATTGCATTAGTTTAAACCCTCAAAGAAGGATTGCAAAAATAATCAAAACCAAAAGAACAACAGACCCTATCATTAATCTGAATGTCAATAAAGGAATCGTCAGCGTTTTAGGCTTTTCAACCAAACCTGCTGTTATTTCATTTAGCTTTTTAACTTTATAGGAGAAATCTCCTTTCAATGAATCTCTAACTGCATTTAAGCGATCCAGTGTTTCATCCACTTCATTAGGCAAAGCCTCGTTTAAAACTTCTTTTAAACGCTTCGCAAACGTAGGTGATTTGCCATTTGTAGAAATACCTACTTTTAAATTACCTTTCTTTACAATTGATCCCAGATACAAATCACATAAATCTGGAGTATCTGCAACATTCAACAATATCCCTCTCTCTTTAGCCAACTCATAAATATATTCATGAAGACTGCGGCTGTCAGTAGCTAAAATAATAAGAGAAATTCCATCCAGATCGCTTTCCTCAAACAATCTTTTTTCAATGTGAACATGAGGATAATCAGAAGCAAAAGACTGGAATTCAGGAGATACCTCTGCAGATACTACCAAAATGTTTGCTAGCGGGTCATTCCCTACAAGTGCAGTAAGTTTCTCCAAGCCTACATTTCCTGCTCCCAATAACAGCGTATGAAAATTCCGAAGCTTTAAAAATATCGGGAAAAGTTCATTGGTACTCTTCATCTTTTGCTTATCAACTTTTTCAAATATTAATGAGTTCATTTTCGCGAATCATTTTTTGATAATCTGTATGAAACGATACGACTTCTCCGATTACGATAACCGCTGGAGATTCTATATGTAGTTCCTTTGCCATGTGCTCTATCGACTGTATATCAGCCACCGCTATCTTTTCATTAGGCATGGCTCCATTCTGAATAATCGCAATAGGTAAAGAACCACGACCTTCATTTTTATAAATACTAACTATTTCCGGCAACTTCCTTACTCCCATCAATATAACGACAGTAGCAGAGGTCTTGGCGGCTGTGTAAACATCTTGAGCAATCTTTCCGTTTGATGTTGTTCCTGTAATAACCCAAAAGCTTTCTGTAGTCCCTCTATGAGTAATAGGGATTCCCTGTAAACTCGGAACACCAATTGCACTTGAAATACCAGGAATTACCTCAGTGTCTATATTGTATTTTTGCGCAAATTCTACCTCTTCATATCCTCTTCCAAAAACAAAAGGATCTCCACCTTTTAAGCGCACTACATGACCATGAGAAAGTGCGTATTTAACCAACATTTCATTGATCTGATCTTGGCTGTATGTATGTTTATTTGCTCTTTT
>Ga0079224_100010012_pt1 | contig 12983 bp, 4 predicted proteins | sample Stecom2015_FD_80414 | JGI IMG/M metagenome (GOLD analysis project Ga0079224, IMG submission 80414) | Agricultural soil microbial communities from Utah to study Nitrogen management - Steer compost 2015 | ecosystem: Environmental > Terrestrial > Soil > Agricultural land | place: USA: Utah... | reverse complement strand
GCATCATCTTTTTCCCTGTTCAACAGGATATCATGTTCTGTCATGACAAAGTCTCCTTGCATTCTCCTCGCCTCCCGTATGTACAGGTAGTAAGGAAAGTTGTCGTTGTCCTTAAATTCATCTTTTGCAAAACCGTAAGACAACATTTCTTCCCGGAGTGTTTGGGGTACACGTTCATCATAACCCAAAAAATACAAGTATCCCAAGGTATAGTCTTTGTGGTCTTGGTAAATCGCTTTTCTTTTCTCGTAACTAGCGTCCGGATATTCAACGTTTCCACCAAATAACCCAAGTGAAATGGTCGAATGTTGCTGGTTATTGAATTCCCATTTACCGCTGCCTCTTTCGTAGATGCCGATTAAGTCTCCCAATCTCGTTTCCGGATGTTTACTTAGGTAGTCTGCCAAAAGTTGGTATCGTGTAGAATCATAATTGGGTGGACGCGTGACGGGGCGCATGTTTTTTGGCACCTTTGTCATGGTAGGGCGAAAATTATAATTCATAACACGATCATCCGCAGCCCCTTGAACGAGATTCCCATTCTCCGAAAAATACGGCATGCGGTGCCCCCGACCGTCAATTGTCCTTCCGGAAAGCGTGTCATCTATCAACCTGATTCCAGCATAAAATTCGTTATATTGGTCTGTCCCTTCCCTTCCGTAAGTATATGATACGTTTGCGCGGGCCATAAGGTCACCTTCGTAAGTGCAATCGATGAACACTTCGCCCGACAAGGTCATACCGTCTTCCAGAACGATGGCATCAATCTCGTTGCCATGCATCGTCACCTTATCCAGAAACTTTTCATAAATCACGTCAACATTAGCCTCCTCCAACATGTTGAGGAACTCTCTTTCGGCAACGTGGGATTCGAAAAAAAAAGCTGGATCTCCTTTGTCGAACGCTATTTGGCCCTTACGAAACGTTTGGAAATATCCGTCGGGGAAATTAGTTCCCAGCCTTGTATAAAATTCACGGGCAATACCGGTTATGGCATTGTTAATCATGTGTTCGCTCTCAGCAGTATTGAGCCCACTTGTATTCATGCCTCCAACATGGCGCGTTTGTTCGATCAGCAGTACCTTTGCAGCGTTGCGGGATGCCGCTACAGCGGCGATAACGCCACTGGGAGTCCCTCCATAAACAATTACATCGTAGTTCAATTGGGAAAAAACGTGTAAAGCGGCAAAGAGTGATATAATTGTTGTGAGTGTGGTTTTCATTTGCTTAAATTTTATAGTAGGATGCGTTTTTTTGACATCGCAGGCAATCCGAAGATCGTCCATGTGTTGCCGTTTTGATTTCAGCTACGGTGACTCTTTTCAGCACCCATGAGCGTACTTTCAGATACGTGCTCAGCGCTCATTTACCGACCTTTAGATTAATTGCTTTCCTGTGGCTTTCCTTTTATTGTTGTAAAATTTAACATAGTGGGCCGATCTTTCTCATCTGCACAGCACCATCTTTCATATAGTTGTTCGTAACACTCAATATCCCGGATTTTGGACCAGAGCAGAATTGACATCCATCTGGATGGTAGGTATGGGATAAAGCAAGTGCTTCTCCTCTGCAACCACCCCTCCGGCTGTTTTCTTAGTTATATAAGTATCTGTTCTTAGCAGATCCCATCTTCTGTGGCCTTCAAAACATAACTCCCAGCTCCGCTCCTGCAAAACGGCTTCCCTAAACTCTGCCTGTGTTAATCCTTGTAAATCAAACAAATGGGAGCCAGAGTTTCCGTTTCTCGCCCTTTCTCTAATTTTGTTAATTGCCCAGTACGCTTCCACCGTCGGACCATTCAACTCATTTAATGCTTCCGCATACATCAACAAAACATCGGCATACCTCAACACAATGAAATTATTTCTCGCCGAACTCGGCCCACAAGCTAACGGATCCCAATATTTATCCATATGGGGTCCCGTCCTTGATTCCACCACAGACCCGTCGGCCCGTCGCTTTTCATAAATCACCGTCACTTCCTTTCGATAATCGCCGGGGATATAAGACTCGGCGTGGCGTGGCGTTACTTGATAACTACCCCCACCCTGATTAATGGGATAACTAAAAAATATAGCGAAATTGACGGCCATAGAGCTTCCATACTGCGGCAGGGCGCAGCTATACTGCACCGAAAATATATGTTCGATTCCATTTTTTTCTTCGGGCAAGAATACGCTCCTATAATCAGGAAACAGGTCGTAAACACCTAAGTCGATTACTTCTTTTGCCTTACCTGCAGCGTTGTGCCACTCGCCTCTGGTCAAAAACACCTTCGCTAATAAAGCTTTGGCAGCACCTGATGTCGCTCTTCCTATCCGGTCCGCTTCCATATAATTTAATGGAAGATCCGTTTCAGCGACTGTAAGGTCTTCAATAATCAATGCGTAAATCTCATCCACAGATGCTCTCGAGATATCAACATCAATCACGTCGTTGGTTACTTGCTTTACTGCAGGTACGTCGCCAAATGCCCGTACGAGGTTGAAATATGTCAAGGCTCTTAAAAAGCGAGCTTCGGCAACGATCATCATCCTTTCCTGCTCGTCCATCATGACCTTAGGAACATTTTCAATAACGCGGTTTGCACGGTCGATCAGCACATAACTGGCAGTGTAGAACGTATTGAATATAGCTGTCCCGCTGTTAAAAAGATTTCGGTGTAATTCATTACCAAGGGCGCTTTCTCCCCTTGCCTCGCATTCATCACCGTTCAGATCAGCTAGATTGATCATATTCATCCCATAAACGCCCCTCAGCCGATGGTAGACGGCGCTGATCGCCGAATTGGCATCTTCTGCAGTGATAAATGAATTGGATTCTTCGAGGAAGCCTAACGGGGTCTCCTCCAAATTGCTTTCACAGGATAAAAAAACCAATGTAATACAATATACAATGACATAGATTATTTTTTTCATATCGCTTTGTTTAAAATTGAAATGTGGCACCAAGCATAAAGGTCCTCGCTAACGGGTAAGCATAAGAATCAACCCCATAGCTCACATTATCATCGAAATTTGAATTTACCTCTGGGTCAAACCCAGAGTATTTCGAGATAGTAATTAAGTTCTGCCCGCTTATATAAATTCTGGTACTTTTCAAAAACTTTGAATTGATAGGTTGGGAATAACCGAAAGTCACATTTTTGAGCCTGACAAAAGAGCCGTCTTCCACGAAATTTGAGGTGGTATTCGGCCATCTCCATTGTCGCATAGACGAATATCTGTTTGATGGCCGGTCGGGGCGCCATGCACGTTCGTAAACTTCCCTCAGCAACAGGTGGGCCGGATCTCCTTGTTCCAGTGTGCTCCTCGTATGGTTATAGATCTGGTTCCCATACACCCCTTGTACAAATAAGGAAAGATCGAACCGGCCGTAATTGAAATGGTTGGTTATACCGTAGAAAAAGTCCGGTAGTCCATTTCCGAGTATCGTCCGGTCAGCCGCCTCGTTAAACACGCCATCTCCATTCAGGTCCCTGAATCTCAACGCCCCAGGCAAATCACCGGCTCTTGCCACTTCACCTGCATTGGCAATCTCTTCCTGCGATTGCCATATCCCGTCAAATACATTCCCAAAGAAAGAGCCCAATGGTTCATTTTCCTTTACGATCAGGGTATTAAATCCAGAGCTAACAATCAACTCTTCTGCATCGGCGAGCCGCAACACCTTGTTTCTATTGAAAGAAATATTACCATTAGTTGTCCATTTTAACTTTCCGGTTGTATTTACCGTATTTAAGCTAAATTCGACGCCCCTGTTTCGCAGGCTCCCAATATTTCTAATCACGCTGGTGAACCCTGTTGTGGCAGGGAGCTGCACGTTCAATAGCAGATCGGAAGTGATTTTTTCGTAATAATCAATGGTAAACAAAAAACGGTTCTTTATAAATCCGACATCAATTCCAACATTAAACTGGTTAGTTTTCTCCCATTTCAGGTCAGGGTTAGCTACTCTGGCGGCCTCGTTTGTTAACACTTCTATGTCATTAAATACCGTCCTTGCCGTGGTGTATTGAGAAAGCGAATTATACAATCCGATACCATCGTTTCCTGTGCTTCCATAGCTTATCCTGAGCTTCAAATCACTTAGACTTTTGGAATCCCTCAGGAAGTCCTCATCGGATATCCGCCAAGCAAAGGCCCCGGATGGGAAAAAAGCGTATTTATTCCGCACTCCAAACCTTGACGAGCCATCCACCCTCCCTGTAATGGTGAACAGGTACCTATCTTTAAATCGGTAATTTATTCTTGAAAGATAAGAATTGAGTCCCCATTCTTGTACTGTGCCGCGGGGTGGTAGCGGTGTATTTGCCATTCCCAAATTATTTGCACCCAAGGTAAAATTTGGAAAGTCTTGTGCCTCCATATATGTGCGGTCCTCGCGGTTGCTCTGGAAGGTAATACCGGCTAACAAATCAAAGTCGTGTCCGTTAATTGTTTTTTTGTAGGTGATGGTATTCTCGTTCAGTAAATTCAGGTTATTTGTATTTCCATTACTCCCAAAACCATTTACATTGTTGCCCAACAATGTCTCAGGCGAATAAAATATATCCCGTTTGCTATTGAACAAGTCGGTTCCCACACTGAATTTTGCTACTAACCCTTTTGCAATGGCAACATCGGCAAATACATTGGCCAGTACCCTATCCGTGATCAACACATTGGTGGTCGTTTTGGCGACAGCTACGGGATTGGCTATGGCCGAGAATCCCGATCCTGGCCCCACATTCAACAATTGATAGCTTCCGTCGTCGGCAAAGATCGGGTTGGCGGGGGAGTACCGCAATGCCAACCCGACCAAACCATTGCCCCCCACTTCATTCACACTATTGTTTATGGTTCGGGAAATCGTAAAACTTGTCCCAACATTCACCCGATCGGACAAACGTGAATCAATATTAAGCCGAGTAGTATACCGATCGAAGTTGGAAGCCATAACGATTCCCTCCTGACCAAAATAATTACCTGATATCAAGTACTTGGTTCGTTCATTCCCGCCGGAAAAGGATAACTGGTGGTTTTGAATGGATGACGTCCTGAAAATCTCATTTTGCCAATTCGTGCCTTCGCCGTATTCCGAAGGATCCGGATAAAGTAAACCCGGGCCGTACCGTTCATCATAACCCAAATTCCTTAATTGTTCATTTTTAAGCATGGTGTGTTGTTCAGCGTTGATAACGTCCAGCGTCTTTGTGATTTGTTGGATTCCGTAATAGCTTTCAAATTCCACGATCGCCTTACCTTCCTTCCCACGTTTCGTAGTGACCAACACGACACCATTTGCTCCTCTAGAACCATAAATAGCGGTTGCCGAGGCATCCTTGAGTACTTCAATCGATTCGACGTCATTCGGATTAATGGAAGCTAACGGGTTGGCAAAAATAGCCGAATGAGAAGCGCCGGATGCCGGCGCAGGGTTTGTCACCGGAAAGCCGTCTATGACATATAGCGGGTCATTAGACGCAGAAATGGAGTTTCCTCCTCTGACTCTTATCGTAATGCCGCCTCCGGGAGCATTGGATGCTTGGGTAATTTGTACTCCGGCTACCCGGCCTTGTAAGGCCTGGTCAAATGAATTAATCGGTTGAGCTTTTAAATCAGATTGTTTAATAGAGGCCACTGAACCCGTAATATCTCTCTTTTTGACCTCACCGTATCCAACTACCACCACTTCATTGAGATCACTGACAGATGCTGTCATCGCGACGTCTAGCATTGATAAATCTCCAATCATGCGTTCGGCAGATCCAAATCCTACAATTGTAAAGACCAATGTTCCTCCACGTTGAGAAACGGTGATACGATAATCTCCATTTGCATCTGTTGTAACAGCAGAAGATGTTCCCTTGATGGTTACGGTTACCCCCTCCAACGGATTCCCTTGCTCATCCGTTACCTTACCCGTAATCGTACGTTGTTGAAGTATGTGCTCGCTATTGCTGGGTAACGAATTTCGTTTTGTAATCGTTACGATCCCATCATCCAACGACCAATCCAATCCTCGGTCTGTCAGAATCATATCCATTGCTTCTGCGAATTCCACCTGCCTCAACTGGGCATCGACACGGATGTCCGAAAGATGTTTGCCATGAAATAAAAATGAACACCCCTGTTGTTTCTGAAATTCCCGCATCACCTCCCCAAGGGGGGCGTTCTTCACATTAAGCGTAATTTTCTGTGCGTTAGCTTCTGCGAGGGCATTGAATGCTAAGCCCAAGGTTAAGAAAATCGCTAGTTTCATAATCAGTAATAATCGGTAATTGAAAGGCCAAGAATAGCCTCTTACACATCGTGTAAAAACCATATATTTGTCATGTTTGATTGGTTAATAAATTGGTTCCGGCCAGGTGTACAAACGAAGGCCGCTAATCAAAATCCAGGCAACGAGAACGGGTGATGCCGCCAGCATCATCCGTTTTTTGTGCGGATATATCGACGTTTTTCGTATTATGTCTGCATGGCAATCACCTCCTATACGTTTAAAACCGGTTTGACATTTTGTTAATTGGTTACTGTTTACTCATTTTCCCCGAACAATCAATTGCGTCTTGGAACCGCGCTGTCTAATCTCAAAATCAAGCCCACTCTTACCCAACGATTTCAAAACGGCATCCAACCGTTTTGTGCGTTCAACCATCCCAAAAACGGAAGTTCCCGGCATAGTTCCTTCATACACCACTTCGAGGTCATACCATCGGGCTACCTGTTCGATGGCCACTTCGGGCGGCACGTTATCAAAATAAAAATATCCTTCTTTCCACACCGTGTATGGTTCCACGTTTACCTTGGAGATATTCAGCATTGCGCCCGAAACAACCGCCTGTTCTCCCGGGCGTAGTCTATTTACAGCGTTCGATGCATGGTTGATAAGCCGTATCGCTCCTTCCACCAAGGTGGTTTTTGTTTCGTCTTCGGCTGGATAAGCCGAAATATTGAATTCCGTGCCAAGTACTTCAACGGTTTGGCCGTGGCTGTTTACCTTAAAAGGCTTGCTTTTATCTTCCGCGACAGCAAAGTAGGCCTCACCGGAAACCTCAACGACACGTTCCGATTCGTCAAACCGGCTAGGGTATTTCAATTTAGAGGCTGCATTTAACCAAACTTCGGTTCCATCAGATAACGTGATTTGATAGGTGCCACCTCTCGGAGTAGTTAGTACATAGTAGTCAGTAGTTAGATTTCCTTTCCCCGTTCCGGTAGGGTTATTTTGCCCTTGATTCTTTTTTCTTTTTTCAACTACATAAGAACCGTCTAAATAAGTGATTACATCACCAACGGTGATACCGGTTTGCGTCTCGCTTAAGTCAATCACCCGCCCATCAGCTAGGGTAAGTGTCGCTCGATGTCCTCCGGGAAGGACTTCTTCTGCTGCGAGTATGGGATCAGTGCGTAGCTCCTGTTGATCACCCGAAAAGAAAAACCATATACCGCCCAGTACTGCTAAAACAACAGCAGCAGCATAGGGAAGCCACACCCGGAAACGATTGATATTTCTCCCCTGTAAGCGTTCTTGTATCCCTTGTTCAATATGGTTACGAAGTGTGCTTTGTTCCTCCGGAGTTAGCGCATCTTCACGGCCTTTCACATGGTCAAACGCATCGAAATAGGCATCCATAAAGTGTTGCTCTGCTTTGGTGGCAGAGCCCCGCAGTATCTTCTTGGCTAGCTTATGGAGTATATTTCCCATACGTTATTGCTCTCCGTTTAAAATGGTCTTTACGGATATTGTCTAGGAATGGGGTAAAACTCCCAAAAAAATGTTAACTTTTTTAATTCAGGAATACCAGCCCTAGGATTACGGTCTTTAAAAGTAACGCCCGAAGGCTGATACTCGCCGTGTTCAATTGGTTTTGAACGGTCTTTTGCGACACCTGGAGCTCCTCAGCGATTTCCTTGGTACTCCGTCCTTCGAAGTAATGCATTTCAAAGATCCGACGACGTTTGTGGGGTAGCGTATCCAACCAAGCAGCCAATAAACGGCGTGTTTCCTGTTCACCGAATGGCCCATCAGCGGTAAATGGCGATATCAGCATTTGTTCAAAAGGTTCCACAAATGCTGGCAATGCTTTGCCTTTGGCGAGCAGTGTGTATATTTTATAGCGCACGGCCGTATGAAGGTAGGGTTCCAGCCTTTGGATAGCTTTATTACCCCGCTGTTCCCACAAGTCAACGAATACATCCTGCACAATATCACTGCACTGTTCTTTGTCGGCTAACCGCCGGTAAGCTGTTTGGTATAGCGCATGCCAATGGCGTTCATAGATGCAGTTAAATGCTTCCTGATGCCCTTCTTTAAGAAAGGGAACCAATTCCTCATCCGTATGGTCCGCGTAGTTTACCAATTGATGTAGTTGTTTGGCAAAGGTAGCGGATTACACCAAAGAAAGCAAAGCGAGCTACATTTCTACGTTGAGCCATAAGAACTGGATCACACTAAGGCATTTGTAGCAGCGAATGTGATGCCACTTTGCTAGTTTGTCATGTTTATTCTCAATTAGTCGTCTGGCATTCACACCAGGCTTCATCTCCCGAAGAATGGGTTTTTGGGTTTTAGACGGTTTGGCTACGACCACCCATTCGATTCCTACATGTTCTTTAACGGGTTCGCCACCGGATTGGAAATCACAAAATGGTTTTCCAAGATGCGCCTAATGAGCTGAAGCTCAACAAGAAAGTGATTTAACAGTAGATGTAACCTCATAAGTTTAAAGTTTTTAAATGAATTTATAGGGTTATTCCGGGCAAGTTATCACCGGCTTTACCGTTAAATCGTCACTTCGCCCAAGAAAATAGTGTCACCTCCTACTTATCTTTATGGAATTTCAAAGGATGTAGCATCCCTTCACCAAAATGCGTCCAAGACCGTGTGGTCTGCGCGGTTTTAATTAAGTTTGCGTACGTACCATCGAGCGACATTAATTTTAAGACACCATGATTCGAAATATTTTTTCCCTGTTACTGGTCATTTCCCTTACGACTGCCATGGCTCAAAAAAAACAACCCGCTGATAGCATCCACCACCAATGGCAGCAAATCGATTCCTTGATGGACAAAGGGTTGCCCCAATCGGCCACAAAAATCGTCCGGGAAATCAAGACCACTGCACAACAGCGGCGCGACAACGCCAATACCATCAAGGCAACACTCTTTTTGATTGCCCAAGAGGCATTGACGGCGGAAAATGAGCCGACATTCGCCATTCAGCAAGCCGACTCAATGACCCGGGTTTCCGATGGGCCGGAGAAAGCGCTGTGGCAGAGCATCTCCGCCGAACTTTACTGGCAATACTACCAGCGCAACCGCTGGGCCATACTAAACCGCACGCCCATCGTTGGTGAACCACCGGCCGACATCGCAACATGGGATGCCTCCTCATTGATTGGCAAAGCCAGCGACCTATACCAAGCATCCATCCTCGACAGCGAATTGCTGAAAACCATACCTGTGGAGCGCTATGCGCCTCTGCTTATCGAAGGAGAAAATACGCGCCAACTGCGGCCCACATTGTATGATTTCCTTGCATTCCGAGCTATCGATTTTTTCCAGAATGATGAAAAAGATGTGATTAGACCAGCGTACCAATTCCAGATTGACGGTACGCTCTGGTTTGAACCGGCTTCACGACTGGCCGAGGTAAAAGTGAATCCGGCAACACCGGAGGCGCTACACTTCCGCGCGCTACACGCTTACCAGCAGTTGCTGGGCTTTCACCTACATGACGACCAGCCTCAAGCACTCGTCGATGCGGACTTGCACCGCTTGCGCTTCGTGTACCAATATGCCACCCATCCCGAAAAGGATAGCCTTTACCGTGACGCCCTGCAAGCACTTGCAACACGCTACGCGGACAGCCCGGCAGGAGCACAAGCTGCCGCCGAACTGTTGCAATTTGATTACAACCAATCGCTGGGCACGGGCTCCATAAACCTTCCAAAAATAAGCCAGCAAGCCGACACACTCATTGCCCGTTTTCCTGATTCCGAAGGCGCCCGCAATGCGGAGCAACTGCGCCATACCCTCGCCAGCAAAACACTGAACGTGCAGACCGAAGTCGTGACGCTGCCGAGCGAAAACAGTAAAGTGCTGGTAACCTATAGAAACTTGGCAAATGCCTACCTGCGGATTTACCCATGGCCAAATTCGCTCACCAATCGGCGTCGCGAATGGAACGACACAGCGAAAGAGAAGATATTGGGTAGCACACCGATTTCATCTTGGAAGGCAGCGCTGCCGGGCAGCGAAGACATGCAAGAACACCGCACGGAAATCAAGGTAGACCCATTGCCCCCCGGCCGCTACCTGCTCGTTGCCTCGGCAACGGCCGACTTCTCGTCGGATAGCACCATCCTGGCCGTGGCACCTATCCAGGTTTCTTCCCTGAGCTTAATCACCAACAACCTGGATAACCAGCATAGGTTATTTGCGTTGCACCGCAAATCGGGCATGCCCATCCGGGGAGCTAAAGTCACATTCCTCGACGAGCGTTGGGATAACACGTTCAATGCTTACAGGTATGAAGTGGTTGGCAAAACAACCACAAATGAGGATGGAAAAGCCGATATCCGCATTGAAAAACGTCAGCAGAACATCCGCCGCATCATGCTTTCGGCGCATGGCGACACCCTTCGTACCGACGGGTATTTCGGATCGTATCGACGAGACGATGGCAACGAAAAAAAGGTAAATGTACATACGTTCTTGTTTACCGACCGGGCGATCTACCGACCGGGCCAAACCATATATTTCAAAGGGATTGTCGTTGAAAATGCTGCCGACGGAAAGACGAACCGTGTATTGGCCGACCACGCCTCTGTGGTAACCTTATTTGATGCCAACGGACAGAAAGTGAGTACCTCGGAGCTCACCACCAATACCTATGGTTCGTTCTCAGGCAAATTTACGGCGCCCGCTAGCGGGCTCACCGGCCAAATGCATATTGGCACCGAGAACGGCAATGTGCATTTTGCCGTTGAAGAGTATAAACGGCCCAAATTCGATGTCGCGTTCGATACCGTGAAAGCCAACATCGCTCTCAACGATGAAATCACCATCAAAGGGCGCGCTATCGCTTACGCCGGTAATAACATCGATGGTGCAGAAGTGAAATACCGTGTGGTCCGACATGCGCGGTTCCCTTATTTCTGGGCATTCTACCGTTGGGGCCAACCTCAATCGCCGCAAATGGAAATTGCCAACGGCACTGTGCAGACACAAGCCGACGGTACATTTGAAGTGACATTTACCACCATTCCCGATAAGCAGATCGACCCGCAAACGCTGCCGGTATTTACATACATGGTATATGCTGACGTGACCGATATCAATGGCGAGACGCAAAGCGGCAGTCAACCGGTGCGGGCGGGATACCGATCCCTGCAGCTATCCGCCTCCTTGGGGTCGCAACTTGATGCTAGCCAACAAAATCCATTGACCGTAACCACGCAGAATTTGAATGGCATCCCCACACCTTCCCGGGTTGACGTATCCATAGCGCCACTCACCTTCCCCGGTAAGTTGTACCGTCAGCGGATGTGGGAAAAGCCCGATCAGTATGCCATGAACGAACAGGAATTCAGACGGCTTTTCCCCGATGACGAATACGCCGATGAGTCCAATTACATGAATTGGACCACCGGCGAGACGACTTGGTCGTACACCCTTCAAACCGGCGATCAGCAGACAGTAGCACTGCCAACCTCGGCTTGGGGGCCGGAAGGATGGCACGTCATCACACTCACTACCGCCGACCCGGCGGGCAATGAAATCACAGAGAAAATATATGCTTATGCGGCCAAGCCGGCAACCGACGCGAAACCGCAACAACCCTTGCTGGCATTGGCCGATAAAACGTCGCTTGAACCGGGGGGCACATTGACCCTCACTGTAAAAACCGGTTACGACAGTACGTATGTATTGGAAACGAGCACCGACACCAAACCCGAATTCACCACTTTTTCCGAGCGCCGACGGATTAACCGCCCTATCGTGGAGGCCGACCGTGGAGGCCTCGGATTCGGCTGGATTTATGTACGCAACAACCGGGTGTACCAACATAACCTGCAAGTGGACGTGCCGTGGTCGAATCGCGACCTCCAACTGGAATGGGCAACCCATCGCGACAAACTGCAGCCTGGGGCTACTGAAGCGTGGCAACTCACCATCAAAGGGAACAAAAAAGAAGCCATTGCAGCAGAACTTTTGGCAGGGTTATACGATGCATCGTTGGATGCACTTAAACCCCATAGTTGGTATTGGGACCGGTTATCACCTAACCGTTGGCTAGGGCTCCACTGGGTAACTAGCCCGACGTTCGACACGGTTACCGGCGATATCTGGCTAAATAATATCAATGGGAAACGGCCTTCAGGGTACGAAAAACGGTACGATCAATTGCTCAATTATCCGGCTCAAAGGGCCTTCTCTAATAAAACAATTATGATAAGGGGCGTCGCCGGAGCCGCCCCAGGGATAGCAGCACGCGAAACGGCAGTTTTCCAAAGTACGGAGGCCCCGATGGAACGGCGGGATGCGGATAGGCTCGATGAAGCAGTGGTGGTTGGCTTTGGACAACAGGAAAAACAGGCCGAAGCTGGCTCCGTGCCTGTCGATGAAACTGACCGTCCATCCGTCCCCATACGCACCAACTTACAGGAAACAGCATTTTTCTTCCCCCAATTGCAAACGGATGCCGAAGGTAACGTCACCTTTAAATTCACCATGCCCGAAGCACTTACCGAATGGAAACTAATGGCTTTTGCCCATACCACAGACTGGAAAACAGGCTTCCTTGAAGGGAAGATCAAAACCCAGAAGGACCTGATGGTAATGCCCAACCTGCCCCGCTTCCTGCGCCAGGGCGACGGGATTCGCATCAGTGCAAAAGTGAGTAATATCAGCACGGAAGCCCTGCGCGGCACAGCCCACATTGAACTCTTGGACGCAACGAGCCTGCAACCGCTTGCTACCCTGAACAGTGGCCTG
>Ga0079224_100010011_pt1 | contig 12984 bp, 10 predicted proteins | sample Stecom2015_FD_80414 | JGI IMG/M metagenome (GOLD analysis project Ga0079224, IMG submission 80414) | Agricultural soil microbial communities from Utah to study Nitrogen management - Steer compost 2015 | ecosystem: Environmental > Terrestrial > Soil > Agricultural land | place: USA: Utah... | reverse complement strand
AATTTAATGGAGTTAAAATGTACACGTTATTATTAATAATCTCATCAATTATAGCAATATTTTTAATTATTATTGTGCTTCTTCAATCAAGTAAGGGCGGCGGGCTTGCAGGAACTTTTGGCGGCAGCGGCTCAATGGGAACGATGTTTGGCACAAGAAGAACCGCTGATTTTTTAAGTAAAGCTACATGGTGGCTCGGCGGAAGTCTGGCTGTACTTGCTTTAATAATTAATTTATTCTTTTTACCTGGTAAGATGGATACATCTGATCGTGAAAGTGTTATTCAAAGATCAGGAAGACAAAGTGTTCCTCAAACTCCTACCTTGCCGCAGCAGCAAGCTCCACAACAAGAGCAGACTCCTAATCAATAATGGTTTTTATGAGCCGGGAATTTTATCCCGGCTTTCTTTTTCAATCCCAATCTGCTAAAGTTTCAACTATTTCATCCTGAATTTGCCTGTGCAGATTTGCGCCGCCCCGGTCAAATTCAAATATTATGCTCACAATTATATCTTCATTCTTCTTTGTTGTAACGTAACCTGAAAGGGAAGAAACGCCATTCAAAGTTCCGGTTTTACCATGAAAATTGTTTTCCGCAGATGTTCCTCTCATTCTGTGCCTTAATGTTCCATCAACTCCGGCAATGCTGAATGAATCATAATAATCTTCAAAATTTTTAAGATCGAAATACATTTTTTCAAGCAAGCCGGCAATTGCTCCGCATGTAATTTGGTTAAACCTGGAAATTCCTGATCCATCAACAACAGAAGTTCCCGTTGAATAAATGCTATTATCATCAACAAAACTTAAAACAGCCTGTGTAGAGTAAAAAGCATTTCCTTGTTTTCCGCTAGCAACTGCGCCAATTGTTTTAAATAAGCATTCAGCTAAAAAATTATCACTGCTTTTGTTTATTGCTTTAAGCAGGTCTCTTAATAAAATTTCTTTAGATGAAATTGTTACTGCATTTTCAGGTGTAATGCCTTTCTGCGCACTTAACAAAACTTCTATACCGTTGTTCAATAATTTCTTTTTAAGCAGCTCGGCAGCATATTGAGGAGGATTTGCAACATCAGAATAATATCTCCTTACTCTTCTTCCACTTTTTGATGTCGTCACAATTCTGTTTCTATTAATTACAATTGCAGAAATCGGCGGTAATTTTACATTGGCAACTTCGTTATTAATCCAATCATCACGGGTATAAACTTCATCAAAATAGGAATCATCACCAATAATATTTCCGGTAACTTTTTTAATTCCTTTCTCCTTTAACTCAAGCACCATTGCTTCCAGATCTTTTTCCGAGAAAAGTGAATTGCCGAACCCTTTTATGTAGAGATTTCCATTAATTATACCATCTGCTGTATTATTATCATCAGTTAAAAGTTTTGTTGATAAGGTGAAATCTCCTCCCATCAAATTTAATGCGGCACCAGTTGTAAATAATTTTGTATTTGATGCCGGAATCATCGATGTGGTATGATTTAATTTATAAATAGTATCCTGCAGAAGAGGATTAAAAATTAATACTCCTGCTTTGGTTGAAGAGGGCAGGCGCGATAAAATTTTTTCAATCCTGTTTTGTATATCTTCTTTTGTTACGGGAAAAATTTGAATGGAAACAGAAAACAGAACTAAAACCAGAAATCGTATAGGCATAAAAATCAATAATCTCCGTGAAGTAATGAAGACAGTTTTATAATTTTGTTTTTATAAAACGAAATATATCTTTGTTTTTAAAGTGGTTTCAAATATAAAACTTTCAAAAATAAATGAAAGTCTGCATTTGATCTTTCAACAAAAAATCTAACCAAAGGTAATTATGGCAAAAAAGAAAACTTTACTTAAAGCGTATGAGAATCTTGAATTCCTGAATTCATCAGATGCGCGGATATTGAGAATGCTGGCTGAATTTCTCGAGCCTCAGTCAAAATTCCGTAAACATAAAATAATTGATACAATTGTTTTTTTTGGTTCTGCACGGATACATTCAAAAAAGTTTACAACACAGGCATTAAATAAATTCAAAACGATAAACCCCAAGGCAACAACAAAGCTTGCTGAGAATTTAAGAAATGCGCAGCATCAGGCACTTATGTCTAAATATTATGAAGATGCTGTTGAATTGAGCCGCAGACTAACAGAATGGTCTTTAGGATTAGAAACTTACGCAAACAGATTTATAATTTGTACCGGCGGCGGGCATGGTATAATGGAAGCTGCAAATAAAGGAGCAAAACTTGCCGGCGGTTATTCTATTGGATTGAATATAAGCATTCCTTTTGAACAGTATGTGAATAAGTATGTATCAAAAGATTTAAGTTTTGAATTCCACTATTTCTTTATGAGAAAATTCTGGTTTGCTTATCTGGCAAAAGCTTTAATTGTTTTCCCGGGTGGTTTTGGAACTATGGATGAATTGTTTGAAATTCTTACACTCGTTCAAACAGGGAAGATTAAGAAAAAACTTTTAATCACAATTTATGATGAAAAATACTGGAGAAAAATTATCAACTTTGATTCACTTGCTGAGAATGGAATGATAAGCAGAACGGATTTGAAATTATTCTCATTCTGTAATACAGTGGATGAAGCATTTGAATTAATTAAAAAACATTTTGAGGATAATTATTTGAACGAGAAAGAAATTAAGGCTACTGAACCGAAGGTTGATCTGGCTAAATAAAAAAAGTCCCGGTCAAAACCGGGACTCAATTGTTACTCCATATTTTCAGTGCGGTGAGCACGTCTGGCTGCTTTCATTTTTTCCATTCTTTTCTTAATAGAAGGCTTAACAAAAAAAGTTCTTTTTTTGTACTCCTTCAAAACACCAGAGCGTTCATATTTTTTCTTAAAGCGTTTAAGTGCTTTATCAATGGATTCGTTATCGCCAACTGTAATTCCTACCAATTATTTCACCTCACTTTTATGGTATCCATCTGCTTAGGATGGTTTAAGTTGTTAAAGATTCAATTAATTTTTTATTACCTAATTTTTGAAATTCAACTGTAATAGAACTTTGTCCGTTGGAAAGTACATCTTTAGAAATCACTTTACCAAAATCATCCCAGTTTTTGTGATAAATAGATTCACCAACTTTGAATGATTTATCGGGCGAATAAACAGTACAATCTTCATTTTCTATACCTTCAAGAGAAGGTTTTGTTTCTTTTACATTTTCAGATAAATCAATAATCATTGTTTGTTTGCACTTTTTACACTTTGCCCAACGCTTGTTTTCATTTCCCGCACCGGTAACTTCACCTGCTAATTCCATCTTTCTAACAGTGTTGCATACCGAACAGAAAGCTTCAACATTTTTAATACGTGCCATTAAAATAACCTTCCTTTAAAAACGGACTTTAAATATACCTAATGAACGATGCATAATCAAGATTTTAATTGACCGCTACTCATCCCTGGAAGAAACAACTAAAACCGGGCATTTTGAGTGCCGGATTACTTTTTCTGCCACACTGCCGATCAATGTATGCAGAACTCCGGTTCTTCCGTGCGTTGCAAGCACTATCAGATCAATATTATTCTCCTCCGCATATTTATTGATTTCTACATAATCAATGCCTTTTTTCAAAACGGGCAGAATTTCAATCCCTTCTTTTTTGATTTTTTTTACGGCTTCCTCAAGGCGCTGTTTTGCATCTGCTTCTATAGATTCCTTAATGCTTTCTTCGGATAAATCTAACGTGCGGATTGCAAGTATTGGCGGAGTTTTTTCAAGTACAAATATTAAATGAAGTTTAGCATTATATTTTTCGGCAAGGCTTAATGCCTGATCAGCGGCGGAAAGAGAGAATTCACTAAAATCCGTAGTAAGCAGAATGTTTTTGATGTTGAACATGTTAAACCTCATTGGTTAAATTTTTAATAAACAATCCCGTTACCTTTTGTGCCGTTAAAATTCTCAAGATCATAAACAAAGCCATTAACTACTGCTGCCTTTATTTTTCCATCCTTTGAAATTATGAAATCGGGAGAATCTCCAATTTCTATTTCATCGTCTGTATCTCTGTTTCTGCTCGTAACAATATTTACCGGTAGATTTACAAATCTCTCAGAAAGCTTTTCTGATTCAAGAATAACATTTGTGTATCCTTCTGAAAGAATCTTTTTAAAATCAAGTTTTTTAACTTCTTCAAGTGAAGTGAATTTGTTTGGATAAGTTTTTCCCGGCGTAATTTCACATCCTGAGAAATCATAATCTTCATAACCGTAAAAAACAGAAAGATCACCAAGATCATCTACAGAAGAGCGGTAATAAAAATCAGATGCACCTTTTATACTTCTCTCATACTTGTTGATTCCGATATCGATCAGATATTCATATCCGTTTCTGGAAACTTTAAGATTTCTTAAAACAACATCCTTTAAATAATTATCATTAAACGGAATTGAATCATAAATATCATTACCTACATTTTTATATGATTCATCAGAGATAGATTTCAATGCACATAAGATTCCTATAAAATTAACTTTGCGGATGAATTGTTTCTCCGGATCATTTTCCCATCCGCCGGATTCAATCAAAATTGTACTTGTTCCCCATTTTTGAAAATTATCACCAAATGCACGCGGCTCAAAATCATCAGAGTATTTTGCAATGTGGCCTGGAATGTATTCTGATAAAGCTGTGTACATAACACCAATTAATTTTATTGCATTATCTCTAACCGGGTTTACTGTTTTTTCATAATTTGTTACCGGTGCAAGAAATGATAGCACTGCAGATTTTGGACTGTTGCCTACAGAATATCTTGTGCTTTGATCGTGAAGATTAAACCCGAAATCCGCTTTTAGTTCTTCAAATGTGCCACGAAGGATTTTCCCTTCAGGAGTTTGCTGCCTGACTGCATCACGATTAATATCGATATCAAAAATATTTCTTCTCTCAAAAACTTCTGCGCCATCCGGATTAACCATCGGCATAAAATAAATCGTAAGATTGCTTAAAATCTTTTCCTTCTCTTCCTTTAAATCATCAGAAGAAAGAAAATTAAATAAATCAAACAGCGCCATTGTTGCGGTTGATTCATCACCATGCATCTGGGACCATAAGAACACCTTTGTTTTGCCGCTTCCGGTTGAAATGAGATAAATATCCCGTCCCTCCGCAGATTGGCCTGCTTTCTTAACGGTGAACAATGAATTATTTTTTAATTGTTCTATTAATGGTACTATATCGGCGTGTTTAAATCTTCGTTTGGTTAATGAAGTTTCTTTGTAGTTTTCGTAATTGTTATATAGATGGTTTGTAAATTCAATATTCTGAGGCATTAAAATTCCGGTAAAAATAAAAATGAAGAAGAGTAATTTGTTTTTCATTGTTTTCCCTAAATTTAATTATAACTTAATTTATTTACTAAGCTTGTTTTTAGCAAAAATATATTGGAAAAAATTATGGCAGAAAGATTAAAACTTAATTCAAAGGCACCCGATTTTAATTTACCTGCAACAGATGGTAAATTTTATTCACTGGAAAGTTTTGCAGAGAAAAAAGCATTGATAATTATTTTTACCTGCAATCATTGTCCGTACGTGCAGGCGTATGAAGAAAGGACCAAATCAATTCAGCAAGATTATAAAGATTTAATAGCTGTTTGTGCAATCAATTCTAATGATGCAGCACAATATCCTGAAGATTCATTTGATAAAATGAAGAAAAGAGCATCAGAAAGAAATTTTAATTTTCCTTACCTAAGAGACGAAGATCAATCTGCTGCAATTGCTTACGGTGCTACTCATACACCTGAAGTATTTCTTTTTAATGAAGAAAGAAAATTAGTGTACCAGGGTAAGATTGATGATAACTGGAAGGAACCTGAAAAAGTTAAAAGTAAATATTTGCGCGATGCAATTGATGAATTACTGAGAGGGGAAGAAATTTCTGTTCCCGAAACATGGTCAATCGGCTGTACAATTAAGTGGAAGAATGTAAGTTAATACATCATTCCAATATTAATTGTTAGATAAAAACCGCCCAGATCTTGTTTAAATCTTCCTGCAAGACTTTCTACACCCTGATCAAAGAAATGGATAAAGTAGTAGCGTAAATTGATACCGACCAAACTTGATTTATCCAATCCGAAATTTGCGCCAAATCCAATGTAACTTCCAAGAGCATATTTTGCGTGAGCTTTACCAAAAGCATTAAAAAACTCACGATCATACGGAGTAGTTAATGTCATCGTTGGGCCGATTCCCGCATTTATATAAGGCCTCAAATTATCGTACAAAACTTCTTCAAATAATCTGTACTGCAATCCAAAATTTAAAGGAAGCAGGAACACTCTGTTTTTTTTGCCCACTGTGTATGTTTGTCCAAACCAATCAACATACTCAAATTCATTTTCATCTTTTGCTTCTGAGATTGAAAAATCAGTGAAGAATGTAAGATTGTGAGATAATTGTCTGCGGTAAAAAGTTCCAAGTCCAAATCCTCCTTCACTGAACATTATATCCATACCGAATGCATTATTCGGAAAAATTTCAGGTGCTCTTTCCGGAGCCAGTTCTCCAATTCCCTGTGCTTTTACATTAAGTAACGGAATAAGTAATATTGCGGCAAAGATTAATTTTCTCATAGCGTTCAATTTTTTCTTATTAAAATAGTGAAGTTTAATCCAATATCAACTGCTAATTTCAACATTTTGATTTACAGTAAATTTAAAGGCATTCTTAAATAAAAAACAATTCTAAAAATTATGCAGCATGTTTGTATATCTTTAAGAATACAAGGATTCATCTTGATGAAGTTTACGGCATAAACGAATTGCAGCATAAGTTAAAAAAACTGGGTTTCTTTCTTGAACTTGAAAACGTAATTTTGAATGGTAAAGCAAAACATGAGTTTGATAAAATAATCTCGCTGCTCAATCTAAATGTTGAACAGCAAATCCGGGCTTCTTACAGGGATTTAATTACAGCAAAATGATTTTAACAAAAAGCACCAAAAAGTATTTTAATATTGATGATGAAATTGATAAAAAAATTTCATCTGGAAAATTGAACGAACTGCTCCTTCTTTTTCCCACAAATAGAAAAATCAGAAGTTTTAAAAAACAATTGATTTCATCTTCACCGGCGCAGGCAGTTGGAACTCTTAATCTCGAAACGATCGGTAGTTATTCAACAAAATTATTTTTCAATAAAATAGAGCAGAATCCCAATCTGTTGAGTGAAGGCGCAGCGGCAATTTTATTGAAACAAAGTTTCCAGGAAACCGATCTGAAATATTTTTCTGCATATAAAAATGAAATTCCCCCCGGTACATTAAGCAAAATAAAAAATGTAATTTCAGAATATAAGAAGCACGGAATTACTCCCGATAAATTAAGAGCAGAATCGGAATCGCTCACCGGTTCTGAAAAAATTAAAGCATTGGATATTGCACAGCTTTATGAAACGTATAATAAAAAATGTTATGATTTACAGGTTCATGAGATTGGAGATGTTTACGCAGGATTAACCTCCATAGTCAAAGAAGATTATGAGAAAAATTTTAGAAATATCTTTCCCGAAGTCAATCTTATAATTGTAATGGGATTTGATGAATTTACTGCTCCGGAAATAAAAATCATTAACTCCGCTTCTGAAATAAAGAACATTGAGCTTTATCTTTCTTTTGATTATTACAGATACAATCCGCTTGTGTTCTCACATCTTGATAAGTGTTACAATAAATTAATTGAGAATGGTTTTAAAGAAATTGAAGACCGTTCAATCAGTATTGGCAATAGATTTATTTCTGATGTTAAAGAAAATTTATTTACCAAAAAAAACAAAACAATTGTTGATCGGTATAGGAATGATATTACTGTTGTTAAAGCCTTAAATCGTGAAAAAGAAATTGAACTGATTGCAAAAGAGATAAAAGAATTAATAATTGAAAATAAAGTTGAGCCGCATAAAATCTGCGTTACATTTAATTTGATAAGCAATTATTCTCCAGTTGTCAGGGATATTTTTTCACAAAATAATATTCCTATTAATCTTACAGACCGTTCCTTGCTCAGCACCTCACCGCCGGTTATTTCCATAATTAATTTTTTAGAAATTCTTGAAAATGATTTTTACTATAAAAACATCTTCCGCGCATTGAACGGCAGCTTCATAAATTTAAAAGGAATCAACCTTTCCAATTTGCTGAAAGCTTCAGTTCAGCTGAAAATTATTTCCGGCTATGAAAATTGGATTAATATTCTGACAGATGCATTTAACAGATTTGATAATGAAGATGATGATATTTCCAGTGCCGGATTAATTAGGAAAGAAATTTACAGCCGTGCTCTTTCTGATATAAAAAAGATCGCGGAAATTTTAGCGCCCTTTCACGGCAAAATGAGTTTGAGTGAATTTAAAGAAAATCTTACATCACTCATATATTCTCTTGAGATTCCATTTCATCTGATAAATCATGCTCAGAAGAATGAAAGCAGGCTTGAAGAAAATATAAAAGCAGTTACTACATTTATCAATTCAATTAATGAAATGCTTGATTTATTTCATCTTGAATATGATAATGAACAAAAATTCTCTTTGAAGTTTTATCTGAATAACATAAGAACAATGGTTTCTTCAACACGCTACAATATAAAAGAGAAACCGAATTACGGAGTTCAAATAACTACGATGAATGAAATTCGCGGACTTCAGTTTGATTATCTTTTTTTATCCGGATTAACAGACGGAGATTTTCCCACAAGATTTTCACCGGAAATATTTTTCTCAGGTTCTTATGTAAAGAGTGAACTGAATCATCAGGTTGAAGAACGATACCTTTTCTATCAATCATTATGTTCATGGAACAAGAAACTTTATCTTACATATTCACTTCAGGATGACCGGAAAGAACTTTCCAAATCTAATTTTCTCACTGAGTTCTCAACTGTGTTTGCTTACAAAGAAAAGAGTGAAGAAGATTTTGCTGATAAATTATTTTCCGTTGAAGAATTACAGGTTGAATTAGGCAGAAATGGAATGGATAAAATCAGTTGTTATACTGAAGCTGCAAAATGGATTAATGCAGAAAGAATTAATCATGGAATTGAGATTGATAAAATCCGGATGAATAATCCTTTTGCCGAATCAGAATTTACGGGGCAAATAGGTAAGGCAATTTCCACTGATTCAAAAAATGCACTTGAAGAATTTAAACGAACAAATTTTTCGGTAACCCAGCTTGAAACATTTGCCAAATGCCCGTTCAGATATTTTATTGAGCGTGTTTTAGGTCTTCAGCCGGCAGTTGAGCCAACAGAAGAAATTGAAGCAATTGAAATGGGCAGCCTGCTTCATGAAATTTTATATGAATTTTATAAGCAATTAAAGAATGAAGGAATAAAATTATCAGGTGCTAACCAGGAGCAATTTAAATTTGCTGAAGAATTAATCTTTAAAATTGCGCAGCAGAAAATTGAGGAGGCTGGATTTTATTCTGCACTTGCTTTTTATGAGAAGGAAAAAATTCTTGGCATAAATGGAAACAGAAACAATTCACTTCTGTACAAATTTCTGGAAAATGAAAGCAAGGACCAAAACGGATTTGAACCTGAGTTGTTTGAAAAAACTTTTGGCAGAATGGATGAACCGAATACTTCTGCAATTACTGCGGGTGAAATTCTGGTTAGAGGCAAGATTGACAGGATTGATATCAATCCTGCAAATAAAACTTATAAAATTATTGATTATAAATTAAGCGGGAAAAAACCATCCCTTGATGAAATTTATAATGGCATTTCACTTCAGTTGCCATTGTATATGTATGCTGCAAAAAAATTAATCCAACAGGAACTGGAAGAAGAATATAAACCGGCAGGTGCTGAAATTTATTCGTTAAAATTTTCAGAGAATGATTTTGGCAGCATTCCTGTGCGTTTCACAAAGGAAAGGAAATTGTCATCAGAAGATTTAATAATATTGAATGAAAACATTACACAGATTTGCGTTCAGATGATTGTAAAATATGTAGATGAAATATCTTCCGGCAAATTTCCTCTTTCGCCGCATCCGAATCGTGATAAATTAATTTGCGATTACTGTAATTATAAAAGTATCTGCCGTATTCAGGAAGTTTATTAATTATTTAAAGTTTTATTTTGGCAGAAGAGAAATAATTATGTTTGTTCAACTAGCAAAAAAATACTTATGAAATTTGCAGCAGTTATACTTCTCTTAATTTTAACTACATCTGTTCAAGCTCAGCAGATTGAAAAACCATACCTGGAAAAAGAAAAAAGCCATGCTGAAGTTTTATCAAAATCTTCTCAAATAAATTATCCGGGTGATGAAACAATTGATATAAAATACTACAAATTGGATCTTAAACTAACATACTCACCGAATTACTTAACCGGTTCTGTTGAAGTAAAAGCCAAACCGGTACAGCAGGCAATCAATTCATTTTTCCTTGATCTTTATAATGCGCTGATTGTTGATTCAATAATTGCCGAAGGAAACAAGCTTCAGTTTACAAGAAGTAACAACAAAATATTTATTACGCTGAATAAAACTTTTTCACCGGATGAAGAATTTTCATGTATAGTTTATTATAGGGGAATTCCCCGCAGTACAGGTTTGGGCAGTTTTCAGTTTGGTTCAACTCCGGAAGGTCATCCTGCGATGTACTCATTAAGTGAACCATATGGTTCCAGTGATTGGTGGCCAGTTAAAGATACTCCGGCTGATAAGGCAGATTCCGCTGATATCTGGGTTACATGCAGTTCAGATCTAATTGCTGTTTCCAATGGCCTGCTGATTGATGTTACTAATAATGGTGATGCAACAAAAACATACAAATGGAAGGCTAGTTATCCTATTGCTCAATATTTAATCTCGCTTGCAATTTCCAACTACACTGAATATAAACAATACTTCAGGTACAGTGAGAGTGATTCCATGCCGGTAGTACATTATGTATATCCGGAAAAATTTTCATCTGCAAAATCTTTTCTTGATGAAACCATTACAATGCTTGAGGTATTCTCTGAAAAATTTGGAGAATATCCTTTTATAAAAGAAAAATATGGTCATGCACAATTCGGCTGGGGCGGAGGAATGGAACATCAAACAATTTCTTCAATGGGTGCATTTAACCGGGCTATCATTGCACATGAATTGGCGCATCAATGGTTTGGTGATAAAATTACATGCCGGGACTGGCACCATATCTGGCTGAACGAAGGATTTGCAACCTACGCAGAAGCTCTTTATGATGAAGCAATAGGTGGTAAACAGGCATATCAAAATAATATTTTTAATGAAATGAATTCTGCACTCAACGCAGATGGTACATTGTATGTACAGGATATTAGTAATATCAATCAGATTTTTAACGGATCCAGAACATACTCAAAAGGCGGAGTGGTGCTTCACATGCTGCGGGGAATTGTTGGTGATGAAGTTTTTTTTGATATATTAAAAACCTATGCAAATCATCCTTCCGTTGCTTATGGTACCGCCGTTACTGAAGATTTTCAGACTATAGCAGAAGAAGTTTACGGATCATCACTTGAGTATTTTTTTAATGAATGGATTTATAAACCGGGTTTTCCAAGGTATTCAGTTTCGTGGAAATCATTGGATCAAAATGAAATATCTGTAAGAATTTTACAACTTCAAAGTGATCTGTTTATAATGCCTGTTCAATTGAAAATAAATACTGCGGCTGGTGATACAATTATTACAATTTTTAATTCGGAAAAAGACCAGACTTTTAATATTATATTGAACAGCAAACCGCTTAGTTTAAGTTTTGATCCGGAGAAGTGGATATTAAAATCTGCGACAGTTACATCTGTAGAAGGAGAAAGTGCACCTAATTCATTTTATCTTGAGCAGAACTATCCAAATCCATTTAATAATTCAACAAAGATATCATTCAACATTCCACAAAAAGGAAATGTAATTTTAAAAGTTTATGATCAATTAGGGAGCGAAGTAAAGACGATAATTAATGAGGAGCTGGAAAGCGGTAAGTACACAGTTGATTTCTCTGCTGATGAACTGACGAGCGGAATTTATTACTATTCTTTAAAAGTAAATGGATTTACACAAACCCGAAAAATGATTTTGCTCAAGTAAAATAAAATGCAGCTAATTATATAATTAAAAATTCTTAAGAGGGATATAATGAAAAAACTGTTACTGCTTTTTGCCTTATTTATTCTCTCAGAAATCATTCTCGCTCAGCAAAAACAACTACTCGTGCGTGTTGATGATATCGGAATGTCTCACTCAGTTAATCTCGCTTTACAAAAAGTAATTGATACAGGAATTCCATTCTCTGCTTCCGTTATGGTCCCTTGTCCATGGTTCAGGGAAGCAGTTGAAATATTGAAACAAAATCCGCAGGTATCTGTAGGAATTCATCTTACCTTAAATTCTGAATGGAAAAATTATAAGTGGGGACCTGTCCTTGGCATGGAAGCAGTTCCGGGATTGGTTGATGAGCTTGGATATTTTTTCCCAAGCCGGGCTTTACTTCAGGCGAATAATCCTACGATAGAAGAGATTGAAAACGAATTGCGTGCGCAAATTGAAAAGGCTCTCACGGCCGGATTAAAAATTGATTATCTTGATTATCACATGGGCGCTGCTGTTGAAGTGCCTGAACACTGTGCAATCGTTGAAAAACTTGCGGATGAATATGGTCTTGGCATTTCTCAATACCTGCATGAGTTTTATTCAAATAATATGTACAATGATCCTTATGAACAAAAAGCGGATAGTTTGTATTTCATTATGAATAATTTAAAAGAAGATAAAGTTAATCTTTTGGTTTGCCACATCGGCGTTGATGATCCTGAATTAGCAGCAATGGAAGATGAAAATTCTTTTGGATTGAGGGAGATGAGCAAACACAGACAGGCAGAACTTAATGCATTAACTTCAGAGAAATTTTTAAATTTGATCAATCAGAATAACATTAAACTTGTTAATTATCGAACATTAATTGATGAAGTT
>Ga0079224_100010010_pt1 | contig 12984 bp, 9 predicted proteins | sample Stecom2015_FD_80414 | JGI IMG/M metagenome (GOLD analysis project Ga0079224, IMG submission 80414) | Agricultural soil microbial communities from Utah to study Nitrogen management - Steer compost 2015 | ecosystem: Environmental > Terrestrial > Soil > Agricultural land | place: USA: Utah... | reverse complement strand
TACCGCCGCACCCACGACGGGTCCTACCAGCCCATACCGGCCGGACAGCAGACCGTCTCAACGATCGAGGCGCTCGGCACCTACGTCGTGACCATCGCGTCCACCAGCCCGAACTACGCCGGCATCAGCGACCGCACCGTCTGGGTCACGGACGGCTTCGACCTGGTCGGCGCTCTCCCCAGCGAAGAAGAGGGTGAACTGCCCTCGTACGTGCTGCCCGTGAACTGGCCCAGCACGGGTCGCATCCCGCTGCAGACATCCGGCGGCGACCCGCTCTCCCTCGGCCCGGTTCCCGTCACGTTCGACCTCACCGTCGAACCGGCCACCGGCCTGAGGTTCCTCGACCCGGAGACGCTCGAGCCCATCACATCCGTGACCGTGGAACCTGGCGCCACCCTCGTCGAGATCCCCATGGAGACGAACGCCCTGAGCATGGAGCCGTACACGGTGACGGACACTCCCTCGGGACCCCGCGCGGGCCTCTTCACCGGCGTCTCCTTCCAGATCGTGCCGGCGGCGGAGATCGTCATCGTCGGCGGCGGCATCGAGGTCGGCGAGGACGCGAACTCGCCCATCATCTCGGTTCAGTTGAGAGACGAGAACGGCGCCCCGGTCGAGGCCCCGGCCGATATCGCACTCACCCTGCAGGGTGACGCCGGCCTGGCGTTCGTGGCTGCCGGCTCGGACGACCTCGTCGGCGGCGTCGTGATCCCCGCCGGCTCGACCTCGGCGAACTTCCGCGTGCGTTCAGCAGCGGCCGGCGAGTACGAGTTCTACGTCGAGTACGGCGCCAAGATCCCGGCCCTCAACAGAAGCCTCTACGAGAAGGTCACAGTCAACCCCAAGCCGACCGTGAGCTCCGTCAGCCCGAACGAGATCCAGGTGGGCGAGACCTCTCAGTTCTTCATCGACGGTACCGACTTCGTCCCCGGCGCGACCGTATCGCTCGGTGGCGGGCTGACCGTGGGCGACGTGACCGTGGACTCCGCCAGCCGCATCACCGTCGAGGTGACGGCGACTCTCGGCGAGGTGGACCTGGGCGCGGCCGCGGTGACCGTCACCAACCCCGACGGCGGCATGGGCACGCTGGACGCCGGTTTCACGGTTGTCAAGCCAACCGTCACCGCTAGTGACGACCAGGCCAACATCGTCGAGGGCGGCAGCATCGACCTGCCCGTGACCACGCTGCTGGCGAACGACTTCGCCAGCACCGGCCTGAGACTGACGCTCGTCGCAGTCGCCGACCAGCAGAACGTCACCGTCGTCGACAACGGCTCCACGCTCAGGGTCACTTCGTCGGGCCTCATGGGACAGGTCGCCTCGTTCGACTACACGGTCGAGGATCCCCTCGGCACGCAGGCGACCGCCACCGTCACCTTCAACGTCACGCTGCCTCCGCAGGACGCCGTCGTCTTCACCGCGAGGGCTGACCTGGAGGCCTACACCGCCGGCTACGAACCGCCGACCTTCCAGGAGGTCTTCGACACCTGGCCGCGGGCCAGCAACGGCAACTACTACCCGGACCCGAGCCAGGAGATGGGCGGCAACGCGGACGACTGGTTCATCGACCCCGTGACCGGCAGCATCGTGCAGCCTCAGAACACCAGCCCGCACGAGATCATCGTGAGCCCCGAGGCCGACGCTCTCGAGTACTACGAGTTCGAAGCGACGCTGACGTCCAACAACGCGGACGACGACGCCATCGGCCTGGTCATCGCCTTCACGCGCGACGCCGGGGGCAACAAGTACCTCGTCGCGCTACGGACGCAGGGCAACAACGGCTCCCACAAGGGTTGGGGCATCGCCTACGTCGAGAACGGCACGATCACCTACCTCACCAACGTCCAGGTCGGCGCCACGTCGGCCGCCTGGAGCAACAGGCAGTCTCGCGTCAGGATCGTGCGCAACGGTGACCTCGTGACGGCCTGGGCCAGTTACTGGGGCGACCTGAGCAACTACGGTGGGGAGATGGTGATCGACCTCGACGCGAACACCATCAACGGTGCGGTGGTCGGCAAGGACCTCTCGGTCTTCAAGGGCGAGAAGCAGTACGGCTACTACACGCAGAGCCAGCCGTACTCCACCTACCTCGACATCGTCCTCACCGGCGGCCTGGCACGGGACCTCGCGTACCTGCTCACGAGCGGCACGGATTCCGACGCCACCCCAGGCGACGACACCTGGACCGGCAGCGAGGTCTGGAAGTTCAACGCCGAGACCCTCCTCTGGGAACAGCAGCTGGGGCGGACCATCCAGGACGACCTACGCTTCCCACGCGTGGTGACATCTGTAGCTCCCGTGGACCCGTCCGACCCGGACAGCCCCATCGTAGGCACGCGTTTCGAGGTCAGGGAGAACGAGGTCGTGTTGCTGCCGGATCTGCCATGAGTTCGGACCGCCAGGTCGGGCAGCAGTAGCCCAGGATGACGCGCGCCCGCCCGGTCTGTGCCGACGACCGGGCGGGCGTGTTCCACGTCTTCGGCTGGACGGGGTGACGTGTCTGGCAGCGGAGGAAAGTGCCCTTGCGTGACCATGAACCCATGGCACCACGCCTAGGGTCGTTAGGCTTACCGAGGGGGACTCAGATGAGCGGGGCCCGTGCCGCACGATGAACGTGCCGCGGTGCCCGCCAACTGGAAGGGGGCAGGGCGTGACAACCACCTGTCGATGGGGGACGGTGGCGCGACGGGCGATCTCCGGATGGGGTAGCCGCTTGGCGGCTCGGGGGACCTCGGAGGCATGACGGCCGTCACTACCGATATACAAGCTCGAGTCGAGCAGCAGCGCGTGACGGTGGTGCAGCGTCTGCTGTGGGTCCTGCTCGTGGTGATCGTCGCCAACCTGGGGCTCAGCGTGGCGCGCGCCGGCCGCGAGATACTGGCCAACCCCGCGTTCGTGCCGAACATGCTGGCCATACCGGTCCTCGGTCTGGCCCTGTGGCTCAACGCCAAGGGGAACTTCAGGCTCGCGATCCTGATCGTCATGGGCCTGACGCTGGGGTCCGCCACGCTGACGCTCATGGCGGTGGGGCTGGGCGGCAACCCGGTGAGCATCCTCTTCTTCGCCGTGCCCATCGTGCTGGCCGGCCTGGTCCTCAGCCGTCAGGCGCTCATCATCACGACCGCGTGGGCGGTGGGGTCGCTGCTCCTGGTGCCGATGATGACCGAACTGGACCTGCTGCTGGTGCGCAGCGCCCGCGCTAACCCCGAGTGGCAGATGGCGTTCGAGAGCATCGTCATGTTGCTGCTCGTGTCGTACTTCCTCGACCGTTTCGGCATCGTGCACCGCTCGACCCTCACGGACGCGCTCGACTACCAGGTGCGGCTCAAGGAGCAGGCCGACGAGCGCGCCCGGGCGCGTGAGGAACTGGAGGAGGAGCGCCAGGTGACCGACGCCATCGTGCAGGGGCTGCCCGGCATCTTCGCCCTTATCGACGAGCAGGGCCACTTCACGCGCTGGAACCGGAACTTCGACCGCGTGCTCGGGTTGTCGGACGAGGAGATGGCGGCCGTGAGCCCCGAGCAGCTGGTCACCGTCGCCGACCGACCCAAGATGCGCGAGCACTACGCGAAGATCTTCGAGCAGGGGAGCGCGATCACCGAGCTCAACCTGTTGACGCGCCAGGGCGAGGAGCTGCCCTACCTGCTCAACGGTGCCCGCATCAAGCTCGGGGGCAAGGTCTACGCCGCCGGCGTGGCGCTGGACCGAAGCGAGATCGCCGCCGCCCGCAAGAACATCGAGACGCTCAACGAGGAGCTGCAGGAGCGGCTCGAGCGCATCACGTCTCTGCACGAGATCGACCGCGCCATCACGGGAAGCCTCGACCTGAGCCTGACGCTGGACGTCGTGCTGCAGCAGGTGACTAGGCGCCTCAAGGTCGACGCCGCCTCCATCCTCCTCGTGCAGCCGGCGAGCGAGCGGCTCGTCTTCGGGGCCAGCCGCGGGTTCGAGAAGGACACCACGCTCCACGACACCTCGCTGAGGATGGGTGAGGGCATGGCCGGGCGGGCGGCGCTGGAGCGCAAGCGCATCGTCATCCAGGACCCGGACGAGTTCCGTCGCGCCTTCGAGGACTCCGGCTCCATCGTCAGGCAGGGTTTCCAGAGCTACGTGGCGATGCCGCTGATCGCCAAGGGACACCTGCTGGGCGTGCTGGAGCTGTTCCATCGCACCCGCCTCGACCCGACCGACGACTGGTTCTCGTTCCTCGCCACGCTCTCCACCCAGGCGGCCATCGCGCTCGACAGCGCGACCATGTTCGAGAGCCTGGAGCGCTCCAACACGGAGCTACGGTTGGCCTACGACCGCACGATCGAGGGTTGGGCGCGGGCGCTCGACCTCAGGGACGAGGAGACCGAGGGCCACAGCCGACGCGTCACCGACATGACGGTGTCGCTGGCGAAGCGCATGGGCGTGCCTCGCGACGACCTCGTTCACGTCCGCAGAGGGGCGTTGCTGCACGACATCGGTAAGATGGCGGTGCCCGACTCCATCCTGCTCAAGCCGGGCAAGCTGGACCAGCGCGAGTGGGAGATCATGAAGCGGCACCCCACATACGCCGCCGAGCTGCTCGGCCCCATCGATTTCCTCCGCCCTGCGCTGGTGATACCGCTCTACCATCACGAGAAGTGGGACGGCTCCGGTTACCCCCACGGTCTCAAGGGGAAGCAGATCCCCATGGAGGCGCGGATCTTCTCGGTGGTGGACGTGTACGACGCGCTCACTAGCAAGCGGCCCTACCGCGAGGCGTGGCAGCCGCAGGAGGCCAAGCGTTACATCGAGGAGCAGGCCGAGTGCCACTTCGACCCCACGGTCGTGGGCACGTTCCTGGAGATGAAGGCGATGCAGGGCTGAAGGGCTAGAACGGCCGGCTGACGGCACGGACAAACCGGCGGAACGTACATAGCATGGCCTCATGCTCAAGGTGCCCAGACCTCTCCTTGGCGTCGGCCTGTTGCTGGCACTTGCCCTACCCGTGACTTTCGGCCAGGCCGCGTCCTGCGCCGCACCCACGGACACCGTCCTCTTCCCGGACCGCGGGCTGGCCGCCGCCGTGAGGGCGGCGATCGGGCTGCAGCCCACCGAGGTGGTCACCTGCGGCGCCGTGGCCGAGCTCCAAGAGCTGATCGCCAACGACGCCGGCATCACGGACCTCACCGGCATCGAGCAGGCCGTGAACCTGCGCCGCCTGGACCTGAGAGGCAACCGGGTGGCCGACCTGCGGCCCATCGCCGGGCTCGCGCGTCTGACCCGGCTGGACCTGTTCGACAACGACCTCAGTGACCTGAGCGCGCTCAGCGGCCACCCGTCGCTGCAGCGCCTCGACGCCAGGCGGAACCGGGTCTCGGACCTAAGCTTCGCGGCCACGATGCCGGAGCTGTCGCGCCTGGACCTGCGCGAGAACGGCGTAAAGGACGTCTCGGCGCTGGCCGGCAGCGCCAGCCTGGAGTACCTCTACCTCTCGAGCAACCTGGTCGCCGACCCCAGGCCGCTGGCGGCGCTCGCTCAACTCGAGTACCTCGACCTGGCGAACAACCGCATCACGAGCGCCACGGGCCTCGGGTCCATGGAGAACCTCGAGTTCCTATCGCTGCGCGACAACGACATCGGGAGCCTGGGGTTCGTCCTGTTCCTGTTCAGCATCGAGGAGCTCGACATGCGCGGCACCGGCATCGTCGACCTCGCCCCGCTCAAGGGCCTGACCACGCTCGAGACGCTGCGCCTGAGCCGCAACCAGATCACGGACATCACGCCGCTGGCCGAGCTCACGGCGCTGCGCACGCTGGACCTGGGCAGCAACGCGGTCGCGTCCTTGGCCCCGCTCTCGGGTCTGCGCGACCTCGAGTTCCTGAACGTCGACAACAACCTCGTCGCCGACTTGGCGCCACTCCGGGCGCTGACGAAGCTGACCTACCTCAACGTGAACCGCAACCAGGTCACCGACCTGGGTCCCTTGGCTGCCATGACGGCCCTCGAGGAGCTGAACCTGGCCCGGAACCAGGTCGCGGACCTCACGCCGTTGACCCGGCTCACTCGGCTGCAGCGTCTCGACCTGGGCCACAACATGGTGGTCGACCTGACGCCCTTGGCAGCCATGCGAGACATGCAGGTCCTGGACTTCAGGTCCAACCAGGTCACGAACATCCAGGCGCTGCGGGCCATGACGAGGCTCACCAGCCTCGACCTGAGCGCAAACCAGGTGCGGAACCTCGAGCCCATCGCCGCGATGACCGGGCTCATCGACCTCGACTTCTCGGCCAACCAGGTCGCCGATATCGGGCTCCTGCGTGACTTCACGCGGCTCGAGTCCCTTGGCCTGGCGGAGAACGAGATCGCCGACCTGAGCCCCATCGCGGACCTGACCTCCCTCAGGAGCCTGGCGGCGGACTACAACCTGCTGACGGACCTCTCGGCCCTGCGCGACCTGTCGGGCCTGACGTCGCTCACGGCACGCCGGAACCAGATCGCCGACATCAGCGTGCTGGCGACCATGCAGGACTTGGAGAACCTCGACCTGCGCTTCAACCTGGTGGCCGACGCTGGGCCCCTGGCGAACCTCACTTCGCTGACCAGCCTGCGCCTGGGCAGCAACCAGCTGACGGACGTTGGGTTCGTGGCCGGTCTGCGCGCTCTGGAGCTGTTGGACCTGAGCAACATGGGCCTCGCGGACCTGTCCCCGCTCTCCGGGCTGACGCGCCTGAACACCCTCGAGGTCTCGCGCAACCAGGTAGCCGAGGTGAGCGCCTTGGCGGGCCTCGGCGCCCTCGAGGAGCTCAACCTCGCGCGCAACCTGGTGGCCGACGTGTCCCCGTTGACGGGTCTGGGGCGGCTGGAGACGCTCGACCTGTCGCGCAACCTCATGACGAACGCTGCGCCGCTGCTCGACCTGGCCGGTGTCCAGACGTTGAAGGTGGAGCGCAACTGCCTGGCCATCAGCCCGTCCGCGGCGACGGTCTTCGCACAACTGGTGGCGATGGGGGTGGAGCTCACCAGCGAGCCGCAAGGAACCTGCGAGGCAGACTAGACGCCCTTTCTTGGAGGCCCTTCCCGGTCGTGTTGGCCTCACATCCGGAACGAACCGGGGCCTCATGCCTGGGGTCAAGGGTGCAGCCAGGACATGACCGCGCGGACCGCCCGGCGAGCGAGGCGCTTCGGCTGCGGTCGCACGTACTGGAGGCCACCATGCGACTCCCCAGACCAGCGACCGCGTTGGCGAGCGCCGCACTCGTAGCGATCCTAGGAGCGTGCGCCGCGGTGCCCATCCCGCACACCGTCGACCTCAGGGCGCAGATGGCGCAGACCACCGGCACCGTGACGACCCCGATCGAGGAGGGTCAGGCCGACGTGGTGGACCTACGGCTGCCCACCGAAGACGGAGCCTGCCTGGACTTCTCGGACACCGCCCCGGGCGCGACCGTGCAGTCCGCCCAGCTGCAGTGGATCGTTGACGCGACCTACGACGGGCCGGACCTGACCGGCAAGCTGCAGGCGCGCGCCTACGCCGCGGGAGCCGGTGACGACGTCTTCGCGTCCCAGAACACGCTCGGGCCCGTGGTGACCATCAACCTCGACAAGACGACGACCCGGTTGGCCGGCGCGGCGAACCTGAACCCCAACCAGTTGGCGGCGGTGAACGACCGCGAGGTCTGTTGGGGCGTCTGGGTGACGGGCGAGGACGTGGAGGCGCTGGAGTCCGGCGACGCGGCGATCGATTACGACGTCAAGCAGCTGCGCCTGAGGATCACCTTCAGCATCATCTGAGCGCGGGCGTGCTGAGCCGGTCGCCGCCGATCGAGAGGCGGCGCCCGGCCCCACTAGCGGCGCCGGCGTCAATGCAAAGTTGACAGAGCCTACTGTGTCAATCTATCCTTGACATCCGACATGGGCGTCGGTCCTTAGCGGTCGGTGCCCATGAGAAGGGATGAGATGTCGAGCGATAGGTCGATAGGTGACGAGGTGGTGGCGGAGGCGGTCTCGGGCGCTCTCGCGGAGGTGCTGCCGGACCTCGAGCAGCGCATGGCGGCTGACCCCGAGGCGCTGCTCGACCTGGTGAGCGTGGCGGCCAAGGCGGAGCGCCACACCGCAGAGCTGCTCCGGTCTGCTGTCAACGCGGCGCGGGCCGGCGGTCACAGCTGGGAGGCGATCGGCGCGCGGCTGGGCATCTCGCGGCAGGCCGCCCAGCAGCGCTTCGGGCGCGAGCAGGGTGACACAGGGGAGGGCATCTACGCGGGCGCCGGCCCTGATCTCGAGTCAACCAACGAGATAAGGGTCATCTCCGGCCTGACAGCGTTCAACGAGATGCGGGTGCTGGAACGCGTGGGCCGGTACGGCTGGCACTCCATCGGCTACGGGATGCTCCATCACGTCGTGCGGAAGTCGGACAGCCAGTGGGAGCACGTCAGGCTGCCAGCGTCGTCCGAGACGGTGGCCCAGCTCATGGCCGAAGGCTGGCAGCGTATCGGCACCCGCTGGTTCCCATGGGTCTACCTGAAGCGCCGGAAAGACGTCCCGGCCCTGGTGGAGGAGGGCGGGCTGGGCTCCTCGCTGGGCGGCTAGACGGCTGCTCCCTGGGCGGATAGACGGCGGGATACCGTGGCGGGGTTCAGCGTTTCTGACGTCATGTTCGATGTTCGAAGGAGATGGTCCCATGCCGCATCCGCTGCTGCAGCAGCTTCGGTTCACCCGGCAGGAGTTCGCCCGCGCCTTGCGCACGGTCACCCCGGAGGATGCCGAGAAGCGCGTCCTGCCGCTCAACAGCCTGGGTTGGAGCCTAGGCCACCTCGCCTGGCAGGAACAGAAGTACTTCCTGCATTGGGGTCAGGGCGAGATGCCCTACCCCGAGATAGACAAGCGGTTCCGCTCGGGTGCTCCCGCCAGCACCCCGCCGCTCGAGGAGATGTGGTCCGTGTGGCGAGACGTGACCAGGCGCGCCGACCCGTGGCTGGACACGCTCGACTCCAAGCGGCTGCAGGAGCCCTACGTGGGCAAGGACGGCAAGCCCGGCGGCCGGATCATCGGCGCGCTGCTGCAGCGAGTGGTGTACCACTACTGGTATCACACGGGCGAGAACATGGCCCTGCGCAAGCTCCTCGGCCACCAGCAGCTGCCTCAGTTCGTGGGCAACATCGACGAGCAGGCGCCGTACGTGCCGGAGTCGTAGGCATAGACGTCGCACGTCACGACGCCAGCGCTTTCGATTCGAAACATGTACCGGTATGAGGCCGTCGATTCACAGCGTTCGCGGGCGATCCCTTTTTAGTTCGTATGACCGGCCATCGATATGGCTACGAAAGTAGTTCATGCCGTTCCCGTCGGATAATACTTCGCCCTTGACAGCGTCCCGCAGCACGACCTAAGCTGCCGCTCGGTCGTGGCCGGGGCGCTTGCCCCTCGGACCCCTGACTTTCGAATCGAAATCAGGAGACCTGCACTGCGCGACGAGCTCTCGCTCCGTTGCGCTGGATAAGTACTGCCCTTTCAGGGCCAACCGCGGATGACGATCGCCTGGGCAGCGCAACAGCGGCAGCGCGTCCGGGGCCAAGGCGGGCGGAGGTGGCGAGCCGAGCTGGGTCGCGACCGGCGAAGGAGCGAAGAGTGGAGACGTTGGAGACGGAGTACGGCAGGGTGCAGGTCGACGCGAGCGACGTGATGCTGGGCGAGCTCTTCGTGACCGACGAGGGGGTCGAGCTCGAGGTGGTGGGGCTGGACCCGTTACGGTTCGAGCCGGCGCCACAGGAGGAGGAGGACTGGGGCGAGTGACGTTGGCGGGTCGGGTTCCGGACCTGGGGAAGCGGACCGGCGACGTCACCGCGCACGCCACCCCTGGCGGGACGGTCGTCATGGTCTACGACCGGCTCCGCACCGAGGAGCGCATGTTGCTCGAGGCCTTCGAACGGTCTGGAGTGCCGGTTCACGCCGTGTACGCCCCCGAGCTCGCGTTCGACTTGGTGGAGGAGCGCGAGCAGCGGGCGGTAGTGCTCGGGCGCTGCGTGTCACAGGTCCGCGGGCTGGCGCTGGCTCGCGTGCACGAGGCGCGCGGAGACGTCACCGTCAACCGATCGCGCGTCATCGAGACCTGTGGCGACAAGCTGGCGACCAACGCGGCGCTCGCCGCGGCCAGCGTGCCCACGCCGCGGACCGGCGTCGCCTTCACTCCCGAAGCCGCCCTCCAGCTATGCGAGCGCTTCGGCTATCCGGTGGTATTCAAGCCGCTGGTGGGCAGTTGGGGGCGGCTCGTAGCGCAGGTCGAGAACGCTTCCCAGGCAGAGTCGCTGCTGGAGTACAAGGAGGTGCTGGGCGGGCCGGCGCACAAGGTGCACTACGTCCAGGAGTACGTACGGAAGCCCGGCCGGGACATACGTGCGTTCGTCGTCGGCGACGCGGTGATAGCGGCCATCTACCGGTCGTCGGATCACTGGATCACGAACACGGCGCGCGGGGGCATCGCCAGCTGTTGTCCGCTGTACGACGAGCTGGTCGAGACGACCCTGGCAGCGGCCGGCGCCGTGGGCGGCGGTGTGCTGGCCGTGGACCTGGTGGAGTCGGACCGTGGCCTCCTGGTCATCGAGGTCAACCACACCATGGAGTTCCGCAACTCCGTCAGCACCACCGGGGTCGACATACCCGCCGCCGTGGTGCGCTACGCGTCGGCCCAGCGGGAACTGCTGGCGTGAGCGTCAGGACGGTCGCCGTCGTCGGCGCCTCGGGCTACGCGGGCGGGGAGTTCCTACGACTCGCGCTCCGCCATCCCTGCCTGCGCGTCACCCAGGTCACGAGCAGGTCCAACGCCGGGCTGCCGGTCCCCCTCGTGCATCCGAACCTGCGCTCCGTCACCGACCTGAGGTTCGTGGACCCGGAGGAGCTCGCTCCGGCGGACGTGATCGTGAGCGCGTTGCCTCACGGCGAGCTATCGGGCCGTCTCGACGACGTCGTCTCCCGCCTGGACGAGCGCGGGGTCCTCGTCGACCTGTCGTCCGACTTCCGCCTGAAGGACGCGGGAGCGTACCGGCTCGCCTACGGACGATCGCATCCGCGCCCCGAACACCTGGGCGACTTCGTATACGCCTTGCCGGAACTGCATCGCGACGAGCTGCCCGGGGCGAGGCGGCTCGCCGGAGCTGGGTGCATCGCGACCGCCGCGATCCTCGCGTTGCTCCCGGCGGTGCGCGCGGGCCTGGTGGACCGCCGGCGTGACGTGGTCATCGAGGCCAAGATCGGTAGCAGCGCGGCCGGCAGCGACCCGAGCCTGGCGTCTCACCACCCGGAGCGGTCGGGCGCGGTGCGGACCTACGCGGCCACACGGCACCGCCACCTGTTCGAGATAAGGCAGGCCCTCCCCGGGTCACCTCCGCTGCACCTGACCGCTACGGCCGTCGAGCGCGTGCGCGGCGTGCTAGTGACCGCCCACCTCTGGGTGGAAGAGGGGGTGCGTGACGCCGACGTCGTGGGCGCCATCCGCTCGGCGTACGCGGAGGAGCCGTTCGTCCGCTTGGTTCGCGCCCAGCGCGGCGCCCACCGCGTGCCGGACCCGCGGATCCTGGACGGCACCAACTACTGCGACGTGGGCTTCGAGCTGGACACGGACACCGGCAGGCTCGTGATGATGGCGGCTCTCGACAACCTGGTCAAGGGCACGGCCGGTCACGCCCTGCAGTCGCTCAACCTCGCCCTGGGACATCCCGAGGAGACGGGACTGGGCTTCACGGGGCTGCACCCATGACGCGCCATCACGCCTCCCGCCGCATCTCGTGGTCGAACCCGTGAGCGGCTTGACCGTAGTGAAGGTGGGGGGCTCGGAAGGCGTGGACCTGGACGCCGTGTGCGACGACGTCGCAAAGCTGACGGCGAATGGCGCACGCCTGGTGCTGCTGCACGGCGGCAGCTCCGAGACGAACAGGGTGTCCACGCTGCTGGGCCATCCTCCGCGCTTCGTGACGAGTCCCAGCGGGCACCAGAGCCGGTACACGGACAGGGCGACCCTCGAGGTGTTCGAGATGGTGTACTGCGGCAAAGTCAACAAGGGGATCGTGGAGAGGTTGCAGGCACGAGGAGTGAACGCCGTCGGGCTCTCGGGCCTGGACGGTCGGCTCTTCGAAGGCCGACGGAAGGAGAGCGTGCGCACGGTGGAGGACGGCCGCGTGCGCGTGCTCCACGGCGACCACACCGGCGTCGTGGAGCGCGTGAACGCTCCGCTCTTGCGGCTGCTGCTGGACAACGGCTACCTGCCTGTCCTCACCCCGCCCGCCATCAGCCACGAGGGCGCGGCCATCAACGTCGACGGGGACCGGGCCGCGGCAGCCGTGGCAGGAGCCATGGGCGCGGAGGCGTTGCTCCTCCTCTCGAACGTGCGGGGTCTGCTGAGCCAGTTCCCTGACGAGGGCAGCCTGGTGCGCATTCTGGAGCGAGGCTGCATCGAGGAGGCCATGGCCTACGCCGGTGGCCGCATGAAGAAGAAGCTGCTGGGCGCGAGGGAGGCGCTGGAAGCCGGCGTCCGGCAGGTCGTGCTCGGCGACGCCAGGCGGCAGTGGCCCGTGAGCGCTGCGCTGGCCGGCGAGGGGACGGTCTTGTCGTGAACCCGGCGGTGGCCGACGTACTGGCGCTGGAGGCTCGTCACGGCTCGACGCTCTTCGAACCCTCCATCGTGTTCGAGCGCGGTGAGGGCGCTCTCGTGTACGACGCGGAGGGCAGGGAGTACATCGACTGCGCCGCCGGCATCGGTGTGGCCAGCGTGGGCCACGGCAACCCGCGCCTAGTCCGGGCGATCGCCGACCAGGCTGCGCGGCTGATCACGTGCCCCCCGAGCCAAGGGAACCGAGTGCGGGCGGAGTTCGTGCGGCGGCTCTGCGAGCTGGCGGGTCCGCCGCTGTCGCGCGCGTTCCTGAGCAACTCGGGCAGCGAGGCGAACGAGGCAGCCGTCAAGTGGGCGCTGGTGGCGACCGGTAGGCGCAGGCTGGTGGCGGCGCACCGCGGTTTCGCCGGCCGCAC
>Ga0079224_100010008_pt1 | contig 12985 bp, 15 predicted proteins | sample Stecom2015_FD_80414 | JGI IMG/M metagenome (GOLD analysis project Ga0079224, IMG submission 80414) | Agricultural soil microbial communities from Utah to study Nitrogen management - Steer compost 2015 | ecosystem: Environmental > Terrestrial > Soil > Agricultural land | place: USA: Utah... | reverse complement strand
GTCAGCCACTCGATGCCGAGCTCGAGTGCGCCTTCGACGGTGTCGAACAACGCCGCTTCACCGGCGAGGTGGCCGGCGGTGCGGGGCAACCCCCGGGCGTTGGCCCACCGCCCGTTGCCGTCGAGGATCAGCCCGACGTGGCGGGGGACGCGTTTTAGGTCGATTCCCGACAGGTCGAGGCTCACCCCAGCACCGCCAACGAGGTCAGGGAGCGATCCAGGTGGTACTCGACGAACCGGCGGGTGACTCCCATCGCATCCGCCATCACAGCTGTCTCCGCCTCGGGAAGCTCCGTGAACTCGGCGCGTTCGAGGGCGGCCATGTAGTCGGTGAGCCCGGGGCGCAGTCTCATCCCCCGATCGCCCCTACAGCGTTGGCAGAGGACACCGCCGCTGGAGAAGGAGAACGTGGCGAGGTCCTCCTGCCGCCCGCAGGCGGCACAGGAGTCGAGCGCCGGCGCCACTCCGACCACGCCGGCGAGCTTGAGGAGGAAGGAGGTGATCAGGTGGGTGCCGACGATGCCGGCGTCGAGGGCGCGCAGCCCCCGCTGGAGCAACAGGAACAGCCGCAGCGAGGATTGGTCCTCTTGGGCGACGGCATCGACCGCTTCCACCATGCTTCCCGCCACCACGACCCGATCCAGGTCGGCGCGGAGGCGGGGGAAGCCCTCGATGATCGACACCTGGGTGATCGTGTCGAGGTTCTTGCCCTCGTACAGGACTAGGTCGACGTGGGTGAACGGCTCCAGCCGCCCGCCGAACCGGCTCGTCGTCTTGCGAACTCCCTTGGCGACCGTGCGCAGCTTGCCGTGGTTGGGACTGAGGAGCACCACGACGCGGTCGGCCTCACCGAACGGGTAGCCGCGCAGCACGATGCCCTGGTCGTTGCGGATCGCCATGTGGTCTCAGCGTATCGCACTGCACCGAGTGGCCCTTGCTACTCCGTGGCCCCTCGGGATGGAGGGTCACAGGACGGGATGGTTCAGCCGGCGGCTGCTGACTCCGCGTCCCATCGGCCTAGGAGCTCCTCCACGGTCACGGTCCGACCGAAGTGCTCCGCAAAGGCCGACAGAGCAGCGGAATGCTCGTCTTCCCGGTAGGCGGCGCTGGCGTCGGACACGATGGATGCGAAGTAGTCGTGATCCACGGCGTCGCGTGCCGAGCTCTCCACGCATACATTGGTGGCCACTCCTGCGAAGAACAGAGATCGACGTCCGATCCCGGCCACGGTCTCGATGAACTGCGGCGAACTAAAAGCGCTGTAGCGACTCTTGGTCACCACTGCCTCCTCGGGAGACGGCTCGATCTCGTACAGCTCCGCTCCCCAGCTGTCGGTGACGCAGTTGGGCTCAGCCGGTACGTAGGGAGCTCCCGTGCCGTCCTGGAACCTGTGGCGCCAGACGACAGAGTCCAGCACGTCGTCATGTGCCGTTCGGACGAACACTACGGGAATGTCGCGCTCGCGGGCTGCCGCTATCAGCTCCTGGATCTTCGGCACGGCCTCGTGAACGAACGAGAGGTCCTTGCCGCGGCCTGACATGGTGCCGTCGGGATGGCAGAAGTCGTTCTGCACGTCGACGATCACCACCAGAGAGTCTTCCGGAGCGAACCGCCCCACCGGTCGTTCTGAGGCGTTCATGCCGTTCACCACCTCACGAGGGCCTTCTCCGATGCCCGTATGACCTGTTCGACCACGAGCAACGTGATGATGAAGACCAACAGCCAGGCGAGAAGCCCGGTCATGTCGTAGATCCGGTAGCTGGCCCGCACTTCCCACCCCAGTCCATTCGGGAAACCGAAGACCTCGCACAGGAACGCCACTTTCCAGGCCAGGCTGAAGCCGATGCGTCCCGCGGCCAGCATCGGAGGAACCAGGAATGGGAAGTACACATCCCGGACTCGTTGGATGAACTTCGCCTTGTACGAACGAGCCATCGCCGCGAGCTCCTCATCGAAGTTTTGGAAGGCGTCTCGCATGTACACACCGACGTCGGTCGAGATGACGAAACCGACGATGAGCACGACGGTGAGATTGCTCAGGCCGAACATGACGAGACCCAGAAAGATGATTATGAGTGTCGGAGCGAACATCGCGGTGTTGAAGATTCCTCGCGAGTAATCACCGACGATGGGCTTGGCATAGACCGTGACGCCGTAGGCTACGCCTGCGACGAAGCCGAGCAGGAAGCCCATCAGCGTCCTCGCAATGGTCGCCGTCAGCGGTCCCCAGGCCTTGCCCGAGGTCACCAGATTCCACAGGGACTCGAACACGACCAGAGGCGAGGGAATCGCCGAGGAGAGGTCCACTGCTCGAGCAACGATCTCCCAGATCAACACGGCGACGACGAGCGAGAGAAGCTGTAGGGACCTCTCCTTCAGAGCAACCATCGCTTTCCCTCCTCAGACCCGCACACCGGCGCGCTCGGCGAATACGTGACGCAACTCCTTTTCGATCTCGAACACCGCGTCGTCGGTGCTGGTGCGGGGCCAGGGAATGTCGATCGTGCGGCGGTAGCAGATCTGCGACGGAGTGGGGGTGAGCACGACGACATCGGAAGCCATCTGAGCCGCTTCGCTGATGTTGTGTGTGACGAAGACGATGGTCCGCCGTTCTTCCTCTCGGGCCCACAAGGAGACCAGCTCGGAGCGCAGCTCCGCTGCTGTGATCTCGTCCAGATGGCTGAATGGCTCGTCCATCAGCAGGATCTCAGGCTCGTTCACCCAAGCCCGGACGATGGCGGCACGCTGTTGCATACCGCCTGACACCTGGCTCGGATAGTGGTCCATGAACTTCGAGAGCCCTGCCATTGCGAAGTATTTCTCGATGAGCTCCGGCCACCGCTCTTTCGGTTGTACTCCTAGACCCTTCAGGCCGAACTCGACGTTCTCGCGCAGCGTCTTCCAAGGCAAGAGGCGCGGACCCTGGAACACGTATCCCATCCGACGGGTCAACTCCGGGTGCCTGCGAATGTCCTGCCCGTCCACCAGGACCGCGTCGGCAGACGTCGGTGTCAGCAAGCCGTTGATGATGTTGAGGAAAGTCGACTTCCCGCACCCGGACGGTCCGAGGAGGAACGTGAAACTCCCCTTCTCGATCTTGATGCTGAAGTTCTCGTAGACGACGTTCGGCTCGGGCGACTTGGGATTGGGAAAGGACAGGGAAACGTTTCGGAGCTCGATCTCACCCACGGAAGACTCCTCACTCGGCGGACACGACAGACACGCGGGCTCCCGTACGGCGGAGACTGCGCTTCTCGAAGTACCCGAACAGCCACCTATCCACGACGAAGCCCATCACGATGAGCAACACGCCCCAGGCGACGACTGGGGCCATGTAGAGCTGGTCCTTCCAGTACTTCACGAGAAGACCGATGCCGTTCGGAAGGCCGACGACCTCGGCGATGATCACGACCTTGATCCCGAGGGCGAACGCGACGCGACCGTTGGCGAGCATGAACGGCAGGATCGCTGGCAGATAGAGATCTCTCAGCCGTGACCTCCAATCGGCTCGATAGGACGCCGCCATTTCGAGTAGTTCTCTGTCGATGGCCTTGGCGCCCTCGGCCGACCCCAGGAAGACAGGCGTCGTGAGCATCACGACCAATGCGACCACTGGGACCACATCGCCGATTCCAAAGACGACCAGGAAGACGAACACCCAGACGACCGACGGCACCGCCAAGCCGATCCAAACGAGGCTGTTGGAGAAGTCGAAGAGAGACTTCACTCGTCCCGCGACGATCCCGAGCACCGTGCCGATGACGAAGGCGGCCAGGAATGCCACCAGGAGCCTGGCGAGGGTGGCGCCGGCGTGGGCGTAGGTAGACCCCAGCGGGCTCTCCCCCGAGAGGATTCGACCCAGCTCGCCTGCCACCAACTGCGGAGTCGGGTAGATACGCGGCTTCTGGAGCACCAAGTCGGTTACGACCCACCACACGACGACCAGCACGCCCATCGGAATCCAGGGTCGCAGCCACCTCGGGACACGGTGCTCTCGAGCACCGTGTCCCGAGCCTTCCGACGCCGGCGTCATGCCGCCGTCGGCGTTTGGCTTCTGGTCGAGCGTCGGCGCGTCAGCCGGCATCGGCGAATATTTCCTCCATGGGCGGAACGCTGTCGACCAGGCTGCCTTCTCCGGCCTGGATGATCTCGTAGACGGCGGACTGCCACTCGTCCGTGAAATCGTTGGAGGTCCGGTACCACTCGCCCTCACCGACGAGCGCGAGGATTCCTGCCGTCGTCTCCTCGGAGTTGTGCCAGCCATCCCCTTCACCGAGGTCGGCGTACTTCCCGTCGACGTCGAACGCCTCCGGGTTGTCCTTCATCCATGCCACCGCCTGGTCCAGCCCACTCACGATGGCGTCGACGGTGTCGGGATTGGCTTCGATCCATTCACGAGTCGCGGCAGGCCCGTTGACCACAAGAGGCACGCCGTACTCCTCCTGCATGGCTTCTGTGAAGCTGAAGACGGTCTTGAACTGCTCCATGTACCGGCCGGCCGCCGACTGAGCCGCGAACAGAAGCGCCCCATCGATCTCGCCGCGTTCCAGCATGGCGAGCAAAGCGCCGGAGTCGGCGGTGACGATCTCGAAGTCGTCTTCGGGCGAGGCGATGTCGAAGACACTCCGAGCGAAGACGTCGAACGTCGCCCACGTGCCGGTTCCGAAGCCGGGGATACCGAGGCGCTTCCCGACGAGATCAGTCACATCGTTGTAGACGTCTCCGTCTTCGGCGCGGACAACGATCCCGTTGTACATGTTGAGTGCACCGGCCGTCGAGAGGTAGCGGAATTCCTCGCCTTCCGAAACGAACTTGGCGACATCCAGGGGACCCATCCACGCGATGTGGGTCTGGCCCGCCAGCAGGAGGCTCTCCGCTTCCTCGTACCCGACGGTGGTCACCTCGACATCGATGTCGCCGAAGAATCCCTCCCGCTCAGCCACGAACGCCGGAATTGCCGAAGGTTCGACGGTGATGACGACGGACTCGCCGCTGGTGGCCGCTTGAGTGTCATCGGTGGCGGAACCTGCCGGCGAACCACCACAGGCCGCCACCACGGCTGCCATGACTGTCGCCCCAACTATCAGACTGCGAGCGCTCTTCTTCACTTTGTGCCTCTCCTCCTTCTTCGTTGGCGCGTCTGCTTCTCAGACGTGCCCGAACTCATCGAGGGCATCCTCGAGGGACATCCCATCCCTGATGGCTCCTCGCACCTCCTGCTCCGTTTGCGTCATTCGCTCCGCCTTGCCGAGCACTTCAGGAACGAGCTCGGCGGGGATGACGATTGCTCCGTCCTCGTCTCCGAGAACGAAGTCGCCGGGACGCACTACGACCCGAGCCGTGGTCGCCCCCGGCAGGTACACCGGTTGCTGGTAGTCGGTGACACGCCAGCGACCGATCGATTGGACCGCTGTGCGGTATGCCCCGAACACAGGAAATCCGTGTTCTCGGAGAGCGCGGGTGTCTCTGATCCCTCCGTCGACGATCGCGCCGACCGAACCTCGCTCTCTCATGCCCAGCGCGATCAGCTCCCCGAAGTAGCAGACCCCCTCACCTGCGCCGCTCCAGACGGAGATCTCATCCGGCCCGATGCCGTGGCATGCCTCCATCTTCTTCGGGTCGCCGCTCCCCTCGTAGGGGATCATTTGCCCGGCGATCGTGTAGGCCCAGCCCGCGATCCGTTCGCCGGTGATGCCTTGGATCTCCGATGACAAGCCGTAGTTGCCATGGCCGAGCTCGTCGAGCACGTCCGCCACGTTCGCGGCATCGACCGCCAAGAAGCGCTCTCGGATCTCCTTCCGCTGTGCTGCGTCCACTGTGATGTCTCCTAGATGCTCGGGATCAATCCGCCGTCGACGCGGATCATCGCTCCGTTGACGTACGAGGCCCTCTCGCTGGCGAGGAACACCACGACGTCGGCGTACTCGTCCGGTCTTCCGTATCGGCGAGCGGGAATGGTGGCGGTGCTCGCGGCGGTCACCTCTTCAACCGGGAGACCCTCACGTTTCGCCTTCGCCTCATCCAGGGCGCGGACTCGCTGGGTTTCGATCCGTCCGGGCACGACGACATTGACCGTCACGCCATCTTCGGCGACCTCACCTGCCAGGGTCTTCGACCATCCCACGAGTGAGGAGCGCAGCCCGTTGGAGAGGGCGAGATTCGGTATGGGCGTCACCACGCCGGAAGAGGTGCTCGTGATGATCCGGCCCCAACCCTGGGTTCGCATGTCCGGGAGCAACAGGCCCGCGAGCCGGATGACAGGGGAGACGAGGGCGCGGAAGTACTTCTCCCAGTCCTCGACGCGTGTCTCCAATGCCGCTGCCGGTGGCGGGCCGCCTGTGATGCCCACGAGGATCGAAGGCGTGCCCAGATCCGATCTCACCCGCTCGACGACGGATTCCAACGCTCCCAGGTCGGCTAGATCGAACGCATAGGGGCTGACTCTCCCATCGGATTCCGCGACCGTCTTCTCCAATGCTTCGGCCGAGATGTCGCAGGCAGCGACTTTGGCGCCTTCACCGGCCAGCGCCTTGACGATGGCGCCGCCGAGGCCTCCACCGGCCCCTGTGACGATGGCAGTACGGTCAGCTATTCCTAGGTCCACGTATATCCCTCCGAGCGTTACGCGAGAATCAGGTGCCTATCTGAAGAGGACTGGCCAGCTTTCGTAGGAGCGCGACGACACTCAACGGTGTCAGCCTTCCGGTGGCCGGGTTCTCCGACGGAATGTTCTGGATCGTGAAATCGAGCTTCGCCGAATCGGAATCCACCTGGATCCGGTGCGTGTTGTGCTCCACCGTCGGATCTGCCCATACCTCGATGAATGTCTTGTCCGGTCCGACCCCTGCCAGCGAGAGGGCGACCGACACGTTGAGGTTGGCGGGGAAGCCCGAGACCGCTTCTCGGGCCGTACCCTCGAAAAGCAACGTCGGCTCTGTGACATGGTCGAGATCGATCCCCTGCCGTTCGAGAAACGGCGCTCCACGGAGGCCCGCCAACGGTTTGCGGGTCACCATTCGCACCGAGTGCACCACGCCTTCGCTCACGCCCTGGACCGCATCGAGAGCGAGGATCGCTCCGGAAGGCACGAGGATCCGGCCACCCGTGGCGCGCGCCACGTCCACGAGGTCCCAATGGTCGAGAAGGGCACCGACACTCAGCGTGATCAATGTCTTGCCCGACTCGATCACGGGCTCGGCGATCTCTCTGTAGACCTGGGCAGGCGCACATTCGATGACGATGTCGGCGTTCTCGGAGATCCTTTCCAACCCGACGACGTCGGCGGCCAGGCCGTGAGACCGCACGAAGTCGCGGGCACGGTCCAGACGGCGGGCGGTCACGGCCGAGAGTCGATACTCGGGGAGCTTCTCGCTGACTTGGCGGGCGATCACTCGCCCGACGGCCCCGAGACTGGCGATCGCCACCCGTTCCGTCACTGGGCATCCCCTGCGGCAGACGAGGTTCTCTCCATGAAGTCGTCGAGGACGCGCTGATGCACGGTCTCGATGTGTGTCGTTATCAGGGCTCGAGCGTCCTCGACTCGGCGCTCTTCGATCGCGGCAGCCAACTGAACGTGCTCATGAGCGCATCGCCGCGACACACTCCCCATCGGAGCATCCCGCCGGCGCAGCACGTCTGTCAGATCGATGGCGTTGCAGGCAGCTTCGGCCACGAGGTGGCTTCCCGAGCTCTGTGCCATGAGGCGGTGGAGCTCCACATCGACCTTGCGGAACTGGATTGGATCGTCCGCTCGACATGCAGCCAGAGTCTGCTCGGCGAGTCGACGTATCTCTTCCTGCTGATCCGGTGAGGCGCGTCGAGCCGCCAATGCGACTGCTTGGGACTCCAACGCCAGGCGGAGCTCGTAGGCCTCGGTGATGAGCTGCTTCGACGGGCTCACCACCTTCAGGCCCCGCACCCCGTCGCGCTCGAGTAGGTGCAAGTCGCAGAGGCGTAGCACTGCCTCACGAACCGGCGTCTTGCTGACATCGAGAGTCCGTGCCAGCGAAACCTCGGAGATCGTGCTTCCCGGGGCGAGGGTCTTGTCGATGATGGCGGCGCGCAGGCGCTCGAAGACGATCTGAGCGAGACTGTCTGGTCTCTCGTCGAGCCTCGACAAGGTTGTTGCCATTCGCACTCCCTACTGTGTGCTGTATACAGCATGCAGCATGCAGCATGCTGTGTCAAGATCTGAGTTCGGCTGCGCTCTCCGGTTCGGGTGAGCACCCTACGGAGCAGTCGGCGAGTGCCTCGTCCTCGACATCGCATGGGGCCGGCGGTCGTAGTTCTGGCATCGTGGCATCATCGGGTCGTGGCCCTGATCGACGACATCCGCCTGGACGACTTCCTCGGCCAGCATCCCGGCTGGGCACGCGACGGCGACGCCATCGTCCGTACGTTCGAGTTCGGCGACTTCGTGGAGGCGATGGCATTCGTCACTCGGGTGGCGCTCGTCGCCGAGAAGGACTTCCACCACCCCGACATCGATATCCGCTGGAACCAGGTCGCCTTGCGCCTGTCCACCCATTCCGAGGGCGGCTTGACCGAGAAAGACCTGGAGTTGGCCGAAAAGATCGACGAGTTCGTCTGACGCCGGAAGGACTTCAGGCGGGCGTGAGCGCCTCGAGGCAGGCAGCGACCCACTCGAGATGGCGCGGCTCGCCGCGCCGTTCGTAGAGCTGCTCGAGGTTCAAGAGCATGCGCCGCACTATGTACGGCCCGTCGACCGGCTCGAACCAGCTGCGGTTCGCCCGGGGCTCGCCACCGAGAGCCTGAGCGACCAGGGAGGCCGCCTCGTCGAAGCCGATCGCCTCGCCGTAGTGGAACGGGTCGACCAGTTGCCCGCCGGCGTACACCAGGAAGTGCCCGGGCATGCCCACACCGTGCATCTCGATCCCGGCACGGCGGCCGACTTCGATCCACAGGACCGACAAAGAGATCGGGATCCCCCGGCGGGTGGACAGAACCGTGTCGATGAAGTGGTTGTCGAGGGCGTAGTAGTCGTCGACGTTCCCGCCGATACCCTCGGCGATCGAGATCACCCGCCGGATCGCCAAGTGGGTGTCGCCCTCCACCCGGCGGGCGAGTGCGGAGATTCGGCCCATCACCTCCTCTTCGTCGACGTGGCGGTGGAAGCGGGCCAGTACGAGGTTGGCTTCGGCCAAACGATCGGCGGCTGCCAGGTCGGCCAGTCTGGTGGCGGCAGCGACGTCGCTCACGGCCGTCAGGCTAGACGCCCTTGGCTTCTTGGAAGCCCAATCGATCGAGGAGCACCGGCCTCCGTTGCCAGTCCTTCTCGACCGTCACCTGCAACTGGAGGTTGACCTTCGTGCCGAGTAGCGCCTCCAATTCGGCGCGGGCCTCCGAGCCGGCGACCTTGAGGAGCGATCCGCCCTTTCCAATGACGATTCCCTTCTGGCTCTTCCGCTCCACGATGACGTCGGCCTGGATGGTGACGAGGCCGTCGTCGCGTTCCTCGATCTCCTCCACTCGCACCAGGAGCGAATGCGGCAACTCCTCACGGAGCCGCTCGAGGAACTTCTCCCGGATGATCTCGGCCACCACGACCGACTCCGGTTGGTCGCTCCACTGATCGGGCGGGTAGTAGAGCGGCCCGTCGGGGAGGATCGGCACGACCTCACCGATCAGTTCGTCGATTCCCGCTCCTTCCAGGGCTGAAATCGGCACGTAGGCACGGAAGTCCCATTCCCCCGCTTCGGCGAGTTGGGAGACCACCTCGGCGCGGGAGGCGGCGTCCACCTTGTTCACGGCGACGATCACCGGGGTCCCTGCTTCTTTCAGGCGTTCGGCGATGAGGCGGTCGCCGGGCCCTATCGGCGCGGTGGCGTCCACGACGAAGACCACGGCATCGGCCTCGGCCAAGGACCCGTAGACGAGCTGGTTGAGGCGGGAACCGAGCTCGGTCCGAGGCCGGTGCAGGCCGGGGGTGTCGACGAGCACGATCTGCCATTCGGGCTCACCGCCGGGGCCGAAATGGGTACGCACGCCGCGGATCGCCGAACGCGTCGTCTGGGGTCGGGAAGAGGTGATCGACACCTTGCGGCCGACGATGCGGTTCACCAGAGTCGACTTTCCGACATTCGGTCGCCCGACGACGGACACGAAGCCCGACTTCATTCCCCTTCCTCTTCGGCCGGGATGGACGTCACGAGGACCTCGGCCACCCGCCGACCCTGCATCCGGGTGACTTCGAGCTGGGCGGAGTCGACGACGAACCGCTCCGCTTCCTCGGGCACCCGCTCGGCCAAGCCGAGGATCAGGCCCCCGACCGTGTCCCAGTCGCCGTCGGGCAACTCCGTCTCGAGGAGGCGAGCAAGATCCTCGACGGAGAGGCGAGCGTCGATCCGCCACTGTCCCTCTCCGAGTGGTTCCACCCAGATCTCCTCCTCGTCGGTCTCGTCGGATATCTCGCCGACGAGTTCCTCCAACAGGTCTTCGATGGTGACGAGGCCGGCGATGTCACCGAACTCGTCGACGACGATGCACATGTGGGTCCCGTTGGCGCGCATCTCGGCCAGGAGCTCGGCGATCGGCTTGACCTCGGGCACGAAGACCGCCGACCGCATCAGGGTCCTAGCCGTCACCGGACCCGTCCGGCCCGCCAGTCCCGGGAGCAGGTCCTTGATCAGCAGGAGACCGATCACGTCGTCGCCGTCGGTGACCGGGAAACGAGAGAAGCCGTGCTCGATGGCGGCCGCCGCCATCTCCTCTGTCGTGGCGTCGGCGTCGATCGTGATCATGTCCAGGCGCGGCGTCATCACTTCGCGGACCACCGTGTCGGAGAAACGCAGGACGGACGAGATCATCGCCAGTTCTTCCTCGTCGTCCTCCTCCTCCCCGTTGTCGGCACCGGTGCCGTTGTCCTCGGGTGGTTTTTCGGCCGCCCAACCACCGACCCGCACCACGAGGCTCAACAGCGCAGCCGAGCTGTAGGCGATGGGGCGAGACTGGGCGAAGCCCAGGAGTCGGGGCAGGACGTCGCCGACGAAGACCACCACCACGACGAGCGACACCAACGTGAACGGCGACATCGCTCCCTCCATCGCCGCCATCGCCAGCACCGTGGCCGTGACGAGGAGGACACTGCAGACGATGCCGACCGACGGAGGTATGCGGGGCCGGTCGTCGAGCAGACTGGCGATGGTACGTGCTCCTCTCTTGCCCTCGGCGGCGTCGTGATGGGCGTCGGCGCGAGGTATCTGGCTGACCGCGGTGCCGGCGGCGCGGATCCAAGCCGCCACGAGCAAGGCAGCCAGAGCGAGCAGAGCGCTGACCACGTTCACCGCCGCCTTCTCCCGACGGAGTGGAGGATCTCCGCCTCCCGCTTCTCCATCATCTCGGCCTCCTCGGCAGAGTCGTGCTCGTAGCCGAGCAGATGGAGGACGCCGTGCACGACCATGAGGGCGATCTCGTCTTCGAACGTCTCACCGAGCTCGTCGGCTTGTCGCCGGATGTATGCGGGCGACAAGATCACGTCGCCGAGCATCGGCGGAGGACCGCCGTTGGAGGCAGCACCCGGCGGTTGGCCGGGCCGCAGCTCTTCGATGGGCAGAGATATGACGTCGGTCGGCCCGCTCCGGTCGAGAAACCGGCGGTTGTATCCGGCCATCTCTTCGTCGCCGACGAGGATGACAGACACCTCGGTCTGAGGCGGACAGCCTTCCGCTCGCAGCACCGCCGCCACCAGTTCGCGAATGGCGGCGACGTCGACCGGTTCCGATTGCTCGTCCGCCACGAAGATGTTCATGGCGGATCACCGGCGGGAGCGATTGGAGAGCCGGCTCCTAGGCCGGCCCGAGGTCTTCGACTAGCAGGGTCGTCCATGTGGTGTGTCAGCTACCAGGGAAGTTCGGGTAGACGATACGCTGATGGTAGTGCCCAACCAGTGAACTCAGGAAGGCCTTGCGCATCTGGGTGATCTGAGCCAGCGTGAGGGGGGACTCCGACAACTGGCCGTCGTTGATCTTCTCGTCGATCACCCGATTCACGACCTTCTCGATGGCGTCCGGCGTGGGCTCCTCGTGTTGGAAGACTGCCCGACAGGACGCCTCGAGAGCATCCGCCAACATGACGATGGCTGTCACCGCGGTCCTCGGCTTGTGACCCACATGGCGGAACAAATCGGGGTCGACACCCGGGTCGGCTTCCCGGGCCTTCTCGTAGAAGAACCGCATGATCCCGTCGCCGTGATGGCTCACGATCGCCTCGGCTACTTCGGAGGGGATCTTGTACTTCTTGGCCAGTTTGAGCCCGTCGGTGACGTGACGGCGGATCACCTCGGCACTCTCCTCCGGCGACATCTCGTCGTGGGGGTTGGCGATCCCGAACTGGTTCTCGATGAACATCGTGGGGTTCTCGGTCTTGCCGATGTCGTGGTAGTACGCCGACGCTCGGGCGAGGAGCGGGTCGGCACCGATCGCTCGGGCCGCCGCGTCCGCCAGTGTCCCCACCATCAACGAGTGGTTGAAGGTGCCGAACGCCTTCTCCTGGAGGAGTTGGAGCGCCTCGTGGTTGCGGTCGGTGAGGTCCAGCAATGCCAAGGTGGTGGTGATGTCGAACGCCGACTCGAAGAACTGCAAAAGGGCCAGACCGACTAGTGCCGCCACGAGCGACACTCCGAACGCCCATCCGGCGGACGTGCCGATGGCGAGGAGCGTCTCGTCCTCGGGGCCCACGTGGAAGAACCACGACGTGCCGGCTGCCATCACCGCCGCTGCCGTGGCGGAGAAGACGGCGGCGTTACGGAACGCCCTGCGGGTGGAAACGGATGAGACGAACGGGATCGGTGCCATCGTGGCCATCAGCGAGTACACGGTGACGCCCGGGTCGCGGGTGCCGACGGCGGCGAGGATCGCCATCGACAGCGCCATGAGCACGGCGATGCGCGAGTCGAAGAGCACCGCGGTCATGAGCCCGAAGGCGACCGCCGGCACTATGTACCAGCTCGCCGCGTCGGCCAGCACCGC
>Ga0079224_100010007_pt1 | contig 12987 bp, 1 predicted proteins | sample Stecom2015_FD_80414 | JGI IMG/M metagenome (GOLD analysis project Ga0079224, IMG submission 80414) | Agricultural soil microbial communities from Utah to study Nitrogen management - Steer compost 2015 | ecosystem: Environmental > Terrestrial > Soil > Agricultural land | place: USA: Utah... | reverse complement strand
GCTCCATAATAATACATTCCAGTCGCGTCATCTAACTCTTTTCCGTTGAATTTGTATTTGTTGTCGTAGCCTACACCAGACGGCACATTAGCACTCTGGTTGTGTTCCACCATCATTTCACCAAACGGCAGTGTTTCGTAGTAATGGCTTGGGCGTCCAAAGTTATCTGTTAGGTATGTACTACTTCCTAAATGGTCGGTATGGTACCACCAGATTGGCTTACGTTTGGTTTCATCGTAAGGCCCGTCTGTTCCCGGTGATGTGGTGTTACCGCCACCGTCAACCCAATCATCGTCTGTATCGTCATGATCTTCAGGGTCGTCTTCAGGGGTAATTGCAGCAATACATTTAAAATGCGTTTTAACATATTCCAATACCACACAGGCATTACTTTCGGGTTCTAAAACCAATTCGTTCTTAATGTAGCTTAATGCTTTGCGGTAACAGTCCTGTTCGTTGTCAGAATCATAACATCCGCAATCGCGCATGATATCCTTACAGCCAGGCATCCATTCGCCGGTAACATGGAAATACTCCCAACAAGCGTATGCCGATGAATTTTCACAATCGCGTGCACAATTCATCATCTCTGTATCAATTGGTGGCTCACCAGGTCCCGGTTCTTCCGGACCTTCTACATTTTCACATTCGCATTCTGTTATCAGGTCATTGCATTCTTTTGTCCAAGTACCATCCGCATCGTAACGCTCTACACAACCTTCTACTCCCTTAACACCGCAGTTTCGCATACATTCAATAATCGGTTCCTCTGGAGGAGTTACCGTTAATTTCTCGTCACAGTCACATTCTATTGTCCAATACATACAGTCTTCGTACCATTCACCTGTATCAAGAAAATGTTCCAAACAACCAATTCCATATCCTGGATTATCACTATTGTTTAAACACTCCGTCATACACTCAAGCCATTGTTCTTCCGGATTCTCATGATTTCCTCCCAAATTACAATCTTCTAAGGTCATATCCGGACATTCCGGACAGTCCCACACACCTGTAAGCATATAATTCTGACAACAATGACCTGCCGCACTACGACCACATTCTGGAATACTAAAGAGTTCCATCAGCTGTTGATCTAACTGTGCTCCTACAGCTGCTGCGTATTGAGCTGTAAGCAAATTCAATTCCGTCAAACAGTCGAATTCGTCTATTTCACCCTGTGTATAGCCAGGTGCCGTAGTGTCATCAGGATCATTCTCCTGTTCGTTTACGTTAATCGGGCGACAAATGTATTGATTCGCTTCTTTTAATGCTTCACATATATCATAATCAGGAAAGTTAGGATCGTTTGCCTTTTCAACCATTCCTTGAAAAGCGTTGATACAATGCTGTACAGATGCCGTAGGCGGGTTGTTAATATTTTGATAAGCTAATATAATAGCATCCATCTGATCTGCACAATCCTGAGGATCATTATCTATAATGATACTGTAGGTGGTGTTTTGCACACCCATTACGGTTTGTAGGTCTAAACCGTCGTTCTGCATTTCCATGCTTTCATTTGCGCTCACACCATACGCACCTTTACCTGCCGGTGGTACAAACTGCGACAAATCATTCTCTAACCTACTTACAAAACGTTTTCCGTTGATGTAATAATGTTTAGAATATTCGTCTTTTGAATTATCTGCAACAATATAACCCGACGGATAGATCACGTAATTGTCAAAATCAAGCACGCTATAAACAGCACTTCCGCCAATGTTTACCTGTGAAATATTACCCGAAAACTTAAAGGTACGTTCGCCCGCATGATCATAAACGTAATGGCTTGCAGTGGTATTGTCGTCTATTACTGCCATTAAACGGTTCTGTTCGTCCCATATCATCTGACGATCAGTGAACGGACCATGGTTGGTTTGGTAAGTGGTCATGTTACCGTTGGCGTCATAAGTAAACTCCGAAAGCGCACTTTGAGTTCCCGCTATACCGGAGTACACAATACTGCTTACTGCATGCGGATGGTTAACATCGTCATATTTATAAGCGGCATCATACGAATTCTCTGTTTCTCCCGAAGAAGAAGGATCAACCTTATTATGGTACTGATTTTTATGTACGATACCGTGCGTATTGTTATACGTCATGTCCAGCGTATAATTATGCGCTTCGTTCAATCCTCCCTGCCAAGTACCATTTGCGGCTTTTAATCGGTTGAATTTATCGTACGTGTAACTTTTATTAGAAACACCCCCCAGCTGTAAGACAGCATGCTGCGATATGTTGTTGGTGATGTTAGTAATATTCTGGTTTTTATCGTACGTATATACATTGTTCATGAATGTGCTGGTGTCCGGACGATCCAGCTGCATTGCACGGATGCGCTGTGTAATATCGTATTCGTTCGTAGTTACCACTTCATTACCGTACTCAATTCTTACGGGCTGGTCAAAGAAGTTATAGGTAACATCGGTTAAATATTCTTCGCCAGTGTCATTAATAATATTTTTCAACTGCCCTACACTGTTATATCCGTAAGTCAGGTGTTCCCCGTCTGGATAGGTCAGCTCCATCATGCGTCCCCAACTGTCGTAGCGGTATGCCGTGGTAAACTGTAACTGCTGTGCATTTGCGCTTACCAGTAACCTTTTATCCTCAACAACCTCACCAAGTTTGCCGTATTTCATGGTTTTTGTACCTGTTAAATCGTTGATCTCCGTTATTCTGCCTGCGGCAAAATCAGGTGCCAGTACACCACCATAAGTATAACTCACAACATGTGACGGATACGTAATAGCCATAAGCTGGTTAAAGTTGTACGTATATGAAATCTGCTGGCTGTTGTTGATTAGATTCTGATTGGTACTTGCCGTAAGCTTACCGGTTAAATCGTAAGTGAACTGGCTTAAACCGTTGTCAGGGTGCAACGTCTGGGTTTTCTGCCCGAAACGGTCATACTCATAGAATGTTTCCTTACCTTCTGCATCTGTTACCCTTTTCAGCTGGCTTAGGGGGTCATACCAGTATTTCGTAAGCAGTTCTGTACCGCCGTCTTTCTGTTTGGTAGCAGTAACACGTCCTTTTTCGTCCTTATATGTTATTGAGGTATTTCCTTCGGGCAGTACAATCTTTTCAAACGCTCGAATACCGCTCCACCCATCGTTTTCAAATCCATATTCGTAAGTAGTAGTAGCGTTTAATCCATGTACGTGGTTCTGCAATACCCGATCTCGCATATCATAGGATATACTTGTCTTTTCCTGAACAACATGTGTAAGGGCTGTATAGCTTTCCAAAGCATCCACGAATACACCTGCACAGTTCAGTTCCTCTTGCCCCAGATAACTTTCCTTAACACGTCCGAATTCATCATATACCTGCATTCCTGAAGTAGAAAAACGATAACCGTTTCCAGGTGTGGTGCAGTTGGGATCATCTTCAATAGCCAGTTGTTTTTTAGTCTGAATGATTCGTCCCAGTCCGTCTGCAAACGAAGAAGTGTGAAGGATCTGTTCACCTGGTGTTACAATTTCATCCATGATATTATGCTTGGTTACGGCATAACGCAAATCACTGTTCGGTACTTTCTTGTATTCATTTCTTATTGTCCATTCGTTACTGTACGGTCCTTTAAACTGTATAATTCGTCGCATAGGATCATATACATAAGCGAACTGTATTCCGTTGATATCCCTTTGAATCAAAGGCATTCCAAAATGGTCATACGTGGTACTGCTTGTATGGCCGTAAGCGTCGGTAACTGATTTTACAAAAGTTTTAAAAGCATCGTCATACACATACTCGTAGAACATTCTTTCACTGTTGTTAGAACTCATTTGCGGTTTAGGCTGTATCACTTTTGTAAGATTTCCTAAATTGTCGTATTCCAGATTTGTAGTGGCAATATCACCACCCGTTGGAACACCATCCTTATGACGGTTGATGGACGTGATATTACCTTTTGCGTCAATACCAGTACTGCTGTATCTTTCCAAGTTGTTTACACTATGCGTAGCAGGGACATTGACTACATACTGTGTAGCAGAGTTTAACTCATGATAACTGATTTGAACGTTTGTTGCATCAAGGTTATCATAATAGCGGGTTACGTTACCGTACTTGTCATATTCCTTAATCAGACTTTTCACCACATCTACCTTGAAAGGGGAAGCAGCGGTTCCGTTATAATGGAAAACAGAATCTACCGTACTTTTAACTAAAGGTAGTATACGGCTTGTATCGGTATAGGTAAAAGGACTAATCGGGTATTCCGTCTGGTATTCGCTGGTTGGATTTGTTGCCCCTAAAGAATAAATTGCGTGATCATACTCTGTTGTACTTAAAAGGCGCTGCATGCCATCAAACGTGCTCTGTCTTTTCAACATACTGCCGATGTACTGATACTTACGGCTGTCTGATGAAGTACCCTTCAAGTAAATCTCCTGCTGGGTCATATCGTTAAGCACGTATTCCTGAACATTAGTTCGGTAAACAGATCCGTTGCTTTTCAACTGGTGTGTCTTCACTTCTCCAAAGCCTAGGAACTTTCGTTCGCGACGGTCTTTCAACCCGTTTTGGTACTCAAATGAATACTGCTGAATGTCTTCTCCATCGCCTTGGAAACCATCATTTACTTCTACCTTACTCAATACCCACTTCTTAAACGGCATTTTGTAGGTAGAACCAAAGCCGGTACCCGACTGTTTATTATGCGTTGCATAATCCAATTCGATCACCGAACCTGTAGGGTTGTGTACCTTTTTAAGCATGTTGGTACGACCGATATTTGAATAACGAACCTTAACTTGAGTTTCAGAAACAGATTCCACCATGTCTACGTAACCATCACCGTCAAAATCTCTAAAGCTGACATTGTCTCCATTGTAGCTTTTAATCCAGCTTTTACCGCCTCCGCCACCAACTTTGATAATGATACCTACTCCGAAAATAGTTATCGGAATAGAAATCAATACAGATGCGTTAGCATTTTGACCGTGCGTTATTGATGATGATTCCTGCATACGGTCAAGTGAAGCAGAAGGTCCGTTGTGACCGGTTCCCGTATTGAAGTGTACGGTACCGTTACTGATTAAGTCCGGAAGACCATCTCCGTTAAAATCAACGAAATCCTTCTCATTTCTTGTAGCACTGCGTGAACCGCTCAAACCATAAGACAAGTCAAGATTCGAAGAATTCTTACCGTTACTCAGCATTCCGTTAAATAGCGTCTGATTTAATTCGCTATACCCCAGCCCAAAACTCCCGTTCAAAGAAAGTGACTTTGTTTTACTTTGGATCGGATACTGCCCATAATCAGGCCAACTTGATACCACGAAATCAGTTGCCGTATTAAATTCTACAACACCATCACGTTTGACAAGATCAACCAACCCATCACCATTCAGGTCAATTAAGGCATTTTCCGGCGTAGAGGTGGTAGTGAAAGTATTCGCACCTATACTCAAGGATCCTGCGAATGTGCTGTTATTTCCCACCTTTACTTGTGTAAACCTACCGCTAGGATCTGCGGTCGCAATAATGTGTGCGCTGGATCCACCTGCCGTTTCACCCGAACCTTTGTTTAGTGTTGTACCTAAAAGGTTTTTGTTACGTATATCGTTGGTTAACCCCCCGCGACGTGAAGTTACCTGAATCTTATCCCCGATAATATCAGGATATCCGTCTCCGTTGACATCCATAAAATCGTTCAACTGTCTTGAAGTTCCTTCACTATCAGAAGACCCTACTGAAAATCCGAAGAAAGATACACTTCTGCCTTTTGATTGTGATTCTGATACAGCTTCTTTCACAATTGAAAATGCACCGTAGGTATTTACACCCGTTGGGGCTGGTATGGGAAGCATAGGAACATAACTGTCGTTATAAAAACGAAGGTATGGACTCATTTCTTCTGCTTTTACATACAAGCGTTCATGTGAACTCCAAGCCTGGTTTGCACGGTCAGAGCGCAGTATGGTAAAATGCTTCATCGCTTCCAACTGGTTTTGATTGATACCCACCTTCACTCCGGATGATTTAAGTGTCCCTTCATCAAAATCATAGTCAAGACTGTCTAAATCCTTATTCATCAAGTCGTTCATTTTGTTATACTCTTCCTGAGTGATTTTTGTTGAGTCAGTCATCGAAGAAACACCTGCCAATGCTTTACGGCTTATATAGCTTTTTTTGATGAATGTGAAATTCTGGTCAGGTGCCGCGCCTTTATAGGCAAATTGCCCCCAATCTTTGTACAAGGTTCCAACACCCATTTCTTTTGCCGTCTTGGTGGAAATATTTGCCCTTTTCAAGTTCGCAGGCATTCCCGCAATTGGGATATAGGTTCCGTTCAGATTCATAGGAGTCCCCATATTACCTGCCGGTACAGCCCCGGAATTTATTGGAGCCGATCCAGAAGCAAAACCTGCTGACCCTGTTAGAATCAATTCATAATTGTTCTGGTAATTATTAAGTGCCGATGCTAGATGATATGTATCCGCTGTGTATTCAACGACAAGGTTTCTGTCGGGGCGCGCATCAATATCGATGAATGGCTGTGACATAACAGGTGAAGAATCAAAGCTTTCGCCTTCAAACTGGCGTGCTTCTCCTATTGATCCGTCCTCTCTAACCAGATAGCGAAATTTTACTGGTAGACCTGTATTTGTTGCTATGACAGGTTCATCGCTGTCTTCATATCGCGCAATCATATATATATATCCACTTTCACAACCACCATCCAACTGGCATCCGTCCAGAACAAAATTATTTTTAATCTGTATGGGTGTTAAGACAGGAAATTTGATCGGGCCATACTGGGTCAAGAAATTATCACGCATGTCGTATTGCGGCACGATGTGCTTACTTTCATTGGCTGTAATATTCTCCAGCTTTGGAACAAACACATTGTCAAACGCTTTCCAATCAACACTAAATTTACCGGAAACTTCAATCTCTACATATCTGTAGGTATTGGGATCAATCGGATCAATCGGGTTAAGACCCGTATTAGATAAAGTAAAATTAATGTTCGGATTATTTAATGAAGTATTTGATTTACCAACTTTATAGGTTCCTACTACTATATTGCTTCCTATAATCGGTTTTTTCTCCAGTACATCGGTATTCGGATTTTTTTCGAATCTGTAAGCCTTTACTTTTATCTCCAGGTCTTCCTTTAAAGAAACATTAAAATTATCCCATTTGATACGGTAATTCCCCGGTTCTGTAAGTGTAAGTGTCTCCGCTACCACATCCCCGTAAAGAAATGCCTTACTGTATTGTGAAGAGTAGTTCCCATCATCATAAGTTACAACCGGATCCCAGGTTACATCTACCAAATCTTCAGGTACCTGACTGCTGTTTACCCTGAAAAAAAGATAGTCGCCCGCTTCTACATCTGCAGTTGCACTGGCATCTTGTTCTGCCTTTACCAAAAGTGTTGGTTCCTTTACATAAGAACCGTTGTAAGGGTCAAAAATAACTGGACCTGCTATTGGTATCTGATTCGGATCCCATGAAACTATTGGAAGTTTAAAATCAATTCGACTTACAGGATAATTTGCATCCCAAAAATATGGTCTTAATACTTCGCCACTTTTTTCAATAGAATAACGTACACCGTTGTGCGATGCAACAAAATTCTTGGAAATATTTCCTGTTATATGTACTGTTCCCTTTCGAGGTGCAACCCATACCTTCACAACATCCATCAGGTCATTTTCCAACTGCAGGTTCGGGAGCGGTGGTGATATGGTTGCATCAACTGCATTTTCTTTGTAAATGATGTTAGGTGTCAGTTCACTGTTATCGGTAAAGGTTGGTAAACCGGAATTAGGATCTATCCTGTTGAAATAAACGATCTTGTCTTTTACGTAATCAACCAGTCCGTCACCGTTTACATCTGTCAAAAACGTCCGTACTCTGGAATTGGTAGTAGATTCAGAAGCATTGAAGTTCCCTCCGATTATCGTTACCGAAAATTCAGAACCCGGCTTGGTATTGCTTTCCGACAAACCTAGATCACTGATGTTGTGTGCTCTGTATAATGTTTCGCTAAAGGCGATCCCTCCAATATTTTTACGGTAACGTATATCGTTTCCAATCTTCATTACCTTATCATCAAGTCCATCTCCATCAATATCCAGCAAAAGAACATCGGGAGATCCTTTAGTAGAAGTATTGGAAGGAAACGCAAAGTTAAAGGTACCACCGTAACTGAACGGCCACCATGCCGGAGGGTTCGTAGAAGGCGATATTCCCGCACCAATATTCACTTCATGTGTCTGATAGCTCTCTTGTGTAGAATTTAACACAGAATGCTTTTCATCGGCAAAATCATCAGGTACATCTATGGTTTTTGCTGGTCCAAAGAGTTCGGATCCCATATCGTTGTAATAATCAAAGGTGTGGGTGTAATCCTCGGTTGCCGTAATGTTACCTGCATTGTCTTTTTGGATGTTTCTGGTTGTTATACCGTCCAGCATGCGTTTACCGAAGCGACCCGTACCGTAGTTGAAATGATATTCTACATCGTAATTACAATGAACAGATACCGGATAAGGCACAGTTGCATACGTTGTGACCGGAGATGAAGTTTGGTTAGGTTCACCTGCTTTCTTATCACACGTAACCCTTATATAATCCAACACCATACCGTTAACTTCCTTAAAACCATACCGGTAATTAAAGGTCGCATCGGCTCTTATCCCGTCTTTATAGATAAACTCTACCCTGTAATTCAGCTTTTCATCATTTGGCGTAGGATAAAAATTATCATTATAGGTATAATGTATCGAATGCGGAATCATTTCCTTACCTCCTGACAAATTTCCTTGACTATATGTTTCTGTCATATAATTATATGTCATATAGTTATTATTCTTATCCCTTACTTCATAAAGATGCCACTTGGCAATACGGCCTGCTGTACCACCAGCAAGCTGATTTATATAAGTATATTTTGTACCCGACTTGTCCCATATCACCCAATAGTAGCTCGAAGGACTGTTTCCCATTCTTTGAATTTTAGAAAAAGAGCCCTCTACTTTAGGTACAAAAACGGCATTGTTTACCCTGTTGATCAGATTTGCTGATCTATGAGGTAAGTACAGATCGTTATTATTTTTCAGCATCAGCTCCTCACCATTTAAAAGATAACTTTCCGATTCCAGATTATTATCATATTTTGGCACACCAAACTTTGTGTCAACGGTAATGTAAGGTATTGCGATATCCCAACCGTAACCAACCATTCCGCTGGTTCCGTTGTTGTTGTACGAGACCGACAAATTCGGCTGTATACCGTTACGACCTGCCGGAACGGTAATCGGAAATTCCAACGTACCATCCCCTTTCTGGTTCGCTGTCGGGGGCTGTATCTGAACGATGTTTGCCGTAGGATTGGCAACCTGTATGTCTGATATAGATGTAGGGGTAAACGAACTGGTCTCCGGTGATTCAGGTGACTGTATGATACCTGCAATATAATCTGTAAAATGGTCGGTCAGCCCCACCACCTTGTTCTGATCTGTGATAATGGTGTCCGTAGGAACCGATAACCAGCGGCGCTGATCCAGGTCAAAATACAGTATTTTGACGTCTTCCGCATTATAACCACCCGGCAGTAATGATATATCAAACTTTATCGTTACTTGAGCCTGATCTTTAAACTTGGCACCTTCCGGTAAGAAACGGTAACCCGTTTTGTTTTGTGTTACGTTGATAATGTTGGTACCCAAAGGTGCCAGATCGATAGCTCGTAATTTTTGAACCGTAATCTGCTCCACTTTGTCGTAGCTTTCCTTTTGTATGTTAAAACCAACATCTTCCAATTTAAAGCCATAGCTTTTGTCATCCAACTGTTTTATAAGACTGTAAGATTCAGCGTTCTTAAAAGTATGAACAGCAGCATCTCCAGACTCTGTTAGTTGAATTTGTTCACTATAAATTAAGGCATCCTGCTTTTTTAGCTGCACTTCTAATTGTGTTGTACCTGCAGCGTGAGCTACAACAGTTTCGAATTCATTGTTTTTAACCGCTATCTTTTCATTGTTCACATACAGGTCAAAGCCTGGAACCATTACACTTCCCTTAATATATGCTTTATTATTTTTGGTGTAAACGGTCGCGCCGTCTGCTATCGCGATCAGCTTATGCTTTTCAACCGGCACCGCTTTAATACTTACGTTCTTTATTTTGTAATCGGCATTCTTGTTTTCAAAAGCAGTAAACATTAAATGGTTTACTCCGTTTTTCAGCTGGTTTAAGGATATGGTTTCTTCCAGACGGTTCCACTGGGAATTCTTTCTTACCAGGTAACCTCCCGTTGCGTTGTTTTCGTTGATACTGCGTGAAATACCTGACACATTCTCAATTCCATACACCTCATAGCTCAAACGTATTTCTTTCCCTGTTAAAATCTGCTTTTCAATGTTGAAGGAAAAGATGTTGTCTGAAGGATCGTCACTGTTACTGTTATTACCATAACCGATAATACCCGATTTGTCCTGTGAGAATATTTCAATAGCAGTTTCTTTTGTACTGGTCGCTATTGAAGACTTCGATATCGTATGACTCTTAGTTACGCGCTTCGGGTTTGCTACCACACTTCTATTAGGAGTTTCTTTACGCTCTCGACTTTCATCTGTTTCCGAATTCAGATAGTCATCCGGTCGTTCGTAATGAATATAGTACTTTGATTTTGCCCCGTACGGGAAATACTCTACCATTGCATAAACAGGGTAAGCAAAAAACTGAAAGAAGATACCAAACATTATGATATAGTATAAAATTCTGTAACCGAATTTTAGTGGGGTCATTGATGTGTTCATAGTGTCTTTAGGTTATTTTATGATGATCTTTTTTATTTGAGGTATATGGTTGATGTAAGCTACAAGCATGTATACTCCCGAAGGTAGTGCCAAACTGCCCATATCATAAGTTTGGTTCTGCACCGTACCTATTGCGATATTTTTCACCAATCTTCCGTCGTTAGAGTAAATCGAAACCTGTACATCCGATGCTTCAGGAAGCTGGAACATGATATTTATATTTTCATTTGCGTCAGCAGGGTTCGGATATACGCGCCATCCGCCATCGTTGAAATCGTTGCGTACGGTAAAAGCCTGTGTCTGGTAACAATCTTCTCCTTTTGATACCTTTAAGCTGTAATTGCCTTCGGTGTCTAAAGTAAACCGGCTTCCCTGACCTATTTCCTGATCGTTTTTAAACCATTGGTATTTGACATCTTCAGCTTCCTGAAGTTTGATTGTTACCGTACCATCATAAAGCGTGTAGTGTTTGTTCAACTCTTTTGGCATTATTGCAGCCATACCGGTATCAATACGTTTGGTTACTTTTTTGTTGTTGTAGGTAATGTTTACATCAAAATAAGCCGAAGAACTGTTTTTAATCGAATACACCTCTTTTACATTTGAAGAGCTTAGTACGTTTTTATTTTTATCGTCATAAATCTTTACCGAATAGTTTGAAATGTTTGAAGGCGCTTTTACCTTTAACTCAAAACGGTCGCATAAAGTAACAGTTTCAAATTTAAGATCTGTTTTGTTTTCTTTCAGCCGGATAATCTGATTGTCATCTTTTTTAAACTCCACTTTTTGGAAGACAAGAAGCGTGTCTTTAATCTTTCCGGCATAGCTGACAGATTTCCCTTTATCTCCCACAATCAGCTCATACTGATTGAAAGATTCCGGATCTTGGTTTAACTTTGCGAGCGAAAAAACAATATCTACCACTGCATTTTCCTTATTGGTCTGTACCAGCCACTGCTTATTGCTTAGCTTTGTTCTTTTATCAAATGTGAGGCTTTTTTTATTTGTTCCAAAAAGTACATACTCGCCATTTTGAAATGCTCCTTTAGTACCACCCGAATTATACACAATAAGATCATTATCCTTTGAGTGGGTACTTTTGGCATTATTCAAATTGTAGAAATCCAACCTGGCAATTCCGAAAATATTGTGGTTGAATGCTTTGTTTGCGCCGTCCCACCATTTCTTGCCTTTGTGTCCGTATTGTTTGTAGTCTATCAAATCGATACCGTACTTAATACTTAAATACGTTCTAATATCATTCACCGATACAGCCTGACTTCCTTTTTCTATCAGAATGATCTCAAACAGGTTGGATTCCTTTATATCGTTATTCAACCAAAATTTCCCGTCTTCCACACCACCAAACTGCACATCCAACAGTTCACCGTATGATTCGTTATAGCCGGCTAAATCAACCGTATCATTAAGTTTGATTTTTTTACCTTCCAAAAACATACTTTTTTTGGTTCCGATCAGAGAAATCAGATTTTCGTCTGTATTGGATTTGTAAACAACAAAAAGATGGTTAGCGTTATTTACTTTTTTTGTTGAAGTCCAGACATGCTTTTTACTTAAAAACAATCTGGAATGAAAATTAAGTTTGTTAAATTCCTTAACAGTATCTTTAATTTTTTGAGGATTATGTAACCACAACTCCGGCTTAAAGCTTTCCGAAGATTGAGAATACATCGGTATTTTGTACAAAAACAGCAGAAATAATGCAACAATAATATATTTTACCTTCATAGTGCTTTTATATTTAAGGTTTCGTTAAAAATAATATATTATCAATCAGAAAAAAAATTTTAACATAAAAAATGTTAAATAAAAATATTTTATTGTTAACTACATTCTAATTTTGCTTTTTTTATATTCAGTGAAGATAGTAAACAATCTAAATCTAAGTGTATAAATACTCTTAAAATCTTGTTTGCATAAATTATTGGTAATGAGTCTTATATCTCTTTATTCAATCTCGTATCTATAGTTCTTCTTTCCCCCCCCCCACCCTATTTCAAAGTTAAATTTCTATCTAACTGTTTAATACTTTACACCCGGGAAATAACTCCTCGCTGTAAACAATTAAACAATAAATTCACAAAACACAACCTCTTAAAATCGGTTTAGTTTTTAGTCGTTCATTTTACGATAGAAATTAGTGTGTTTATCCCAGTTAAAAGGAAAAGTAATTAAT
>Ga0079224_100010005_pt1 | contig 12988 bp, 11 predicted proteins | sample Stecom2015_FD_80414 | JGI IMG/M metagenome (GOLD analysis project Ga0079224, IMG submission 80414) | Agricultural soil microbial communities from Utah to study Nitrogen management - Steer compost 2015 | ecosystem: Environmental > Terrestrial > Soil > Agricultural land | place: USA: Utah... | reverse complement strand
CTGAAAGAATCTGTGTCTTGGTTTTTCTTTTTCTGTTTGGTGATGTCAGGGTCAGAGCAAATTGCAATGGCATTAATTGGCTCGTTGGCATCCGCACTCCATTCTCTTAGGGTTTGACCAAGCAGGGCAATGGAAGGAACAAGAAATAGGATAAGTCCTTTGCCGTCCGTTTCGTTTTCAGCTATCCGAAGTGCATTGAATGTTTTTCCTGTGCCACAAGCCATGATGAGCTTACCACGGTCATGCGTTTTAAAATGTTCGTGGGTTTTGTCAAGAGCTTCCTTTTGATGTGGTCGAAGGGTCTTTTTGGGTGTTCGGGCAGCTTCACCATGAACACCACTTTCGAGTTTGTTCCAATCAACTGGCGATTCAATTAAGTCAAACAGGTTAATTCGGGTAACCGGTGGGTTTTGGTTTCGGATGGCTTGTTCCGCATTGCTACCCCATTTGTTGGTAGTGGAAATCCAAAGTCGCTGCGCAAAACGTGTGGTTTGCATTTGTTCGTTTTTGAATTCCCTGCTTGAAGTGGAAAGGAAGCTATCAACAGCAGGTTTATCTATTGTTGCATTTTCCTGAAAACACTTGCATTGCACCGCCCAATAATCGCCTTCATGTGTCAAGGCAACCAAGTCAATCCCTGTATCGCCACCGCCCAATTCGATTTTGCCTGGAAATTCGTTCCACAGCCAAACATTCTTGAATTTAAAAGCATATTTCGGGTCAGTTTGTAAATAGGCTTGCATGAGCCTTTCAAAGCGGTCGCCTTTATCTCTTTCTGAGAAAGCTATTTTTCTGTATTTGTCTAATATTTTTTGAAAGCTCATTCTTCGCTTTTATTTTCCTGTTCCACGAGTAAGTCCTTTACACCTACTTCTAATATTCTGGCAATATCATAAAGCACTTCAAGACGGGGCTGTTGTCGGTTTTGGACGTATCCGTTCACCATGTTATAGCTTTTTCCGAGCTTGTCAGCCAACCAAGTTTGCTTAATTCCTTTTTCTGCAAGCACTTCCTTTATTCGGTTCATGTCCGCATAAGTTTATTCGCTAAAATAGCTTAAATTATTCGTTTATCTCATTATTCAATATAAAAACTGTTTGAATTATTGTTAGGCTGTTTGTCGGTACGTTGGCAGAAAATGGCTCTTTTCAACATGTTGCACATCGTCTTGGCGCTTGGCGAAGAAGGGGATTTCGGAGTACTAAACTTTCTTTTACCACAGAAGTTGAAGCGAGGTAGAATGTTCTATTAACCACGTCTTCCGACATTGAGCTAAATGTCAATTATAGCCAGTGGTTCTTGTCATTCTTCGTTTGTCGGTATATGTTTTTCTCTGCAATAGTTTTCAACTTCTGTGTCGTTGGCAAAATAACTGTCACAAAATTCGTCCAATTCTTTTTCTGCTCCCGAAACATATTTTTCGCTTGCTGTCATTAGTTTTTCTGTCTGCTCGATAAATTTTTCAAACTCTTTATTCATCTTACAAAGTTTGTCAATCGTCTTAAAGTCCAATTCGCGAAAAACGGAAGGATAAAGCACTTTACTTTGATATGGGTTTGCATTTAATTCGATAATTCCAATTCCGAAAGATTGATTAAGTCTTGCCATTTCTTCATTCAAACTGTCGCTAAACTCAAATGCTACTAAATACCCATAATTCGCCCAGCTCGAATTTGAAACGGCTTGAAAAAATGCTTTTTTCAATTCGCTGTCACTGTTAATTTCTCTTTTCAGTTCGTATGAACTCAATTTGAAAGTGTCAACACGATTTATTGATTTTAAAAAATTTTGGCTTGCTTTTGACTGTAAGTTTAAGAACTTAATCCCAACCATATCTGGATGTGTCCAAATTTGATTGGTATCTTTACCGTTTGAATGTTCGTGAAAAATTGTCTTTGAGTAAGTGTCTGTATTTTTTAGGTAACTGCTCAAAAGTTTATGTAAATCTCTCTCTTCGTAAGTCTTTAATTTGTTTATCTTAATTGGTTTTACAATATGAGTTTCGATGTCGCCACTCAATATTTCAATTCCAATATTTTGCTCGTTTTTTGTCAAATAGTAAGAGTAAGTTCCACCGTCTTGTTTTATTCTCTTTACTCTTGTATCTCCGTTACGAATGAAGTCGCCCAAAACTGCCGAAACTGTTGATCCTGGAGTTTTTGCACCGCCAAAGTCGTAATAGTTTTTGTCGTTGATATGGTTTAGCACCGCCAAATAATTGGTGATGTCGTTAATGTCTTCTAAACTTTTTAATACGGCTTCTTTTAATGTCATTTTCTGTTCATTTTTCTAATATGGTTCGGTCGTCCTACCCTTTCCTATAACGCCCAAATATACAAAACTCCAGCCCTCCTCAAAACAAAATGTTAAACAGCGATTGCTAACTGATTCTTAGTTCTTTAATGGTTTAATTAAATGGAGATTCTAAGCCTTTTCATTTATATAGCTTTAAGTTGCACGCTTCAATCCTCACACTTCGAAGGATTCACTTCTTACACTTCGAGAGCCTCAGTGACCGAAGTGAATCCTCAGTGACCGAAGCGAGTGCCCGAATCACTACTAAGATTTACTTGAAATGACCGCAACTGAAACAATAGGGCATAAAAAATCCCCCCGCTTTAGGCGGAGGGATTTTACGGATGTGGTCGGGAAGACAGGATTCGAACCTGCGACCCCCTGGTCCCAAACCAGGTGCGCTACCGGCCTGCGCTACTTCCCGAAAAATATACCGGATAGATAAAGTTATCAGCGGTGAGGGGGGGATTCGAACCCCCGGTACAGTTTAACCCGTACGGCAGTTTAGCAAACTACTGATTTCAGCCACTCATCCACCTCACCTTACTTGAAAGAACTTGTATCCTCATCCCCGAAGGGAGCGCAAAGGTAATTATTTGTTTCTAAAAAAGAAATAATTTTTGTACATTTTTTTACATCGCCGCCAATTGTACTTTTTGTTGCAACTCCAGAAAACGCTCCCGGTAAGCAGTATCGGTTTCGATCATATTCTGCACGGTTTGACAAGAGTGGATAACCGTAGTATGGTCTTTACCACTAAAGTGCGCACCTATGGCTTTTAAGGAACTGCGGGTAAACTTCTTGGCCAGGTACATGGTGATTTGCCGGGCCTGTACAATCTCGCGAATGCGGCGTTTAGACAACAAAGCATCATAGGAAACATTGTAGTATTTACACACCATGGTCTGAATATCCTCAATGCTCAATTCCTTAAAGGATGCTTTTACAAAATTCTTCAACACCCGCTTAGCCAGCTCCAGGTCTATCTCCTTACGGTTTAAGGTAGCCTGGGCAAACAAAGAAATGACCGTGCCTTCCAGATCACGCACATTGTTCTGCACGTTATAGGCCACATACTGCACCACATCCTCCGGAATTTCTATACCCTCATTGCGCATTTTCATTTCTAAAATAGCTTTGCGGGTATCAAAATCGGGTGCCGAGATCTCGGAGTTTAAACCCCAGCGGAAGCGGCTTAATAAACGCTCCTGCAGGCCTTCTAAATCGTTAGGAGGGGTATCGCTGCTCAGGATGATTTGCTTACCATTTTGGTGCAAATGGTTAAAGATGGCGAAGAAGGCATCCTGTGATTTTACCGCGCTCACAAAAAGATGAATATCATCAATCAGCAAGACATCAATCATTTGGTAGAAATGAATAAAATCATTTACCTCCTGACGTTGGGAGTGGTCTATAAACTGGTTAATAAATTTTTCGGTGCTGACGTACAAAACAGATTTGTTGGGAAATACCCGGCGCACTTCATTGCCTACGGCTTGCAGCAAGTGGGTTTTGCCACAACCGGTTCCGCCAAAAACCATCAATGGATTGAAGGAGGTGGTACCCGGCTTTTTGGCAATGTGGATACCTGCCTGCCTGGCTACCCGATTGCAATCACCTTCGATGTAATTTTCGAAAGTATGGTTAGGGTTCAGTTGGGGATCTATCTGTACACGCTTCATCCCGGGAATAACCAGGGCATTCTTAATTCTTTGGGGATCGGCCATCACATAATCCATCTCCACAATATTGCTGTCCTTAGGAGGCTTGGGATGCGGGCTTCCGGGCAGCTGCATAGTTGCCGGCTGTTGCTGTCTGGGCTGATTGGCCTCCATCTGAATCCGGTATTCCAATCTTCCTTCCTTGCCTAAAATCCGCTTAATGGTTTTGCCCAAAAGTTCGACGTAATGCTCTTCTAACCATTCGTAAAAAAACTGGCTGGGCACCTGAATCGTCAAAATACTATTGCTTAGTGAGACAGCAGTAATTGGTTCAAACCAAGTTTGAAAAGCTCTCCAATTTACATTGTCTTTGATGATGGCGAGGCACTTATCCCAAACCGCAACCGAATCAGCGTGAACATTGGATGAAGTTGGTTTTGATGTCATTTTATTTCTCCCAAAATAATTTTACTAATTAAACATTGCTATGTTACAGAGCCGACAATGCTACGGACGATCGTTGTTATTTTTTTCAAAAAAACGAACTCATCGTCTTGGGTAATTACCGGTTCGGTCTATAATATCTTCTAATTGTTTTCCGTAAACGACGCTTTACGGTTGGTTCTTTTAACACCTGGAAAGCGTCCTCAATCTTGCAGGAAACCGAATACGAAATTCTACACATTTTGTTGAAAAAAAAAATCATTAACCTATTGTTTCTTTGATTGGAATTACAGTATGAGCATTGGAAATATTGGTACTCTTTTTGCTATCAAAAACGAACTTCAGCATACCCAGTCGGGTACCGCCCCAACCTACTTGATTTACAAGGACTTCCTTTCCTTCTTTATTTTTAATGACTGTTGGCTGGTCTAAAAAAGTATGTGTATGTCCGCCGATAATTAAATCAATACCCACCGAATCCTTTGCCAGCAAGCAATCACTGATTTTATACGACTCGTACTGATAGCCTAAATGTGATAAACATATCACAAAATCGCAAGCCAGTTTCTTTTTTAATTTATTTCCTAACTCATTGGCAATGGGTAAAGGATCTAAATATTTGGTCTTTCCAAAAGCATCTGTCGGCACCAATCCCCATAACTGAATTCCCAATCCAAATACTCCGATTTTTAAAGTTCCTTTTTTGAATATCTTATAGGGAATAATTTTTTGTTCTAAAATAGTTTCTGAAAAATCGTAGTTCGCCACCAAAAAAGGAAACTGAGCATGAGGCAGCTGCTTGGCAAATCCATCCAGACCGGCATCAAAATCATGGTTGCCCATGGTGGCCGCATCGTAGCCCATTTTGCTCATGGCTATAATTTCCGGCTCGCCTTTATACAAATTAAAACAAGGGGTGCCCTGAAAAATATCACCGGCATCCAAAAGGAGCACGTGTTCATTACGGGCCCTTATCTTTTGAATTAAGGCCGAGCGGGCCGCTACCCCACCCAATCCTTGCCATTCCGAACCATCCATTGGGAAAGGGTCTAAACGACTGTGTACATCATTAGTATGGAGAATAGTCAGCTCCGTTTTTTGAGCCGAAGCCAGGGCATCGAAAGGGAAAGAACCACTAAGCAATAGTCCTCCGCCAATTCCGGCTTTCTTCAAAAAATTACGTCTATTCAGCATAGCTAATGCGGTTTTCGAGTTGCGGAGCTAAGGTCTTTCCCTGATTCTTTAATTCCAGGATATAATCAATAAGCAGGTCCCGAATAAATACATTGTAATCGCGGTGTCGGTTTCCTATCAAGAAATCGCAACGATCACCACCCTGAGCCAGGTAATCAGACAAAGCTACCGTGTAGATCACTTGCTCATTCAATGGATTACCGGCAACCAATACCCCGATAGCTGATTTGTTTTTGATTTGAAATTGCAAACCGGCAACGGGCCAGCCTCCGGCAGCGGCTATATGGTTACACAGCTCAAGTAAAACTTTTCCCGGCAGTTCCATAATCACCAGCTTATTGTCAAATGGCATCAATTCGAACAATTTTCCCCGGGTAATCTCGCCGGGAGAGAGATAAGGAATACGGATGCCTCCGTAATTCAGGACGGACACCTGTGTATGGGGATTGTATTGAAGTGCTTTTTCCAATTGTGCATCGGCCATAAAATTGCCCAGGGTACATTCCGGCTTTGCCTTGGACAGGGGCACCGAAGAGCGGCCAATCACGATGTTCATGGAAGAGTCCATACCCTTACGGTAAGACAGCAACCATTGATTCATGGGAGTATCTACCGCTTGTTGATGATCAATGAGTTCAAAATTGCTTTTTCGTTCTGTAACCTGCAGGCGCTGAACGGAGCAGGAGCCGGCCATCATCATCATGATACCAAAGAGATAGACAATATAAGTCCGCATCTTAAGCAATTTTTAAAGAAAAACTGTACTCACCAACAGGAACAAGTTTTATTTACGGGGCAGCAATAAGGTATATTCTTTTCCGGAGCGAATGCTCAAATCCTGATCACGCAACCAGGGATTCAGCGTTTTTAAAATTTTATAATTGGTGCCTTGTTCCTGAGCATAACTCGCTAAATTAGGAATGCTTTCCGTTACCACAACCTGACGTGTAGGAATAGGCTTATAAGCATCTTCTTTTGCTACTATATATCCGTACTTTTTAGGATTGCCCAGCAACTCTTTTAAAGCCAAAATTCTGAAAATATACCGATTGGTTTCTTCGGGCAGGAGCAAATCGTAATAGTAATCGGTGAACTGCGCATTGCTTCTGCTGTTGTAGCCACCCATGCCACAATTATAGGAGGCTGCAGCTGCGGTCCAGCTTCCAAATTTATTATAGGCAGCCTTGAGGTAGGCGCAGGCCGCATCGGTAGAGCGTACTAAATTATAGCGTTCATCTACATCATCATTTATTTCCAGACCATACTGAGTACCTGTTGCTTTCAGGAATTGCCAGTAACCAACGGCTCCTGCCGAAGAGGTTTGGTTTCGGAGGGCGCTTTCGGCCGCACAGAGGTATTTAAAATCATCGGGAACTCCATTGGCTTTCAGGCGTTCTTCGATGATGGGGAAGACGCGATCTTTCAATTTCAGAATATATAAGGTAGAGCCATGCATGTAGTAATTGAATAAGATTTCGCGATCGAGTCGTTCTTTTACTTCCCAGTTTTTGAGGGGCACCTCTTCACCGGCAAAGCTCATAGTTTTGGGAGTGGCCGTAGTGAACCATTTATACTGCAATCGTCCGCCATCTAATACTTCTATAGGCGATTCATGATCATCTTCACTAAAGGCTAAGCCGCCAACAACAGCCACACCCAGCAGCACACCCAGGCTTAAATTTTTTAAAGTTGATTTTTTCATCAGAAGAATTTTGCGAAAAGTTGAAGAAGATTTGAAGTTAGAAAAAATCCATTAAATAAAAAAAGTATGTTGACCGGGGCCACATACTTTTATCGTTATGCTAAGATTTGCTGTTCTATTCCATTTCAAATTTGTATCCTACTCCTTTTACCGTGGTGATGACATCTACGCCCATCTTTTGTCTGATTTTACGAATGTGTACATCTATTGTTCGGTCTCCGACAATGACATCAGCACCCCAAACCTTTTGTAAAATTTCATTACGTAAAAATACTCGTCCGGGTTTAGAAGCCAACAAATTAAGCAGTTCAAATTCTTTCTTGGCCAGTATGATTTCGCGGTCTTTATAGCTTACGGTAAACTTGTACTTATTGATTTCTAAATCGCCGAAAACAATTTTGTCACCTTGCTCTTCATCTCTCTTAACCCGACGCATGGCGGTACGCAGTCGGGCCAGCAACAAGTCGGGTTTAATAGGTTTGGTTATATAATCATCTGCCCCCATTTTCAAGCCTTCGATTTCTGATTTTTCATCACTCAATGCGGTCAAAAAGATGATGATGGTGTTGTCTAAGTCAGGATTACGCCGTAGCTGTTGAATGGTTTTGTGGCCATCCTTTTCCGGCATCATTACATCAAGCAGAATAAGATCGGGTTGAAATTTTGAAGCTTTAAAAATTGCTTCATCTCCATTAAAAGCTTTGTCAATTTCATATCCGGCCTGAACTAAATTATAAGCAATGAATGCTACAATATCCGGTTCATCGTCTACTATCAGGATCTTTCCAAAGTTGTTGTCCATTATGTACTGATTTACTTTTGGCCACAATATTAACGGATGTTAAAAGAAAAATAACATTATAAAATTGTTACCGATACTGCTTATTGGGGGCTTACTTCATTAATGTCCTGACCCGGAATGGCTACCTGAGTAGGGAAAGCAAAGCCTTTGGCATGTTTATACATCAATTCGTAAATGCCCAGACTAATTTCTTCCTTCTTGTCGAAAAAATTGTAATGGCCTTTGGTATCCAGAAAAAAAATTATGGATATGTTGAGGGCATAATCCGAAAACTCATCCAGGTAAACAGTAGGTTTTTCTTTCACAAATTCTACGGTTCCGATAAAGTTTTGAATTTCATCCATCACCAATTCTAAATTAGCTCTGGACAATCCGTAAACTGCACCAATGGTTATCTTAACTCTTCGGGAACCTCTGTCAGAGAAATTCTCCAGGCTGTTATCGATGAGCTTTTTGTTAGGTAAAATAATCAGTGATTGGTCGAAGGAGCGGATACGGGTACTCCTGAATCCTACCTTCTCAATATTACCCTCTACCCCATCTACTTTTATCCAATCGCCGGTAGCAAAAGGACGATCAATCAGCACCATAAATGAGGCCAGTAGGTTTTCTAAACTATCTTTAGCTGCAAAGGCCAGAGCAATACCTCCAATTCCTAAACCGGCCACCAATGCGGCCACATTTACCTGGAAAACACCTCCTAAAACACTGAAAAATCCAATGATCCAGGCAATAACTTTAAGCACATCACTCAGCAGGGGCAGCAACTGTTGCCTTTGCCGATCACCTTCCTCAGCCGCACGTTTCACCCAAACCAAAAAAACGAAATTCAGGATGCGGGTAATGAGCCAAAAGAAATAGAAGGTAAGTACCAAAGCAAATACCTTATCCAGGGCTTCTATTAAGGTAATGATGGTGCCATTGGTTTTTACCAGTTTATGGCCATCAAATTTCATGCGCTCATAAACCACCATTTTATTGAGCAAAGGAGAAATTTGGTAAATAGCGGCATAAAAGAAAATGGTCACCAGCAAGCCTTGTAAAGGAGCAATGACCAGTGACCTGAAATGTTCTGCAAATTCACCTTTAGAATGGCGTTTAAATAGAACAAAAATGAAATTAGATAAAACTGCGGCCAAGTATTTTTTGAGCAGCAAGGCAAGAACCAGAATAATGGCAAAACGCAAGTAGGCCGAAACAGGCAGACCCCAAAGTTGATCATTTAAAAAATCCAGTTGCATACCTATCTAATTTTTCAGAACAAGAAGTATTTCAACAGCCTATACCGCTACATTAAATTCGCGCAAGGCATCATTCAAACTGGTTTTGAGGTCGGTGCTGGCTTTACGCTGTCCGATAATCAGGGCACAGCCTACACCAAATTTCCCTGCAGGAAAATCCTTTGTATAATTGCCCGGAATCACCACACTTCGGGCCGGCACATGGCCCTTCCTTTCTATGGGCTCAGGACCGCTTACATCAATGATCTTGGTACTTTTGGTGAGCACCACATTAGCTCCTAATACGGCTTCCTTTTCTACATGAACACCTTCTACCACTATGCATCGAGAACCGATAAAGCAACCATCTTCTATAATAACCGGAGCAGCCTGTAAGGGTTCTAAAACACCGCCAATACCTACACCTCCACTCAGGTGGACGCCTTTTCCTATTTGTGCACAGCTGCCTACCGTAGCCCAGGTATCTACCATAGTACCTTCGCCTACATAAGCTCCGATATTGACATAAGAAGGCATCAGTACCACGTTGGGCGCTATGTATGCGCCATATCGGGCCACAGCATGCGGAACGGCCCGAACACCCAGCTGCGCATAGTTCTTTTTCAGTTCCATTTTATCATAAAACTCAAAAGGGGCCAGTTCCCAGGTTTGCATTTTTTGAATACCAAAATACAAGAGTATAGCTTGTTTTACCCATTCATTTACCTGCCATCCACCTGAAGTGGGTTCGGCCACCCGAAGTTGCCCCTTGTCTACCGCCTCTAAAACATCTCTGATGGCTTGTTCATATTCAGGCTTTTGCAAAAGATCGCGATTCTGATAGGCTTCTATAATTAACGAGGCTAATTGTTGCATGATTGTTGAAGATAATTATGGACAGGTCAAGGTGGTCCTAAAAAAGTAAGGCCACAAAAGGTTATTTGGCTATGGTTCTTTGCTCTATACGTTTTTCGTAGTGGCTACCTTGAAAAATACGGTGTACATAAATTCCCGGAACATGGATAAAGTTAGGATCGAGCTCGCCGGCCGGAACCAGCTCTTCTACTTCCACAATGGAAATTTTTCCTGCCTTAGCCATTACACTATTAAAGTTTCGGGCTGTTTTATTGAATATAATATTGCCTTTGGTATCGCCTTTCCAGGCTTTTACGATAGAATAATCGGCATCAAAAGCTTCTTCAATCAAATAGTCTTTACCACCGAAGTTGCGCACTTCCTTCCCTTCTGCCACTTCTGTTCCCACACCTGCAGGGGTGAAGATGGCCGGCATGCCATAGGCTACAGCCAGGCAGCGAGTAGCCAAAGTTCCTTGCGGCACTAATTCCACTTCCAATTCGCCTGACAGTAATTGTCTTTCAAATTCAGCATTTTCGCCCACGTAAGAGGCAATCATTTTGCGTACCTGCTTGGTTTGTAACAACAAACCAATTCCAAAATCATCCACACCGGCATTATTGGAAATACAGGTTAAATCTTTCACTCCTTTTTTAATTAAAGCATGAATACTGTTTTCCGGAATACCACACAATCCAAACCCACCTAACATGATTACAGCACCATCTTGAATATCGGCTACGGCCTCCTCGGCATTGGCCACTACTTTATTAAATCCCATATGATTCGGCTTTTTATTTTCAGGCTTTAAAGGTAAGCCATTCAAGCAATTTACAAAACCGGGAAAGCAGGGAAAGCAAATTTTTTTGAGCAAAAAATACTAAAGCAGCTAAAAAGTAGTTTATTACCCAATCAGTTAAAAATCGCCCTCTATTCCTAAAGGCAAACGCTTATCTTTGCAAACTATGTTTCGAATCATCTTATCTGTTTTTTCAATTTGTACCGCAACACTGCTGAGCGCACAGCCCGTTGTTGCCGATAAAATAGTAGCTCAAGTAGGCAGCAAAATCATTTTGCAATCGGAGATTAATGAGCAATACGAACAGGAAAAAACACAGCTTGGCGAACTACCCGACAATTATAAATGTCAAATCTTGTATTCTCAAATGGCCCAGCAAATCCTGGTGGAACAAGCTGCCAGAGACAGTGTAATCGTTACTGACGAAGAGGTAGAGAGCATAATGGATCAAAGAGTCCGGTATTGGCAAGAGGCTTACGGGAGTCGTGAAAACTTAGAAGAACAGAGTGGCCGGACAATCTATCAGCTCAAAGATGATTTTCGTCCGTTTTTTCGGGATAAAGCTATTGCAGACAGAATGCAGGAGCGCATCATGCAGGATGTAAAAATCACTCCTGCTGAAATCAACGAATTTTACCAAAAAATCCCCAAAGACAGCCTACCCTTATATCCGGCAATTGTAGAGATGGGGCAAATTGTAATTAAACCGGAGGTGAGTCCGGAAATAGATCAATTGGCCAAAGAAAAACTCGAAAACATTCGCAAGGATATTGTAGAAGGAGGAAAGAGCTTTCAAAGCATGGCGGGCATCTACAGCATGGATCCCGGCAGCAGAAACAACGGCGGCGAACTGGACATCAACCGGAAACAATTTGATCCGCAATTTGTAGCTGCTGCTTATCGGCTGCAACCCGGCGAAATTTCACCGGTTATAAAATCGAGTTTTGGCTACCACATCATTCAAATGGTGCGCCGCATGGGCGAAGAAGCAAGGGTACGGCATATTTTGGTCATTCCGGAAATCACCAGCTACGATCTTCAACGAAGCCTGAAAAAGCTGGATAGTGTAAGAGCTGAATTGGTAAGCAGTAAAATTACTTTTTCGGAAGCAGTAGGAAAGTACAGTAATGATGAAATGAGCAAAACTACCGGTGGTATGGTCACTAACCCGGAAACAAGAAACTTTATGCTGGAAATTGACAAGCTGGATCCGGTAATGGCCCGAGCAGTGGCAGAACTCAAAGAAGGTGAATACAGCCAACCTCAGGTATTTACTCCGGAGAACAGTCCTTCTAAATCCACCCGTATTTTGTTTTTGAGAAGGAAAACAGATGCCCACGTTTTGAACCTGAATGATGATTATGCTATTATACAGGAAAAGGCCTTGCAAGTGAAGCAAATGGACTACCTGAATAACTATATTAAAGAAAAAGTTCCGGCTTACTACATTATGCTGGATCCGGAATATGCTCACTGTGAACTACTAAATGTATTTGCACAAACAGCGGCAAAAAACTAAGGCCACAGCCTTAATCCATAATAAAAAGAGTGGCTGGTCAAATTGCTGACCAGCCACTCTTTTTATTCCCTGGGTATCTTCAATAATTAAGGGTGCTTTCGGCGCATAAATTCTTTTCCCGTTTGTTTGATGTAATTATAAAATTCGTATTCCGTCCAGGCGTTAATTAGCTGATAGCTGGGTCGGTAATGTTGTTGGTAGTAGTATAAATCTGTACTATCGGAAATATTAGTCAGTTGCTTAATGAGTTTTTCGTTGAACACGAAGTTGACAAACTTTTCTTGTTCAAAGTATTGGTAATGCTTTTGAAAGGCCCAAATCTGTCTATTTCTTTTGCTGAGCGCATCAAAAGGATGTTGTATCAAATCCATTCCTTCAAGCTTATAATGCTCGATAGCCCACTTGTAGGTGATACTTTTTTCAATGCTGTCCAATCGGTAATTATCACCGTAAATTTTTACTTCCGGAAGGTCAAAATCACCTTCCATCATGGCTAT
>Ga0079224_100010003_pt1 | contig 12989 bp, 14 predicted proteins | sample Stecom2015_FD_80414 | JGI IMG/M metagenome (GOLD analysis project Ga0079224, IMG submission 80414) | Agricultural soil microbial communities from Utah to study Nitrogen management - Steer compost 2015 | ecosystem: Environmental > Terrestrial > Soil > Agricultural land | place: USA: Utah... | reverse complement strand
CCTGTTCGCAATCCGCAAGCACCTCGACCGAGTGCTCTACCCGTTCGTGTCGCGCGTGGCGCGCCTGCCGCTGCACGCGAACCACTGGACGCTGCTCGGCGCGTTCGTCGGCCTGGCCTGCGCCGTCCTGTTCCTCTACGGCCACTGGTGGGGCGGCCTGGCCCTGCTGCTCGCCCGCGGCCTGATCGACAACATCGACGGCTTCGTCGCCCGCACCCGCAACCAGCGCTCCACCTTCGGCGCGGTGATGGACGACATCACCGACCGCTGGGTGCTCGGCATCATCTACGCCGGCGCCTGCCTGTACCTGTCGCGCGACTACCCGCACGTGCTCATCGTGCTCGGCTTCGGCATCACCGGCTCGCTGTGCAACGTGATCGCCAAGCTGTCGATCTACGCCGAATCGCAACAGGACGTGTTCCGGGTCGAGGGCAAGATCGGCCACCCGATCGACGTGGTCGGCCTGTTCGGCTCGGCCGAGTTCATCATCTACTTCGGCACCGGCGTCCTGGTCACCGCCATCATGCACGACCCGCGGCCGTCGCTGGCCGGCATCTGGGCGGTCGCCATCATGTCGCACCTGTCGCTCCTGCAGCGGGTGCTGTTCGCGTGGAAGCGCTACCGCTTCGTCGATCCGGCCGCCCAGGTCGCGGTCGAGGACAGCCACGACGAGCTGGCGCCCGAGCCGCGCTCGTCGTAGCGTACGCCGCCGTGACCTTCGGCCCGTACGTCAACCCGGCCAACGCGATCACCGCGTCGCGCTACCTGACCCTGCCGCCGTTCTGGTACTGGCTGGACAGCGGCGACTACCAGCTCGCCACGCTGATGGTGATCGTGTGCGGCGTGCTGGATCTGTTCGACGGCGCGGTGGCGCGCGCGTTCAACTGCTCGTCCGGGTTCGGCGAGCTGCTCGACGCCATCACCGACGCGCTCTGCTACGGCTACTTCCTGGTGCTGCTCGCCTTCTACGACCGGCTGCCGGCGGTGCCGGTGGCCGGCATCCTCGGGGTCGGCGTGGTCAACGCCGGGTTCCGCGCGGTCTACGCGCGCCGCGCCGGCCGTGCCACCAACTACCGCTCCTACGCGATGGAGCGGCTGGTCGCCTACACCGCCTACCTCATCGGCTTCGGCGTCGCCGGCTTCGAGCCGGTCTACTTCGCCTGGGTCACCTTCGCGGCGATGGCGCTCGTCCTGATCCACGACACCAAGCGCATGCTGATCGACCCGGTGCCGCCGGCGCCGGCCGCGGAGGCGCCGTGATCGTCTCGCACCTGCACTTCATGTACTTCGTCACCGCGTGCGCGGTCGGCATCTGCATCGGCTGGGGCGCGCGCGACGTCTACCTCCTGGCCAAGCACCTGCCGCGGGCAGGGCGCGCCCGCTGGACCGATCAGCGCGCCTGGCGCGACCAGATCTTCGGCTCCTTGGTGGGCCTGGGGATCATCGCGCTCGGGCTGGTAGGGGTGGTTCGCTACTGGTCATCTCACTGACCGCGGCGGCGGCCGGCAGCGCCGGCGGCGGCGCCAGCGCCAGCTCCTCGCCGTGCGCCAGGACGCGGACCAGCCCGGTCTGGCCGGTGTCGCGCGCCACCTTGAGCAGCCGGCGGCGCGGCGCGCTGGGCGGGCCCAGGCGCAGGTGCACGGTGCCCCAGTGGACCGGCACCATGGCGCGCGCGCCGAGCCGCTGGGCGACCGCCAGCGCGGTGTCCGGGTCGATGTGGACGCCGCGGTCGAGCGCTCGCCGGCGCCACCGGTAGTACCAGACCGGCAGCATGCCGCCGATCGGCAGGAGGGTGAGGTCGATGCGGTGCCGCCGGCCGATGTCCTCGAACACGGCGAAGTCGGACATGTCGATGTCGCCGGCGTGGTGCACGGTGACGCCGCCTCTGCCGAGGACGTAGCCGGTGCAGATCGGCCCGTCGCCGCGCCGCCAGCGCCCCGGATCGTGCCTGGTCGGCACGCAGGCGAGGTCGAGGCGGCCGAGGGCGAGCTGGTCGCCCGGCTCCACCTCGCGCACCTCGGAGAAGCCGAGATCGGCCACCACGCGCGAGGCGCCGCGCGGCACGATGAGGCGCGCAGCGCGGTCGAGGGCGGCCAGCGTCCATCGGTTCAGGTGGTCGACGTGGGCGTGGGTGATGAGAATGGCCTGGTAGCCGCTCACCGCGCGGCACCTGCGCCGGCCCAGCGGGTCCACCAGGACGCGCTCGCCGCCGAGGTCCACCAGGGCGCTCGCGTGCCCGATCCAGGTTACGCTGGCCTGCACATGTACGTTATACAGCACGTTGGGTGCTGAGCTACTTCCTCATTGGCGCCGCCGTCGGCGCGCTGACCGGCATCCCGATCGGTCCCGTCAACGTTGCCATCATCGACGCCGCCTACCGGCACCACCTGCGTCGGGCGATCGCGGTCGGGCTGGGCGGCGCAGCGGCCGACATGGGCTACGCCGCGCTCGGCATCCTCGGCCTCGGCCCGCTCTTGCTGGCGCACCCGAGCGTGCCGCCGATCCTGTACGGGGTGAGCGGCGTGGTGCTGGTGGTCTACGGCATCCTGACCGTGCGCGCGCAGCCGGTCGATCCAGCGGGCGCCGGCGGCGCCGCGGAGGTCGGACGCGGTTGGTTCTGGGGCGGCTTCCTGCTGGGGCTCGCGCTGATCCTCCTCAACCCGGCGACGCTCATCGCCTGGGTGGTGATCGTCGGCTCGGCGCTGGCCGGCGCGAGCCAGGGCGAGGGGATCGCCGCGGCGATCGGCGTCGGCGTCGGCTCAGCGATCTGGTTCACCGTGGTCGCCCACCTGGCGGACCACGGGAAGAAGGTGCTCGGCAAGAAGGTCGTGTGGCTCACGCGGATCGTCGGCGCCGCGCTGATCGGCTACGGCCTGTTCTCGATGGCGCGCGCGGTGCACTACGTCGTGTCCTGACCCCTGGGCGTAGCTGCGCGCCGGCGGCGGCTCGTCGGGCCGCCAGGCGCGCCGCAGGGTGGTCTCCGGATCGCCCACCTCGGTGAGCGCGTGCTCGAGCGCGGCGGCGAGGTCGGCGGCGCCGGCGAACCGGCTCGCCGGCTCCTTCTCCAGGCAGCGCATCACGATCGCCTCGATCTCCGCCGGCAGCGGGGCGCCGAGGCGGTGCGACGGCGGCTGCGGCGGCTCGTTGACGTGCGCCATCAGCATGCTGGGGACGTCGCGGTAGTCGAACGGCGGCACGCCGGTGAGCAGGAAGTAGAGCACCGCGCCGAGGCCGTAGACGTCCGAGCGGGGATCCGCCTCGGCGCCGGTCACCACCTCGGGCGACACCCAGCGCGGCGTGCCGACCGTCCAGCCGTCGCCGGTCAGCGCGCCGGTGCGCTCGCGGCGCACCAGCTTGACCAGGCCGAAGTCGAGCACCTTGACGAACTCACCCTCGCCGCCGATCCGGGTGACGAACAGGTTCTCTGGCTTGACGTCGCGGTGCACGATGCCGCGGGCGTGCGCCTCGCCGAGCGCCTTGGCCGCCTGCCAGATGAGGCGGGCGGCGCGCGCCGGCTCGAGCGGCCCCTCGCGGCTGACCAGCGCGTGGAGGTCGTCGCCGTCGAGCAGCTCCATGGCGTAGTACCAGAGGCCGTCCTCGGTGACGCCGTAGTCGAACACCCGCACCGTGTGCGGGTGGACCAGCTCGGCGGTGGCGCGCACCTCGCGCTCGAAGCGGGCGACCGCGCCCGGCTCGCCGCGCGTCTCCGGCTTGAGGATCTTGACCGCGACGTCGCGGCGCAGCGCGCGGTGGTGCGCCGCCCACACCTCCCCCATGCCGCCGGCGCCGAGCCGGTGCTTCAGGGTGTAGCGGCCGAGCGAGCGGGTCTCGAACACCTGGCGGCGCAGCGCCCAGATCATGTGGCCGCCGACCAGCACCAGCGCCGCGGCCGCCAGCAGGAACACCTGGCTGAGCACGAAGCTGGCCAGCGCCATCGGGTCGGTGAACTGGGCGGCCAGCTCGGCGCTCAGCGGCGAGGCGAACGCGAGGGTGAGCGGGTGCGCGAGCACGATGGCGCCGACCGGCAGGAGCGCGCGCTGCCAGCGGTCGGCGATGATCGCCGAGCGGCCGAGCAGGATGAGCAGCACGCCGAGCACGATCGGGCTCCTCAGCCCGCCGCTCTCGATCGAGGACAGCGACACCAGGGCCGACAGCGCCCCGCACACGCCGGCCTCGGTCCAGCGCAGGACGGCGGGGCCGGGCATGCGCCGGCCGTACAGCACGACCACCGCCAGCAGGAGCGGGAACAACCCGAGGCCGCGAAGCAGCAAGTAGAACCACAGCCGCCCGGGGTGCACGAAGGTGACGATGAACCAGTCGACCGCGGCGAACGCCGGCCAGGTGACCACGCCGACGGCGCAGGCGCGGCGCAGCCGCAGCACCGCGGAGACGTGCTCGTCGCGCTCGAGCGCGCCGCCCGCCTCGGCGATCGAGCGCGCCAGGTCGCCGCTCATTCCAGCCTGGACCAGTCGACCGGCACCGGCTCGCGGCTCGGCCGGCCGAGGTAGTAACCCTGGCCGTAGTGGGCGCCGGTCTCGATGCAGGCCTCGAGCTCGGCGCGGGTCTCGATCCCCTCGGCGACCACCCGCGCGCCCAGCCGCTGGCACAGCTCGACCATCGCGGTGACCAGGGTGTGCAGGCGCGTGCCGGTGCGCAGGTTGGCGACCAGGGTGCGGTCGAGCTTGACCACCTCCGGGGCGAGGTCGGCGATGTACTTGATGTTCGAGTAGCCGGCGCCGAGGTCGTCGACGGCGATCTTGAGCCCCTTGGCGCGCATCTCGCGCAGCACCGAGTGGCAGTAGCGGTAGTGCGTGAGCGGCACCGACTCGGTGATCTCGAGGAAGATCTCGCCCTCGTGCCACGCGGTGGCGTCGTCCGGCCGGACCAGCCAGCCCTCGTCGAACTCGTCCGGGTGCAGGTTGACGAACAGCGCGCTGGCCTGGCTCATCCCCTCGACCGCCATGCGGCGGAGCGCGCGGCCGAGCTGGCCCATGAAGCGCGCCTCCACCGCCGCCTCGATGACCGACAGCGCGTTGGGGAACTCGGGCGCCTCGCTGCGGACCAGCGACTCGAACCCGAAAGTCGTGCGCCGCCGGAGATCGACCAGCGGCTGGTAGGCGATGTAGAGCTTGCCGGCCTCGAGAGCCTCCTGCACGGTCATCGCCACGCCTCCAGCGTATCGCGCGCCCCCCGCCGGCGCCAGACGTCGGGCGGGCGCCGGCGCGCCGCTGCCCGGTGCTACGCCGACGCGCGCAGGGTGAGCAGCGCCACCTCGGCGCGGGTGCCGCGGCCGGCGCGCACGCGCACGCCGGAGAAGCCGACGCCGGCGCTCACGTACAGCCAGGTGCGGTCGACCGCGTACAGGCCGGTGTAGTAGTAGCGGCGGCCGGCGCGCTTGAAGATGCGATCGGTGATGCCGCGGACGTTGATCTGGCCGCCGTGGGTGTGCCCGGAGACCACCAGGTGGGCGCCGCGCGCCGACAGGTCGCCGACCGTCTCCGGGCAGTGGGACAGCACCACGCGGGTGCCGCCGGCCGGCACGCGGGCGAAGGTGCCGTCGATGTCGTCGCGCCGGGTCACCGGATCGTCCAGGCCGATGAGGTGGAGCGGCGCGCCCGCGACCTCGAGCGACAGGTGCTGGTTGCGCAGCACCGTGTAGCCGCAGCCGGTCAGCGCGGCGGCGACGCCGTCGCCGTCGGCGAAGTAGTCGTGGTTGCCGAGCGCGCAGACGACCTGGTCCGCCTCGAGGCCGGCGAGCTGGCGGCGGACCAGCGGGATCTCGTCGCGCCGCCAGCAGACGTAGTCGCCGGTCATGACGATGACGTCCGGGCGGGCGCCATTGGCCAGCGCGACCGCCGCGCGGATGTGCGCCGCCGGCGTGATCTTCCCGCAGTGGACGTCCGTGAGATGGGCGATGCGCAGCCCGTCGTGGCGAGGGTCGAGATCCGCCACCACCACCTCGTGCTCGACGAGGTGCGGCGGCTGGACCAGGCGGCGAGGAGACACGGCTGGCCGCGGCACGGCCCCCAGTATGCGGGCCAGCTCGGGTCGGCGCAACGCGGCCGATGTTTCGCACCCGCCACCGGTGTTGCGCAGGGCGCTCGATGGTGGTTCACGGCACCTCGCCGGCGCGCCAGGGCGGTGGCGGCGCCGTGCTATCGTGCGCGGGTGCGGGGAACGGCGATCGCCGCCGTCATCGCGCTCGTGGCGGGCGCGCAGCCGGCGCGCGCCGAGGACGGCGAGGCGGGCGAGCGGGTGGTCCTGGTCGCGCCGCCGGCCGGCCTCGACGAGGCGGTGCGGGCGGCGCTGGCCGGCTGGCCGATCGAGGTGGTGATCGAGCCGGAGGGGGCCCCCGGCTCCACCATGCCCGGCTCCGCGGCGCGGGCGCGGGCCCTGGCCGAGGGCCACGGCGCCGCCGCGGTGGTGTGGCTCGGCCGCGACGACGGCGGGCTGGCCCTCTGGGTGTACGACCGGGAGAGCGGCCGGGCGGTGACGCGCCCGCTGCCCGCCGCGCCGCCGTACGACGAGCCGACCGCGGCCGCCGTCGCGCTGACAGTGAAGACGCTCCTGCGCCACAGCACCGCCGCGCCGGCGCCGGCGCGGTACGGCGCGAGCGAGGCCGCCGCGGCGACCGGCGGCGAGCTCGCCTCGGCGCCGGCCACAGCGCCGGACGCCGCGCCGATCCGCCAGCGCGCGCTCGTCCGCCTCGACACGCTCGCCGGCGCGCGCCTGCGGCGCACCGAGGCGGCCGACCTCGAGCTCCGCCTCGGCGTCGGCGCCGAGCTCACGCCCGGCTGGCCGCTGGGTCTCGCCGCCTACCTGCTCCTCCGCTCCGGCGCCGGCACGCCGGTCGACCACGAGAGCTACGTCGGCCGCTACACCGATCTTCAGATCAGCGCGGGCGCGCGGGCCCGCCTGCCGCTGTCGCGCCGCGTCGCGCTGGCGCCGCGCCTGGGTGGCTCGGCGCACATCACCGAGATCGACGGCGCGATCCGGGCGAGCGGCGCGCGCGGCCGGGCGGACCGGGTCAACCCGTCGATCGACGCCGGCCTCGCGCTGGATGTCGATGTGGGGCGATCGGTGCGGCTGTCGGCGGAGGTGGAGGGGTCGGTGGCGCTGCGCCGGCAGGAGTACCGGGTGGCCGGCGCGCCGGTCCTCACCCTCCCGCGCCTGGAGGGCGAGCTGCGCCTGGCCGCCTCGTTCCCCTTCGAGTGAGGATGCCGGCCCGTTGTTCCCTGCGAGAACGCGGGCGTACAATTTCCTTGCGACCTTTCGGGCCGCCTCACCCACTACGGAGGGAGCGGCGCCCTGCCGGGCGTCGATCCCACGTTCCGAGTACATCCAGGGGGGAACTCTCGATGCGATCTCGCTCTAGCCTGCTCCTCGGTCTTGGTCTCTGCGCGCTGCTCGCCGCCGGATGCGGCGACGACGGCGGCGGCGGCGGCTCCGGCAGCGGCGACGCCGGCGGAAGCGGCGGTGACGGCGACGGCGGAGGGGGCGGCGGCGGCACGGCCGACGGCGGCGGCGGTGGCGGCGGCGGCGGCGACTGCACGCCGACCGGGGCGGCCTGCAACAACTGCGTGGACGACGACGGCGACGGCTACATCGACGGCCTCGATCCCCACTGCGCCGGCCCGCTCGACAACGACGAGGAGACCTTCGCGACCGGCATCCCCGGCGACAACGTCGACCCGAAGAAGCAGGACTGCTTCTTCGACGGCAACAGCGGCGGCAGCTGCCAGATCGAGACCTGCTGCCTCCTGTCCCAGGAGCAATGCGAGGCGGCCGACGGCAAGTACGGCAACTGGCCGCCCATGGACTGCGACTTCAACGACTCCTGCATCGCCGAGTGCATCGATCTCACGCCGCCCGGCTGCGACTGCTTCGGCTGCTGCACGATCTGCAACCCGGATACCGGCGAGTGCGCCGACATCCTCGGCCTCGCCTCGCCGACCTGCGATCCGACCGACATCGGCAACCCGGAGACCATGGACGAGTGCACCCCGTGCCAGAAGTTCGAGGAGTGCACCGGCGGCGAGTGCAACGCGGACCCGAACGACTGCGTGCTGTGCCCGGGTGAGACCGAGGAGGACCTGCCGCCCGAGTGCAACGAGATGAACGAGTGCCCGGGCGGCCGGACCCCGTGCGATACCAGCGACGACTGCGCGGCCACCGAGTACTGCGCGGCCGGCTGCTGCATCGGCACGGTCGACTAGGCGCCTGGCGCGCCCGACGCGTGCGGGCCCCGTCCGGGCCCGCACGCTCCCCTCGATGCTCGATCCGCTCCGATACCGCTTGCTCTCGCTCGGCGCCGCCGCCGCGATGGCGCTCGCAGCGTCATGCGGCGCCGAGGAGGTCGATCTCGACGGCGACGGGAGCCCGGCGGGCGACCGGGACGGCGGCGGCGGCGAGTGCACGCCGGGTACCACCGAGTGCAACAACTGCGTGGACGACGACGGCGACGGCTACATCGATGGGCTCGATCCTCACTGCGCCGGGCCGCTCGACGACGACGAGGCGACCTTCGCCACCGACATCCCGGGCGACAACGTCGACCCGAAGAAGCAGGACTGCTTCTTCGACGGCGACAGCGGCGGGAGCTGCCAGATCGACACCTGCTGCCTCTTGACCCAGGAGCAGTGCGAGGCGGGGGGAGGCACCTACGGCTCCTGGCCGCCGAGCGACTGCGACTTCGATCAGGCCTGCGTCGACGAGTGCGTCGATCTCACGCCCCCCGGGTGCGACTGCTTCGGCTGCTGCACGATCTGCAACCCCGCGACCGGCGAGTGCGCCGACATCCTCAGCATGGCGTCGCCGACCTGCGATCCGGTCGACATCGGCACGCCGGGGGCGCAGGACGAGTGCGTCACCTGCATCAAGCTCGAGTCGTGCAGCGGGGGCGCGTGCCAGGAAGAGCCCAGCGGCTGCGTCCTGTGCCCCGGCCAGCTCGAGGAGGACCTGCCGCCAGAGTGCAACGAGGTGAACGAGTGCCCGTCGGGTGGAACCCCGTGCGACACCAGCGGCGACTGTGCCGACGGCGAGTACTGCTCCCACCGTTGCTGCATCGCGGTGGTCGAATGACCGGTCGCTGCGACCTTTCGGCGCCCGCTGCCCACTGATGTGATGTCATGACCGCGCACGATGCGAGAGCGGCTGTCGCCCAGGACGACCTGGCGCTGGCGCGTCGCTGCGCGTCCGGCGACGCCGCGGCGCAGCGGCAGCTCTTTCGCGACACCCGCGGGCTGGTCCACCGCACCCTGTTCCGGATCCTCGGCTCCAACCGGGACATGGAGGACCTGGTCCAGGAGGTCTACATCGAGGTGTTCCGCTCGCTGGCGCGCTTCCGCGGCGAGGCCAAGCTCGCCACCTGGATCGCCCGCATCACCACCCGGGTGGCGCTGGCGGCGATCCGCCGGCGACGGCCGGCAGCGAGCAGCCTCGACGTGGTGCCGGAGCCCGCCTCCGGCGCGCCGGGCGCGGCCGAGGTGCTGGAGATGCGCCAGGCGGCGGCGCGGCTGTACGCCGTGCTCGACCGGGTGGACCCGGTGCAGCGGATCGCGTTCGCCCTCCACGTGATCGAGGGGCTGCCGCTGCGCGAGGTCGCCGAGATCACCGATGCGTCGCTGGTGGCGACCAAGTCGCGCGTGTGGCGCGCGCGGCGCGAGGTCGAGCGTCGGGCCGGCCGCGATCCGGTGCTGGCCGAGCTCCTGGCCGCGGGGAGGACCCGGTGACGCCGCGCGCGCCGAAGACGCTCGGCGACCTCCCGGTCGAGCCGCTGTCCGACCTGAGCTGGCAGCGGATCGAGCGGCGGCTGATGGCGCACCTGGGCGAGGAGCCGGCCAGTGGCGGCGCGGGCGAGGCGGCCGGTCCGTCCGGTGGCGGCGCGAGCCGCCGGCGCGCGCTCGTCGCGTCTGTCGCAGCGGCGGCGGTGGCGGCCGCGGCGGCGATCGCGATCGCGGTGTGGCCGGGCGGCGGGGCTCCGGGCGACGGCGAGGCCGGGCGCGCGCCGTCGAGGATCGCCACCACGGACGCGCCATCGGCGGTGAGCGTCGGCGACGTGTCGCTCGAGGTGGCGCCGCGCTCGGCGCTCCTGGTGGACGACGGCCGCGAGCGCGGCGTGCTGGTGGTGCTCGAGCGGGGCGCGGTGACCTGCCGGGTGGCGGCGCGGCCGCGCCGCGCGCCGGTGGTGGTGGTCGCCGGCGACGTGCGGATCGAGGTGACCGGCACGGTGTTCTCGGTGTCGCGCGACGGGGACTCGGCGCGGGTGGAGGTGGTCGAGGGGACGGTCGCGGTGATCCGGAACGGCAAGCGGGTGTCCGTGGGGCCGGGGGAGAGATATCCGCTCGAGGCCGAGAGGGCAGATGCAGGCGTGACCGCGGCCGAGAGGGCAGATGCGGGCGAGACCGCGGCCGCAGCCGGAACCGAGGCCGCAGCCGGAGCCGAGGCCGCGGCCGCAGCCGGAGCCGCGGCCGCAGCCGGAGCCGCGGCCGCAGCCGGAGCCGCGGCCGCAGCCGGAGCCGGGACCGCAGCCGGAACCGAGGCCGCAGCCGCAGCCGGGACCGCAGCCGGAGGTGCGGGGCGACAGGACGCCGCCGAGGCGAAGGGCGGGAGGCGCTCCGGGGCCCGGCGGGTGGCGGATCGCCAGCGGTACGAGGCGGCGGCTCGGCTGGAGGGGAGCGACCCGGAGGCGGCGATCGCGCGCTACCGCGAGCTCGCGCGCAGCGGCGGCGCGTGGGCGGCCAACGCCCTCTACGCCCAGGCGCGGCTGGAGCTGGAGCTCGGGCGGACGGCGCGGGCGCGGCGGCTGCTCGAGCGCTACCTCGCCCGCTACCCCCGCGGCAGCAACGCCGGGGACGCGCGCTCGCTCCTCGAGAGAGCCGGCGCCGCAAGCGAAACGCCGTAGCGCGAGCGGCGGCGGCGCGGCGCGGCGCGGACGCGCTACGCGGCCAGCTCGAGGGACATGTGGCGGTCGCTGTCGATCACCAGGCGTGCGTCGGCCAGGCCGGCGTCGTCGGCCAGGCGGCGCAGCTCGTCGGGCGTGAGCGCGGCGCGCAGGCTGGCGCGGAACAGCTCGCGGCCGGCCGGGTCGGCGGCGCTCGCGTGCAGCGCGACCAGCTCCTCCACCCGCGCCTCGCTGTCGGGCCGGAAGAGATCGCGGATGAAGAGCACGCCGCCCGGGCGCAGCACGCGGCGCGCCTCGCGCAGAAGCGGCAGCGGATCCGCCAGGTGGTGGAGGATGGTGTTCGAGAACACCGCGTCGAAGCTGGCGTCGGGCAGGTCGAGCGCCTTGGCGTCGCCGCGCAGGAGCTCGACGCGCGCGCCGTGGGGCGAGGCGGCGACCCGGCGCGCCGCCAGCGCGAGCATGTGGGCGGCGAGGTCGACGGCGAGCACGGTCGCGCCGGTGAGCCGCTCGACCACCATGATGGGGATGTGCCCCGGCCCGGTGCCGAGGTCGAGCATGCGCCCGCCGGCGCCGAGCGCGATCAGCCGGTCGACGAACGCGCGGTTGACCTCCGCGTGGTCCATCGCGTCGTAGGCGGCCGCCTCCTCGGCGCTGTCCATCACCTCTGGCTCGAGGACTCGCTCCATGCGCGGCCGCTCCCGGCGGCCCGGCGAGCTTAGCGCGCCGCCCGGCGCCGTCACAACCCGCCGAGATCCCTCCCCTCACAGGATCCGCTGGCGCGCGCGGCGGCAGCGGAAATAATGGAGGGCCGGCCTTCGGTTCTCATCTCGTCCAGGAGCCACCGCCGCCCATGACCACGACCACCGCCTGCCCGGTCTGCCGGGGGGAGATTCACGCCATCGCCGGCCGCTGCAAGCACTGCAAGGCCGACCTGGTCGAGCTGAGGGAGCAGGCCGCGCGCATGGCGCGCGCCCAGGCCATGGGCGCGGTGGTGCCGCCGCCGCAGCAGCCGGCGTCGCCCGCGCCGGCGATGTACCGCTGGACCGGCGCGCCGGCCGCGCCGCCGCCGCAGGACGCGAGCTCCGCGGCCGCCGGCGCGCCGACGATCCCGGACGCGCCGCCGCAGCAGGCGCCGGCCGCCCCGCCGCCGGTCGCAGCGCCGCCGCAGCATCCGCCGCCGCAGCAGCATCCGCCTGCGGCGCCCTCGGCCGGGCGCGTGCCCGGCCTGCCGCCCGCGCTGGTGTCTCCGCCGGCGGCCGGCGAGCCGTGGGCCGGCGCGCCGCGCGCGCGCCGGGCGAGCTGGTCGCGCCGCTGGCCGCTGGTGGTGAGCGCGGTGGCCCTGCTGGCGATCGGCGTGAGCATCGGCATGCTCGCCGAGCGCTGGCGCAGCCAGAAGAGCGACGACGGCGACGGCCACACCCGCAACGCGAGCGTGCAGCCGCACCGGATCCCGGACCCGATGCCGCAGCCGCTCCTGCCCGGCCCCGCCGCGCCGCGCCCGGTCCCCGACGATCCGCCCGACGACCCGCAGGCGCGCGTCGCGCCGGACCCGGTGCCGGATCCAGGCTTCTCGATCCCGGATCCGGCGCCGGCGCCGGGCAGCCGCTTCGGCCAGGGCTCGCCCGGCCCGGGGGACGCGAGCGCGTTCCGCACCTTCACCGCCAGCCTCACCGAGTCGCTCTGCCGCAAGCTGTCCGAGTGCGGCGTCATCGACTCGGCCACCCAGTCGGTCTGTCACGCCTTCGCCGACGAGTTCGACCCGGACGACGCGGCCGCCCGGGTGGCGCGCGGCGAGTGCAGCTTCAACCAGCGCGCCGCCGACGCCTGCCTGCGCGCCGTCGCCGACCTGCGCTGCGACGCCACCGCCAGCGGCGACATGATGGAGTGGCTGATGGCCTCCAACCGCGTCGGCGAGTGCGCGCAGGCGTTCACCTGCCAGTAGCGCGGAGGCCGCCGGCTGGCCCGCCCGGGCGCCTCGCGGCCGGCCGGGAGGTGGCGGCCGACCGGCGACTCGTGATGAAATCGCCATCATGATTCGCCTGCTCTGTCGCTCCATCGGTCCCGCCCTGCTCCTGGCGCTGCTCCT
>Ga0079224_100010002_pt1 | contig 12990 bp, 9 predicted proteins | sample Stecom2015_FD_80414 | JGI IMG/M metagenome (GOLD analysis project Ga0079224, IMG submission 80414) | Agricultural soil microbial communities from Utah to study Nitrogen management - Steer compost 2015 | ecosystem: Environmental > Terrestrial > Soil > Agricultural land | place: USA: Utah... | reverse complement strand
GCCGCGCCGCCGCCTTCCCGGATGTGCCACCATTACCGCCCAAGCAGGACGACGAGGTGCACATGGCCGGGAAAGGTGACGCCACGACGAAGCGCCTGCGGGCGATCTGCCTCGCGCTGCCCGAGGCCGTCGAAAAGGAGGCCTGGGGCGATCCGACGTTCCGCATCCGCGACCGGATCTTCGCCATGGAGAAACGCGGCGACGGCCGCATCTCCGTCTGGTGCAAGTCGACGCCCGACGAACGCGACGTGCGGCTGCTCGCGGCGCCGCACCTGTTCTTCATACCGCCGTACGTCGGCTCGAAAGGCTGGATCGGCATGCGGCTCGACGACGACCCGGACTGGGAGGAAGTCGCCTCTCTCGTGCAGCAGAGCTACCGGCTGATCGCGCCGCGGCGGCTGGCGAAGCTCGTTGCGCCTTGACGGCGAGCCGGAGAACATCGAGTGGACAGGCCCGAAGACCGCATACCGGACGTGCGCGACGGACTCACCCGCGAGGAGCGCGTGGTGCTGCACGTGCTGCGGGAATGCCAGGCGGAGCGCAAGGGCCGCGACGTGCCGACGGCGATGCTATGGGGGCGCGTCTGCGAGCATTTCTACATCAGCCCGGAGGCGCTGACGGAGATGCTGGCGCGCCTCGGCGCGCGCTAGCGGGCACCGACGCGAGACGTTGCGGGCAGTAGTGCGCGATCGATTGTGATCTCGCCTGCGCGTGGTCAGCGGCGGCCGCCGACTTCGTCGATGTGCTCCAGGAGGTCCGCCGGGTCCTCGTACACGCGGTAGGCACTGGCCCGCACCAGTTCGTCCTCGCCGTAGCCGCCCGACAGCAGGCCGACGCCGAGCGCGCCGGCACGCCGCGCCGCGAGCATGTCCCACACGCTGTCGCCGACGACGCACGCGCTCTCGATGGGCTGCTGCAGCCGCTCCGCCGCCGCGAGGAACAGGTCGGGATCCGGCTTCGCGTACCGGACCATGTTGCGGGTGACGACCACGGCGCGGTCCGGATCGACGCCGAGCCGCCGCAGCACCGGCCCCGCCGTCTCGATGTAGCCACTCGTCGCGATTGCCCACGGAATGCCCGCGCCGGTCAGGTAGTCCAGCAACTCCCGCGCACCCGGCAGCGGCCGCACCTCGCCCGAGCGGCGCTGGTACGCCTCGCGGTGCGCCAGTACCAGCCGCTCGATGCGCTTCGGGTCGATCTCGAGCCCCGTCTCGCGCAACAGCATGTTCGTGAACAGGCCGCCCGACATCCCGATCTTCCGGTGGATTCGCCACACCGCCAAGTCGATGCCGTCGTTGCGCAGCGCCTCGTGCCACGCGAGCACGTGCTCGTACACGCTGTCGACCAGCGTGCCGTCGAGATCGAAGATGAAGGAGGTCTGGCGGGCGGGCATGGCATCATGGTAACGCAATCGCCCGCGGCCGGTCGGCCTCGCGTGCCCCTGGTTTGTCGGCCGAGCGGCATTCGTGCACTATCGTGCAACCTCCCCCGCGCAGTGCCGGAGTGCCGATGACGGGCCACGACGTTCCACCCGTTCCACCGTGCCGCCACGCGCCGCAGGACCCGCGCTCATGCCGATGACGCGGCGCAGCGCGCTCGCCCGCCTCGCCGCCCTCGCGGCGACGAGCGCCCTGCCCCGCAGGATGCCGGCCGCCACGGCCCCGTCCGACCCCCTCGCCGGCACGATCGCTCACTACCTCGCCGGTCTCGACGCCGGCGAATGGACGGCGACCGAGATCACCGCGCTCGCCCTGGAGCGCTGCGCCGCCCACGGCGCCGCGTGGCGCGCCATCGACGTGCTCGATCCCGACGGCGCGCTCGCCGCCGCCCGCGAGGCCGACGCAAGGCGGCGCGGGGACCGGCGCCTTGGCCCGCTCGACGGCGTGCCCGTCTTCGCCAAGTCCATCCACGACATGCGCGGCCTGCCCACCACCGCCTCGAACGCCGAATGGGCGCGTTTGTTTCCCGAGGCCGTCGCACGCGACGCCATCGAGGTCGCGCGGCTGCGCGCCGGCGGCGCAATCGTGCTCGGCAAAGCCGCCGCCGACGATTTCGCCTATCGTGGCAACGGCACCAGCAGCCACACCGGCCAGGTCCTGAATCCTTACGATCCCGGCGGCACGCGCACGCCCGGCGGCTCGAGCGCGGGCGCAGCGGTCGCCGTGGCCGGCGCGCTGGCGTTCGCGGCGCTCGGCACCGACGACGGCGGCTCGAACCGCATTCCCGCGCAGTTCACCGGCGTGGTCGGCATGAAGCCGACCTTCGGGCTCGTGCCGCGCACCGGTGTCATCCCCACCTGGCCGTACCTCGACACGCACGGACCGCTCGCGCGCACCGTCGCCGACGCGGCGCGCCTGCTGGCCGTCATCGCGGGCGCCGATCCTGCCGATCCGTTCTCTCTCGATGGCGCGGCGGATCTCCCGGCCCTGCACGACGACGCGCTCGACGGCGCGCGGCTCGGCCTCGTCGAAGCGCACGTCCCGCGCGCCGCGATGACGGCCGAAGCGCTGGCCACGTGGGACCGCGCGGTGGCCGACCTGCGCGCCGCCGGCGCCGTCGTCGTGCCGTTCACGCCGGCCGTCACGCTGCACACGGTGCAGGAAGCTTTCGCGGATGCCGCTACCGAGCGGGGCGACGTCCCGCCGAACCCGAAGTCCGCCGCGCCGACCGCGAGCGCGCTGTACCGTTACTTCGAGGGACGCTCCGACGACCCGCGCGCCGCGATCCGACGCGGCTACCGCGCGTACCGCGCGTTCTACGACGTGCTGCCGGCTTCCTACGAAGACTGCGAGCCGTTGTTCGAGAAGCACATGACCGACGACGCGGCGGCGCAGTCGTTCGCGCGCTCCCGCGCGGCGGTGCTGCAGGCGCTGGCGGACTCGATGCACACGCAGCGCGTCCAGGCGATGGTCTACCCGACGATGCCCTTCAACGCGCCGCGCGCGGTCGATAGCTGGCCGGATGTCCGCACGCCGCTCGGCTACGGCAACTGGCTCGGTCTGCCCGAGGTGTCGGTGCCCGCGGGCTACGGCAGCGACGGCCTGCCGGCGCTGAATCTCTCGATCGTGGGCCTGCCGGGCGAGGACGCGCAGGTGCTCGCGCTCGCGCACGCGTTCGAGCGCCAGGCGCCGCGTTTCAGAACGCCGCCGCGCCCCACCTGATACAAGCGCGTGCGCCGATCGGGGACGGTTATCCCGGGCGCCGTCCGATCCCGACGTTGATCGCGTTCGTCAGCACTGCCGCGCCGCTCCCGCCGGCCCGCTCCCGGATGAGGTCTTCCGCCGCCTGGCGGGCGACATCGAGTTGCCCCGGCGTGAGCGCGAGGCTGGCGAGCACCATGCGCGGGATCGGGTTGCTGTTCATCATCCAGGTCCAGAACTGATCGCCGGAGGCGTACTCCTTCTCTTCGGACGTCTGCTCCACCTGCACCTGCTCGAGCCCGGCAGCGGCCATTTCGCGGCGCAGCTTCTCCGGATCCTGGACCTGGAACGGGAGCGGCGGCGGATCCTGCGGCAGCCCGGCGAATCCCGGCACGCCGGCCTGCACGGCGCGCGTGAAGAAGCGGAGGAACTCCACCTTCGCGGGTGAGCCGAACGCGACGACCACCACCTGTCCGCCGGGCCGCGTCACCCTCGCCATCTCACGAAGCCCGCGCGGCAGGTCGGGAAACAGCATGACGCCGAACTGCGAGGCCACCATGTCGAAGCGGTCGCTCTCGAGGTCGAGTGCGTGGCCGTCCATCACCCGCGCTGCGAGCTCGAGGCCTGCCGCCCGCGCGCGCCGCTCGAGCCGTTCGATCATGAGCGGGGATATGTCCACGGCCGTGACCCGGGCACCCAGCCGCGCGGCCGCGAGGCTGACGGCGCCGCTGCCGGCGGCGACGTCGAGCAACGTCGTGCCGGGCCGGAGCCCGGCCAGCCGCAGGGCATGCATCGCGAGGGGCAGGTTCGAAGGGGTGACGATCTCGTCGTAGCCGGGGGCGAGCGCGTCCCAGGAGCGGGCGGCTGCGTCCGGGGATGCGGGTCCACGCTGCGGTCCCGGGTCGGGCTTCGTTCGCGGACGCGCCATCGCGTTCACCGTGGGTTCGCCGGCCAGACCGTCGACCCTAGACGATGACGGCAGCGGCCGAAACCCGTTGCTCGCAATCTGTGCGTTCTGTAACGACCGAAACGACGTTCGCGTCGCGCACGTTCGTCAGCTTCAGGTGCGCGCCCGCTGGCGCGCCTGCCGCGGGTCGCTCGGCTCGGAGAACGCCAGGCCCTGCCGGGTGACGATCAGGTACGTCCCGCGCACCAGCAGCGGGACGGCGAACACCACGATCATCGCGTAGCCCATGGCGGTGTAGCCCTTCGCCACCAGGTCGATGATGCCGACCCGCGCCAAAAGCAGCGACAGCAACAGCGTGACCACGGCAATCGCACCGTCGGTGCGGCGGGACATGGGCCGGCGCCCGGCGTCGACCAGGCCCTGGTCGATCCGCGCCACCAGCGCGTAGATCATCCCGGTCGCCGTCTCGATCAGCGTCCAGCCGACGACGATGCCGAACAGCACGACCACCCACCCGGCCTCGCGCGTGAGCATGGCGAGCCACGGCACCGGGGCGTCGAACACGGCCGGGTCCGGGTAGAAGCCCATCAGGGCGAAGTAAGTCAGGAACCAGGGGATCGTCATCGCCAGGCCGGCCACGGCGGCCGCCACGGCCGTCTGCCGCAACCGGGTCTGGCGGCGCACGGTGAACAGGGCCGCGGGGTACACCGCCAGGTTGTAGCCGACGTAGAGGATGCCGGTCCAGATCACCAGCCACGTCGACACGCCGGGCGTCATCGAGTGATTGCCGCTCGCCAGGTTGGCGACGATGCGGTCCCAGTTGCGCGAGATCACCAGCGTGGCGAACAGCACGTAGCCGAGGTAGAGCGCCAGCGTCCCCCAGCTCTTGAACCTCTCGATGAGCCCCTCGCCGTAGAAGTTCAAAAGCCCGACGATCGCGATCATCAGCACCACGCCGACAAGGTAGTCGACGCCCAGCGTATCGCGCAGGATCTCCCCGGTGGCCGCCGCCATGATCGCGATGATGAGGATCGCCAGCAGGACGTAGACGATGTCGAACAGCCAGTACAGCGGCCCGACCAGGTGCCTGAGCAACGTGCGGTAGTCGAACGCCTGGAACCGGCGGGCGACCTCGAACGTCAGGAACGCCATCACGCCGAAGCCGGCCATGATCCACAGGCCGGCGATCCAGCCGAGCGCGCCGTACTTGGCGCCGAACTGCACGATCTCGCGCCCGGTGGCATAGCCGCCGCCGATCAGCACGGATTGCAGGATCACGCCGGGGAGCAGCAGCCGCCCGTAGTGTCCCTCGAAGAAGCCGCCCGACCGGAGCGGCGGCGGCTGGTGACCGTTCGATTCGTCAGGACTCATGGCCCGGGCACTCCCCCGTTGTTTTCGTCACGTCTATCAGAGCCGGACACGGCGTTCAACTTTACGCGCAGCGCAGCAGGATTTTCGCGGCTGCAACGCGCTGCCTCGCCGGCGCCGGCCGGCGACGCGTCGACCCGCCGCGAGCCCGTAGGCGGCGTCCGCCCGGTGCGGCTTGGGAAAACGGAACCGCATGGTGAACTGCCGGGCGCTCATGGGGAGGGCTGCCAGATACTGGCCGAACTGAAGCGCCGGAACGTCATCCGGGTTGCCGGCCTTTACACCGTCGTCGGATGGCTGCTCGCGCAAGTGGCGTCGTTGCTCGAGGAGGCGCTCGGCCTCCCCGAGTGGTTCGACGCCGTCGTCGTCACCCTGCTGATCCTCGGCTTCCCCCTCGCGCTCGTGCTCGCCTTGAAGGACGCCGCGCACCCGGATTTCCGGTCGTTGCTGGCGGCGTGGAAGGAAGAGGTCGAACCACTCCGCGAGCTTTATATCCGCTCGCCGCCGTGGAACGCCGACCGCGCGGACATCGCGGCGATCGAGGGCGACTTTCCTGCCGCCAAAAGATTCTACTCGGCGGCGATCGACGCGGGTTGGCGCAACCCGTTCTTCGTCTCCCGCGTTCCCCGCAAGTTCCTGCCCCCGGATGCGGAGTTCGACGCGCTGCTCTCGCGCATGGCGGAGCTCATCGACGCCGAGCGGCGCTCGCTCGGCCTTCCGCCGTTCGAGGCCGAACGGGTCGCCGAGTCGACCTGAGGCGCCGAACCCCGCCGGCGCCGCCGCTCGAGCTTCCCCGGGCGGCACGCCGTCGTTTTCCCCACCTTCAACCGGAACACCGGGTCGCGCAGGAGCGACTCCGCGGGCTGCATGATCGGGTTCGACGCCAAGGTCCCGTAGTGCCCGGAACGCCGCGAGCAAGGCCGCCCCGGTTGACAGAGTATTACGACGCGTAATATTGTTGGACGTAACTGGAGCCCAGCCGATGTCCGATCCGACCACGCTCGAATTCGCCATTCTCGGCCTGCTGTCGTCCGCGCCGCAGTCCGGCTACGACCTGATGCACGTCTTCGAGACCACCGCCATCGGCAACTACAGCAGCAGCCCCGGCGCGATCTACCCCGCCCTCAAGCGACTGGAGAAGAAAGGATTGATCGACGGCGTGGTCGACGACTCGCAGGCGCTCCGGCCGAAGAAGGTGTTCCGCCCGACGGCTTCCGGCAGGCAGGCGCTGCGCCGCTGGCTGCGCGCCGGGATCACGCGGGACGACGTCCAGCGCCGGCTCGACGAGCTGCTCCTCAAGTTCGCCTTTCATTCGCTGCTCGACGCGCGGGCATCGCGCGACTTCCTCGCGCGCCTGGCCGCAGCGATCGACGATTACGTGGCCGGGCTCAAGGAGCAGCGAAAGCTCTTTCCCGACGACGGACCGCCGCACGGGCGGATGGCGTTCGAGTTCGGCATCGAGCAGTACCGTGCCTGCGCGCGCTGGGCGCGCAGGGCCCTGCAACATTTCGAGGAACGGGAACGATGAAGCCGCTGAAGCTGATCGGATCGTGGGCGTGGCGCCTGGTCGTGGCGGGAGCCGGTTACGCCGCCGGCATGGTGCTCGGCGGCATCGCCGCCACGGCGCTGGGGCTCGAGCCGCCGCGATCCCCGCCCTCCGACGACCCCGCCGCCGGCGCAATGCTGCTGCTGCCCGGCGGCATGGCGCTCGCGCTGGGCCTCGCGGCGATGGCGAAGGGTCTCCCGGGAACGCGATGGCAGCGCTGGCTCGTCCTCGGCACCTTCGCGTACGTGGTGAACGGCGTCGGCACGACCCTCGAGCTCAGCGAATTCTCGAACCTGGGTGGCGGACCGTTCTCGCTGGTCCTCAACCTGCCGGCGAGCTACCTGTGTGCGCTCCTCGTCGTCGCGTTGTTCCGCGCGTCGCCGGCGGCGGGTCTCGCGGACACGACCAGCGTCTTCAGCCTCCCTCCGGTTGCGCTCGCGGGCCGGTTGCTGCTCGCGTTCCTCGCCTTCCCGGTCCTGTACTTCGTGTTCGGCATGCTGGTCGCGCCCATCGTGCTGCCGCACTACGAGCAGATCGATTTCATCATCGTCCCGCCGCTCGGCACCATCCTGTTCCTGGTCGCGTGCCGCAGCGTGCTGTTCCTGCTCGTGACGGTTCCCGTGATCGTCCGCTGGGGCCTGTCGCGCGGCCGGCTCGCGGTCGCGCTCGCCACCGGTCACTTCGCGGCGGTGGGGTTGTGCGGCCTGGTCCAGGCACAGTGGTTCCCGCCGGTGCTGCGGTGGACGCACGGCGTCGAGATTCTCGCCACCTCGGTCGTCTACGGCGCGGTGCTCGCGTGGCTGCTCTTCCCGGTGCCGCGGGCGCCCGCCGCGGCGGCCGCTGCCGGCGACGCGTAACGGCGAGCGGCGCTCGCGCCTAGAGGGCCGGGTTCGGCGGGCGGGTTTCGAGCACCTCGACCGGCGCGCCGAGCTCGAGCTCGCCGTCGGCGAGCGGAACCAGGTTCTGACCGAAGTACACCTCGCGGTCCGCGCCGCGCCGGTAACGGCCGAGCGTCGTCAGCGGCTCGCGCCCGGGCAGGAACTTCCCCGTCTCCGGATCGACGGTCACCATCACGCAGCGCGAGCACGGCTTCGCGACCGCGAGCTCGAGCTTGCCGATGCGGATGCGCGACCAGCCGTCTTCCGCGAACGGCTCGCTGCCCGCCACCACCAGGTTCGGGCGGAATTGCGACATGCGATGCACGCGATCCGTGCGCGTGTTGAGGTCGTCCAGCGAAGCCTGGGAAATGAGCATCAACGGATAGCCATCCGCGAAGCTCAACGCCCGCCCGACCTTCGCCCGGAAACGTTTCGTCTCGTGCCCGAGCCACAGCAGCCGGACGTCGGTGCCGAGCACGCCGCTGAACCATTCGTCCAGCGCGGCCGTCGTGGTCAGCGCCGCGAACTCGTCGCCCCAGACGGCGGTATCGAGCGGCTCGGCCGTGAATTCCGCTTCGCGCGCGACGATCTCGCCTCGCTCGGGATGCGTGATGCGCAACCCGCCGGCAATCGGCCGCGCCACGACCCGTTGCAGCCCCGGGTACTGGCGTGCGGTGAGAAACCGGCCGTCCGGCCGCGCCACCATGTAGCGGCGATCGTGATCGATGCCGAGGAAACCCACCTGCGCCCGCTCCAGCGCCTCGCCGGCGGTGGACTTGATCGGGTACCGCCAGAGCTCGCTGAGTCGCATCCCGTTGCCTGCGCTCATGGGGCTTCACCGGGTCGGTGCACGGCGGCAGAGCGCGTTGCGGAGGCTCTCCCCCGCCGTACGGTGACGGGCGTACGCGGCGGCTCGCGGCGATGCGGCTTCCGGATCATGGTGCTCGGGCTCGAACGGAGTGAGCCATGGTAGGCGCTCACCGCCCAACGACGCCAGCCTCCCCCCGCCGGGGGGATTGCCGGGAAGGCAGCTGCCCCGTGCCCGGTACCGCGCCGCCGCCAGGCGCGACGCGGGCAACCGGTATCCCTGGGCCGCCGGCAGCCTTTTTTCCCCGCGGGCCGGCTCCGCCCGTGCCGAAAGCGCGCCGGCACGGCGCGTGCGCTTACGGGCGGCCGGTGGTCGCGCGGTAGATGTGCGGCCCGCCCGTGTTGCCCGTCGGGAGCAGGTTGCCGGCCCGCGAGCGCAACACGCCGTAACGGCCGTCTGCGCTGAGCGCCGGCCGCTCGCTGTCGCCGTCGCCCGCATTGCCGTCGAGGCTCTGCGACAGGAGGAAGGTCGTCGGCGTGCAGCCCGCGCCCGCGCCGATACAGGTGTCACGGACGACGACCTGCCAGGCATCGTTGAAGTCCACGTTGCCCGGGACGAGGTTCGGGTCCAGGCTCGTGAACGCAACGAGGCGCGCATCGCCGCTCATGCCGACCATGGCTCCGCCCGTCGGCGACGGGAGCCCGGTGTGTCCGACGGAGACGAGCATCGTCTCGCCGGTGGCGCGATCGTGCAGGAACACGTCCGTGACACTGTTCGTGTCGTCGTCGAAGGTACCGTCCCCGTCGAGGTCGGCGAGATTGGTCGCACTCGAGGAGAACGCGACGTAGCGCCCGTCGTCGCTCAGGGCGACCGGCTGGAAGCCGATGTCGTCGAACCCGCCGGACTGCTGCTCGCCCGCGCTGTTCACGGAGACGCGGGTGATCGTCGGGACGCAACCGGGGGTGAAGCAGCTCTCGGCGACGAACACGTCGGAGCGGGCGTTGCTGTCGCCGGCGACGAGGTTGGTCGCACGCGACGCGAACGCCACGTGACTGCCGGTCGGGGTGATCGCCGGGAACATCGAGGCATTGTTGCCGGGCGAGCCGTCGGGCGCGGCGGAGACGAGGAAGGTGATGTCTCCCTCGATGTCGCGCAGGAAGATCTGGCTCGACTGCGACGGCAGGTTCGTGAGCGGCGAATTCGACTGGAACGCGACCAGGCCCGCGTTGCTCATCGCCGGCCACTGGCTCGAGCCTTGCAGCGGGACGCTGCCGTCGGGCATGCGGCTCACGAGCGTGAGCGGCCCGAGGCACTCGACGGGACCGACCGGCGGCACGCAGGTGCCGACGACGAAAATGTTGGGCAGGAACGTGTCGCTCGTGTCGCCCTCCACGAGATTGTTGGAGCTCGAGCCGAAGGCGACGTGGTTCCCGTTCGGGCTCAGGCTGATGCCGCTCTGGACGGCGGTCAGTGCGCCGTTCGGCGAATCGCCGTCCAGGCCGCGCGCAGCGCAGCGCGTGACGCCCGTGCTGATGCGCCGCACGAACACCTCGCATCCCGCGGTGCCGTCGAGATTGGTCGCAGCCGAGGTGAAGACCACGACGTCGCCGTCCGCGCTGATGTCGTTGAGCAGCGTGCCGCCGTTCGCGCTGTCGCCGTTGCCCGCGACCGAGACGCGCGCCTCCGTCCCGATCCCGGTCTGTCCGCCGGCGGGTGCGATGGCAACGGTGTAGCTTTGCGAAGCCGTTTGCGGCGGCCCCCGGGAGTCCGTCGCCTCCACCGTGAACGTGTACGAGCCGCCGCTCGCGGGCGTGCCGCTCACGGTGCCGGTGCCCGCATCGAGAGCGAGGCCCGGCGGCAGCGCACCCGCCGTCACGGCGAACGTGACGGGGGCCATGCCGCCGGACGTGCCGATCGTCGCGCTGTACGCGGTGCCTTCCGTGCCGGCAGGCAGCGTCGCCGTCGTGATCGCCAGGGGATCGGGGGGCGCCACGTCGAAACGCGCCTCGCAGAGGAGGTCGGCGTCCATCGTCACCGTGCCGTCCGTGCAGTCGGGGTCGCTGTCGCTGCCCCACGAGAACTGCGAGCCCGCGTCCGGCGTGGCCATGAGCAGCACCTGCGTGCCCGCCGGGAAAGCGGCGCTGCAGATGGCGTTCTCGCTGCAGTCGATGCCCGCGGGGGCGCTGGTTACGCGGCCGCTCCCGAGGCCGGAGACGAGCACTTCCAGCGTGAACTCGCCTTCCGGCGGCGGACCGCTGCCGAAGATCACGTCGATCACGCGATCGCCGTCCATGCGCACCGTGCAGACCTCGGCGAAATCGCCGGTGACCGTCTCGCAGCCCTCGCCCCAGGAGTCGAAATCCTGCACCGAGCCGATGTCCACCCGCAGCGTGACCAGCGTGCCGTCGGAGAACACGTTCGAGCAGGCGCCGCCGGCGGCGGTGCCGCAGACTATCCCCGAGGGCACGCTGGTGACGACACCCGTGAGCGAGCCGGCCTGGTTCACGATCAGCGTGCGCCCGTTCGGTATGAAGCCCGAGCCCTGGCGGGCCGTGCCGGAGCACTGGCGCGCGACCACCACCTCGGAGGGGGTCTCCACGAGCACGTTCGTCTCCGTCGCCTCGATGACGGGCGGCGTCTCGTCGGGCATCGTCGTGTACGCCTCGCTCGCGATCGCGATCGGCCGCGACACCGGGTCCACGACCTCGGCGCGCAGGCGCTGCGCGTTGCAGCCGTCCGCGATCCGTCCGTCCGCACCGACGCGCAGCACCCAGGCTTCCGTGAAATCGCCCATCGAGTCGGAATGACCGGTCACGAGGAAGCCGCCGTCGGCGAGGGCTTCGACGCCGTGCACGATCTCGTCGTAGAGGCCGCCGTACTGCGCGAACCATTGCAACCGGCCGTCGTCGCCGATCTTGAGCAGCAGGATGTCGTAGCGGCCGAACGTTTCGGGCTCGACCGCATCCTGCACGCTGGCCGCGAGCAGGAAACCGTTGTCGGCAGCCGGGGCGATCCGCCTGTTCTGCGCAGTCTCGGAACGCCCCTGGGGGTACTCCGCCGCCCATACCGGCTCGCCGCTCGCGTCGATACGGAGTGCCGCCGGCGGAGCGTCGCTCGCGGAACGTTCCGGCGGGCGGTAGCCGCCGACGAGAACGGCGCCTCCGTCTGCCGTCAGCCTGAGATCTTCGACGTAGAAGGTGTCGTAAGACTTCCGCCAGAGAACCTCCCGCTCGGTCGAGTCCAGTGCGACGGCCCAGCTACCGCCGAATCTCGTGCCGGCGACGACCAGTCGGCCATCGTCCGCCGCGCGGAGCGCGAGCGGCGGGACCAGGCCCTCCACCAAGGCCAGGTAGGCGGTGGGATCCCGAAGCGACGGGCTCACCCACTCCGGTGCGCCCGATGCATCCAGCACGATCACGCGCGCGACCGCGGCGTCGTCCGTGCCGCTCACGACGAAGCGGCCGTCCGGCAGGGGCCGCACGGCGTCGATCGGACGCTCGGCCGACGCGATCGGGCCCTCGATAGTCTGAACCCCGGGGCTGAAGCCCTGGAGACGGCGTTGCCAGCCTATTGCGCCCTGCGCGTCGAGGCGCGCAAGCCAGGTATGCGTGCCCTGCATGCCACTGAGCACGTAACCGTCGACTGTTCCGCCGGCGCCGGGCACCACCTGGACGCCGAACGCATACTCTCCCGCGAGCTCCTCGGGCGGCTCGACGATCGGCGCCCCTTCGAACACGCCACCCGACTCGTCGAGCCGGATCAACTTGCCGGAGCCCATGCCGATGAAGCCGTAGCCCGGTCCGCCTGCGAAGGTGAGACCGATAGAGGGCATCAGCGTGAACTCGATCTCATCCACGACGCCGGCGAAGAAACCCGCCTCCACCTCGAATCCGAACCCGACGATGGGGCTCTTCATCCGCCTGCACCCGACGGGGCAGTCCACCGTTGCGAGTACCTGCACGCGATGCTCGCCCTCCAGCCCCCGGACCAGCCGCGGGACGTCGGTTCCCGGGAGCTGCACCACGGCCAGCGTGTCACCACCGAATGGCGCGAGGAAATTGGCAACGGCGGGAGCGCCGGGCGACCTCGCATCGGTGGCCGCCACGTAAACGCACCCGGGTCGCGGGAGCACGGCGCGGCATACCGAGGTCAACGCGTGGATGGTGTCACCGGCGAGATCATCGCGGCGCCAGACCTCCGCGCCGTTCGCATCCAGCAACACCAGTCGGGGCTCGTTGTGCTGGCGGAACGCCACGAGAATGCCTTCCGATTCCCCGTCGCCGTCCCGATCGTCGACCACGTGGAGCGCGTCGACCTTCGTTCCCACGAGCGTCGCCTGCCAG
>Ga0079224_100010000_pt1 | contig 12992 bp, 12 predicted proteins | sample Stecom2015_FD_80414 | JGI IMG/M metagenome (GOLD analysis project Ga0079224, IMG submission 80414) | Agricultural soil microbial communities from Utah to study Nitrogen management - Steer compost 2015 | ecosystem: Environmental > Terrestrial > Soil > Agricultural land | place: USA: Utah... | reverse complement strand
TCGCCCTCGGTCGGCGTCCGCCCCGTCATCGGGTCGGTGGTGATGTCACTGACACTGAAGATGCCGAACTGCATTGCGACTGCCCTTCCACGGTCGGCTCGCACCGATGATTGGTTAAACTTTCAATTAGGTAACACCTTCGTCATGCAGAGCATTCCACGGCCGTCCATGCCTCCGGATGCATACGCGCACCGACTCGGCCATGATGGTCAGCCTGACCTAGCGAAGGAGAACCATGGCCGGACGTGGCGGGACCAAAGCGCTCAGCACCATCATCGCCATCATCGGGGTCGTCATGATCCTGGCCGGAGGCGTGACCTACTACCTAGTCCACGACGAGCTCAGGGCTGCAAACATCACGGTGGCCGAAGATGCCGACTTCCTGGCGGGCGACCGGGTCGACGGCCCGTTCTCGGCCTACGCCCAGGCGCAGATCATCGACAAGCACGCCCTCGAGTCGACCGGGGGCAAGACGTATGCCGAGCTGCCCCGTGAGGACCCGCTCCGCCAGACCGCCATGTCGGCCTCCTTCCTGCGAGCGTCGCTGTTTACCTCGGTGGTGGCCTTCGGCGTGGCGACGATGGCCATGGGGGTCGGGCTCGCCCTGGTCCTGATCGCGATGGCACTGAACTCGGCGAGCCGGACTGCGGTGGCACCCGTCCCCGGTCACCACGACGACCGCGACGGCGTCTAGACAGCCCTGCTCAACAGCCGATCAGGCGCTGGGCCTCAACAGCCGATCAGGCGCTGGGCCAGGTAGCCCTCGACCTGGTCCAGGGCGACGCGCTCCTGGTGCATCGAGTCGCGCTCCCGGATGGTGACGGCCTGGTCCTCGAGCGTGTCGAAGTCGACGGTCAGACAGAACGGCGTGCCGATCTCGTCCTGGCGGCGGTAGCGGCGACCGATCGCACCCGCGTCGTCGAAGTCGACCATCCAGTGCTGGCGCAGGCTGGCGGCGAGGTCCTTGGCCTTGGGCGTCAGGTCGGCGTTGCGGGACAGCGGCAGCACCGCGGCCTTGACCGGCGCCAGGCGGGGGTCGAGCCGCAGCACGGTGCGCTTGTCCACGCCGCCCTTGGTGTTGGGCGCCTCGTCCTCGTGGTAGGCGTCGACGAGGAAGGTCATCAGCGAGCGGGACAGGCCGGCAGCCGGCTCGATGACGTAAGGGGTGTAGCGCTCGCCTGTCGCCTGGTCGAAGTAGGTCAGGTCCGCCCCGGAGTGCTCGCTGTGCGTCTTGAGGTCGAAGTCGGTGCGGTTGGCGATGCCCTCGAGCTCCCCCCACTCCGAACCGGCGAAGTTGAAGCGGTACTCGATGTCGACGGTGCGCTCGGAGTAGTGCGACAGCTTCTCCTGCGGGTGCTCGTAGTGGCGGAGGTTGTCACGCTCGATCCCCAGGTCGACATACCAGTTGGTGCGCTCGTCGATCCAGTACTGGTGCCACTCCCTGGCCGTCGAGGGCTCGACGAAGAACTCCATCTCCATCTGCTCGAACTCGCGGGTGCGGAAGATGAAGTTGCCCGGCGTGATCTCGTTGCGGAAGCTCTTGCCGGTCTGCGCGATGCCGAACGGCGGCTTCCTGCGGGCGGCGCCCATCACGTTGGCGAAGTTCACGAAGATGCCCTGCGCGGTCTCCGGACGTAGGTAGTGCAGCCCCGACTCGTCCTCGATCACCCCGAGGTAGGTCTTGAGCATCATGTTGAACTCGCGTGGAGCGGTCCAGGCGCCCTTGGTGCCGCAGTTCGGGCAGGCGACCTCCGCGAGGTCGACGTCGTCCGGGTTGATCTCCTTGCCCTTCTTGGCGGCCTTGTCGGCGACGGCCTCCTGCAGGTGGTCGGCACGGAAGCGCTTGTGACAGGACTGGCACTCGGTGAGCGGGTCGGAGAACGCACCGACGTGCCCCGAGGCGACCCAGGTCTGGGTCGGCAGGATCACCGACGAGTCGAGCCCCACGATATCGTCGCGCGTCTGCACCATCGCCCGCCACCACTGGCGCTTGATGTTGTCCTTGAGCGCCACACCCAGGGGCCCGTAGTCCCACGCCGACCGCGTTCCGCCGTAGATCTCGCCGCACGGGAAGACGAATCCCCGACGCTTGCAGAGGTTGACGACGGTATCGACGGTTGAGGTGGCTGCCATGCCGCAGAGTGTAGGCGGTGGGGAGGTTAGGCTCAGACCCGTGTCGGACCCGATCCACTCCATGGACCCCCACTACTCCTCGACGGGCACGCGTGCCTCCATCGAGCGCGCGAGCATGCCCGCACTCAACCAGTTAGCCAAGCTGCCCACCTGGTTGCCGATGGTCGCCATGGCGGCGCTCATCCTCGGGGGCGCGTTCCTCGGTGGCGTCGTCGGCGCCGTTCTCGTGGGAATCGCGCTCCTCGTGCTGCTGTGGCTGCTCTACCTCAGCTGGCCGCACCTGAGCACCCCCCTGCGGATGATGCGCCTCGCAGTGCTTGTGCTGCTGCTCGCGATCGTCATCACCCAGTTCGTCTCTCCCTGACTGGCAGCGCTGCCCGGACACCTGTCGCGCTCGCGGCCGCCGGACTGCCTGACGGGCTGACAGGCTGCTCGGCCCACCGCACGGGACAACTTGACAATGATTCTCACTCCAAGTGAGAATCATTCCCATGACGCACCGACTTCTCACCGTGGGCGCAGGCGCCGCCACCGCCGCCCTCCTCACCGCCTGCGGGACCGGCGGATCGATCTCCGACAGCGCCGACGGCGCGGAGCTTCGCGTGGTGGCGGCGTTCTACCCGGTGGAGTTCGCCGCGCAGCAGATCGCTCGTGGCGTGGCTGGCGTGGAGATCGAGACCCTGACGGCCCCCGGTGTCGAGCCGCACGATCTCGAGCTCACCCCGCGTCAGGTCGGAGCGGTCAAGGACGCCGACCTCGTCGTCTACTCCTCGGGCATGCAGGCGGCGGTGGACGACGCGGTCGCTGCGCAGGCGGAGGGCCACACACTGGACACGACAGACGTGGTCCCCCTGGCACAGACCGGTGACGATGACTCACACGTGGACGACCACTCGGCCGATGCGCACTCCGAGGAGGAGCATTCGGATGAGGCGCAGGGGTCCGCGCACGAGGACCACGACCACGGCGCCTCTGATCCACACTTCTGGCTCGATCCGGAGCGGTACGCAACGGCGGGTGCGGCGATCGCCGATGAGCTGGCCGATCTCGACCCGGACAACGCCGAGGCCTACCAGGCCAACGCCCAGCGGTTCGCCTCGGACCTGACGGCGCTGGACGCCGAGTTCGCGGACACCCTCGCGAGCTGCCGGCACGACACGCTGGTGACCACCCACGAGGCGTTCGGCTACCTGGCTGACCGCTACGGGTTCCACCAGGTCGGAATCGCTGGCGTCACGTCCGACGCCGAGGCCACCCCGGCACGGATGGCGGAGATCTCCGACATCGTCGGCGAGCTCGGGATCAGCGCGATCTATGCGGAGTCCACTCTCGGAGGCGACCTCGCCGAGGTCATCGGCACGGAGACCGGCACCGAGGTGTTGGTCCTCGACCCGATCGAGGGGATCACGGACACCTCCGCCGGCGCGGACTACTTTGAGGTGATGCGAGCCAACCTCGAGGCGCTGCAGCGTGGTCAGGAGTGCACATGAGTGACAGTGAGAAGCACGTTGCCTCAGCGCGCGAGGAGGCCGTCATCCGGCTCGACCACGCGTCCTTCGGCTACGCCGGTCGACCGTTCACCGAGGGCGTGAACCTCACCATCCGGGCCGGTGAGGTGGTGGCCCTCCTCGGTCCCAACGGGTCGGGCAAGTCAACCCTGATCCGTGGGCTCCTCGGCCTGACCGAGCACCTCGGCGGGGAGGTGGACCTGCTGGGCACCCCGTTGGCGCAGTTCCACGACGGCAGCCGACTCGGTTACGTGCCGCAACGGCATACCCTGTCGAACTCCGTGCGGTCCACCGTGCGCGAGGTCATCGCCACCGGGCAGTTGGCAGGCAGGCCGTGGTGGCGGCACGCCAGCAGCCAGGAGCGGGCGGCGGTGGAGCGGGCGGCGGAGACGGTGGGGCTCGCGGACCGGTTGGAGTCCGACGTGGCCACGCTCTCCGGTGGCCAGCAACGCCGCGTGCTGATCGCCAGGGCACTGGCCTCCGGACCGCAGGTACTGATCATGGACGAGCCGACCGCCGGCGTGGACGCGGCCAGCCAGGATGTCCTCGCTGCGGTGATGCGCCGGTTGGCCGGTCTGGGCGTGACCATGCTCATCGTCACCCACGAGCTCGCAGCCCTGCGGGGCATCGTCGACCGGATCATCGCGATGGACTCCGGGCGCATCGCGTTCGACGGCACACCGGCGGAGTATGCCGAGCGGCTGGCCACGCTGTCACTCGCGGCCGACTCGGGCGGCCACGGGCACCATCCGTACGAGTACCACGGTGCGTCCACGGGGCAGGACCCCGCCGGCCTGGTCGGCGGGATGGGTCCGCTCGACGGGCCGGTCGAGCGGAGGGGCGAGTGATGGAGATCCTGTCGTACGACTTCATGCGCAACGCCCTGCTGGCGGCGCTCCTCGTCGGTGCCGTCGCCCCGCTGGTCGGTATCTTCCTGGTGCAGCGCCGACTCTCGCTCATCGGCGACGGACTCGGACACGTTGCCCTGGCCGGTGTGGCCATCGGGGTACTCCTGGACAACCAGCCGATCCTCACCGCGCTGGCCGCGGCCGTCCTGGCAGGCGTCGCCGTCGAGGTGATCCGCGCCAGGGGCCGGACCAGTGGTGACATCGCGCTCGCTGTCATGTTCTACGGAGGCATCGCCGCCGGTGTGGTCATCATCAACCGGGTGGACGGTGGGCAGAGCTCCAACCTCACCGGCTACCTGTTCGGCGCGATCACCACCACGTCGGCCGGGGACCTCATCGTCCTCGCAGCACTCTCCGCCGTGATCGTCGCGATCACACTCGTGCTGCGGCAGCGGCTGTTTGCGGCAGCGGGCGACGAGGAGTACGCCCGCGCCAGTGGCCTGCCGGTGATGGCGCTCAACATCACCCTGTCCGTCCTCACCGCGGTGACGGTCGTGGTCTCGATGCGCGTGGTGGGACTCCTGCTGATCAGCGCCCTGATGATCGTGCCCAACGCGGCCGCCCAGCAGGTCGCCCGCAGCTTCCGCTCTGCGACCGTGTGGGCGGTCGGGTTCGGCGTCGTGTCGTCGGTGGGCGGTGTCGTGACGTCCTTCTACGCCGACACCGCTGCGGGCGGCACGATCGTGCTGCTCGCGATCTCGCTGTTCCTGGGGGTCGCCGCCGCGGCCGCCCTGGTCAGCGCCGCCACCGCGCACCGTCACCGGGTCACCGAGCGGCACCCGCACGAGCACGGCCCCGGCTGTGGGCACGAGGCGATCCCGCACGGCGACCACGTCGACTACCTGCACGGCGACCACCGACATGCTCCGCACGAGGGACACTACGACGAGCACGAACAGGTGAGCTCATGACTGATCGAACCCCCAGCACGCAGAACAGGCGTCGACTGACGCGGCAACAGGCGGCAGTCGCAGCACTGCTGGAGAGCACCGAGGACTTCAGCTCGGCGCAGGAGGTCCACGCCCGCCTCAGGCAGGCAGGCGACACGGTGGGGCTGGCGACCGTCTATCGCACACTCACCGGCATGGCCGAGGCCGGTGAGGTCGACATGCTGCGAAGCGATGAGGGCGAGGCCGTCTACCGCATGTGCAGCACCGGCCACCACCACCACCTGGTGTGCCGCGACTGCGGACGGGCAGTCGAGATCGAGGGCCCGGCGGTTGAGCGCTGGGCAGAGCGGGTCGCCACCGAGCACGGGTTCAGTGACGTCTCGCACACCCTGGAGATCTTCGGCACGTGCGCCGACTGCGCACGTCGCTGACCGGCGACACAGCACGGGCCGGCGAGGGAATCCGGTGCGGCGGGGTCCGGAAACCCGTCCGGACTATTACGTTTGAGTAACAACGCTCGCCCGATCTCCCCACTCGCTCCTGCTGACCAGTACGTTCACGTCACCGGTAGCCCCTGACCACCGGCATCATCAGTAGGAGCAATGATGCTTGCTGCGCACGGCCTCGAAGTGGTCTATGAGGACGTCATGCTGGCCCTTCGCGGCGCCAGCATCTCGGTGGGGCGCGACCAGATCGTCGCGCTGCTGGGCGCCAACGGCGCCGGCAAGACCACGCTCCTGCGGGCGATGACCGGACTGCTCGACGTGCACCGCGCCAAGATCACCCGTGGACACGCGACGATCGACGGCGTGCGCCTGAACACCGGCAGCCCTGCCGCGGTCGTGCGCGCCGGCGTCGCCCAGGTGATGGAGGGCCGTAGGACCTTCGTCGAGCTGACCGTCGAGGAGAACCTGCGGGTGGGCGGTCACACGACCTCGTCGCGGGGACTGCAGGAGAAGCTCGACCGCATCTACGGCATGTTCCCGGTCCTCGCCGACCGTCGCCAGTCGCTGGCGGGCTACTTGTCCGGTGGCGAGCAGCAGATGCTCGCCATCGGCCGCGGCATGATGGCCGAGCCGTCATACCTGCTGCTCGACGAACCGAGCCTGGGCCTGGCGCCCCGCATGGTGGAGCAGATCCGCGACCTCATCGTCGACATCAACAAAGGCGGCACGGGCATCCTCCTGATCGAGCAGAACGCTGCCATGGCCCTGTCCATCGCCCACCACGGCTACGTCATCGAGAACGGCATCACGGTGATGGACGCTCCCGCCGAACGGCTGCGCCAGGACGCCGACATCCAGGAGTTCTACCTCGGGGTCGGCACCGACGGCAGCTCCTTGCGCGACGTGAAGCACTACAAGCGGCGCAAGCGGTGGCTGTCGTGACCGAACCCCTCCTGGAGGCGACGGACCTCACGCTGCGCTTCGGCGGCAACACGGCACTCGACGGCGTCAGTCTTGACGTCCGTCCCGGCGAGCTGCTGGCCGTCATCGGACCAAACGGCGCCGGGAAGACGTCCACGTTCAACTGCATCTCCGGCGTGTACCGACCGCAGCAGGGTGACGTGCGGTTCCGCGGAGAGTCCCTGCTGGGCCTGCGCCCCGACCAGGTCGCCGCGCGCGGCATCGCCCGCACCTTCCAGAACATCGAGCTGTTTGACAACCTCACGGTGCTCGAGAACCTGCTGCTCGGCGCGCACCACCACCTGCGGACGCCGTGGTGGCAGGCGATGGCCTGGCTCCCGGCCGCGCGGCGTGAGGAGCGGGCCGCCCGGCTCGAGATCGAGCACCTCATCGAGTTCCTCGACCTGGCCGCGGTCCGTCGCCATCCGGTGGGGATCCTGCCCTACGGCATCAGGAAACGGATCGAGCTGGGTCGTGCCCTGGCGATGCGGCCCGAGCTGCTGCTCCTGGACGAGCCGGTCGCGGGGATGAACGCCGAGGAGACCGAGGACATGGCCCGGTTCATCCTCGACATCCGCACCGAACTCGGTCTGGCCCTGATCATGGTGGAGCACGACATGCGTCTGGTGATGGACCTGGCCGACCGCGTCCTTGTCATCGACTTCGGCCGCCCCATCGCGCTGGGTACGCCGCAGGAGGTCCAGCGGGACCCCGCAGTCCTCGCCGCCTACCTCGGTGGCGCCAGCGACGAGGTGCTGGAGACCATCACCGAGGAGGTGCCATGACCGAGGTGCAGCACCTGTCGCGGCAGCTCATCCGGGCTGCCGCCGAGGTCCCCGACGGAGTGGCGCTGCGTGAGAAGCGCTACGGCGTGTGGCGGGACATCACCTGGACCGACTACCTGCACAACGTGGAGGCCATCGCCTATGGGCTGGCGGCACTGGGCGTGGGTCCCGGCGATCGCGTGGCGGTGCAGTCGGAGAACCGTCCCGAGTGGCTCTACACCGACCTGGCCTGCGCCATGCTCCGCGCGGTGGTGGTCGGCTTCTACCCGACCAACCCGGTTGCCGAGGTCCACTACCTTCTCGAGGACTCAGGGGCGCGTGTGCTGGTGGCCGAGGACCAGGAACAGGTCGACAAGGCCATCGCGCTGATCGACGACATCCCCAGTCTGGAGTGGGTGGTCTATCTGGACGGCCGCGGACTCGCGGACTACCACCACGAGCGCCTGCTGTCCGTCGACGACCTCATCGAGCGGGGTGCTGAGCTGCGGGAGCAGGACCCCGAGCTGCTCGCCCGAATCGACGCCGGGCGTACTGCAGAGGACCTGGTCACCCTGATCTACACCTCGGGGACGACCGGCCCTCCGAAGGGCGCCATGCTCGATGCGCGCAACGTCGACTTCGGTGCTGCCACGTTTGCCCACGCGCCCGGCATGTTTGGCCGCCAGGGCATCACTCCGGGTGACGTGCTGGTCTCCTACCTGCCCCTCTCGCACGTCGTGGAACGCGCCATCAGCACCTGGAGCGGACTCCGCAACCGACCGCTGGTGCACTTCGCCGAGTCCATCGAGACGGTCGTCAGCGACCTGGGCGAGGTGCAGCCGACGATCCTGTTTGCCGTCCCGCGCATCTGGGAGAAGATCCAGGCCACGGTCGCGATCCGGACGGCCAACGCCTCTCCGCTCAAGCGCGCGGCATACCGGTTCGGGCACGGGCTGGGGATGAGGGCGGCACGCCAGCGCCTGGCGGACGGTGCGCCGAACCTCTCGTCACAGTTCCTGTCCTTCGTGGCCTGGGTGCTGGTGCACCGCAAGCTCCGGCGCCACCTGGGGCTGGCCAAGGTGCGGCACGCGCTGTCCGGGGCGGCCCCCATCTCGCCGGAGGTCCTGGAGTTCTTCCTCGCCATGGGAGTCACCATCCATGAGGCCTACGGAATGACGGAGAACACCGCGGTGGCCACGGCGACGATGCCCGGGGCGGTGCACTTCGGCGCGGTGGGTCAGGCCCAGCCCGGGATCGAGCTGAGGCTGGACGAGGAGACCGGTGAGGTCCTGACCCGGCACCCAGGCACCTTCCGGGGGTACTGGCAGCGGCCGGAGGCGACGGAGGAGGTCATCGACAGCGACGGATGGCTGCACACGGGGGACGTCGGCGAGTGGGTCGGCGACGGCCACCTGCGGATCGTGGACCGCATCAAGGACATCATCGTCACCGCGGGGGGCAAGAACGTCTCCCCCAGCGAGCTGGAGAACGCCATCAAGGCCTCTCCCTACATCCGCGAGGCGGTGGTCATCGGGGACCGGCGCCCGTATCTGACGGCGCTCATCGGCATCGAGCACGACACCGTGGCCGACTGGGCCTCGCGCCAGGGGCTGGAGTACACGACCTACCGGGACCTGTCGACCAAGCCAGAGACGGTTGAGCTCATCACGGGAATCGTCCGGGAGGTCAACTCCCGAGTGGCTCGGGTGGAGTCGGTCCGCAAGTTCCGCATGCTTCACAAGGAGCTCGACCACGAGGACGGCGAGCTCACCGCGACGCAGAAGCTCAAGCGCGCCGCGTTCGCGGCGACCGTCCCTCACCTGGTGGACGACATGTATGCCGGCACGACCGAGTTCGCCGGCGCGGACCTGGGGAGGAACGGATGAACACCCTGCTCACGGCACTCGTCGCCGGCCTGGGCGACGGTGCCGTCTACGCGCTCATCGCGGTCAGCTTCGTCGTCATCTTCCGGGCCACCGGCGTGCTCAACTTCGCCCAGCCCGGGCTCCTGATCCTGGGCACCTGGGCCACGTCAGTCCTGGCGGTCGACCGCGGTATGCCGTTCTGGCTGGCGGTGGCACTCGCAGTGCTGGCCGTCGCGCTCCTGTCCATGGGAGTCGAGCGGGTCGCGATCCGCCCGATGATCGGTCGGCCCGTCTTCTCCACCGCCCTGGTCACCGTCGGGCTCTTCACGATCCTTCTCGTGCTGGCCTTCCGGCTCTTCGCTGCGCGGGCGCGCACCATCAACGACCCGTGGCAGCTCGACCAGTGGTGCCTGCTCGACGGTGAGGTGCTGTGTGCCGTCCCGCTGTACCAGCACCACGCGGGCAAGATCGCCGTCACGGCCGTGGTCCTCACCGCCCTCGGCCTGTGGCTGAGCCGCTCGCGCGTCGGGTTGGCCATGCGAGCGACCTCGCTGGACCAGGAGGCGGCCATGGCCCAGGGCATCAATGTGGGACGGATGTTCTCCCTGTCGTGGGCACTCGGGGGTGGGCTGGCTGCTCTCGGCGGAGTCCTGCTGGCTGCCAACGGCTCGGTCGTCCAGGCCAACGATGCACTCTTCGCGCTGGTGGCCCTGCCCGCCCTCATCCTCGGCGGGATCGACTCCTTCCGGGGTGCTGTCGTCGGAGGACTGGTCATCGGCCTGATCTCGGCGATCGCGCGTACCTACCAACCGATCCACGCTCCGTGGCTGGGGCCGAACTTCGAGAACGTGGCGCCCTACGTGGTGATGATCCTGGTGCTGCTGATCCGACCGTACGGCCTCTTCGGGACCCGGGAGGTGCGACGCGTATGACGCAGTCCACCGAGGGTCTGACCGGCCAGTCGAAGCTGTTGCGCGCCGGCTCCGCCGGAGGCCGCGTCCCACGTGACATCAGGCGTGGACGGCCCCGCCTCTACACCAGCTACGACGCCGACTCCTCCCTCCTCGACACCCCGGCAAAGCGCTGGTGGACGCTCGGTGTCGTCCTGCTCGCCTTCGCCGCGCCGTTCTGGCTCACCCGCGATCTCACTCACCTGCTCTCCGTGGCCGCCGTGATGGGGATCGCCGGGATCGGGCTGAACCTGTTGACCGGCTATGCCGGCCAGATCTCGCTGGGTCATCCGTTCTTCATGGCCCTGGGCGCCTACACCGGTGCCGTGGTCGCCGGCACGCCGGGCTCGATCGTGATCGGGTGGGAGCTGGACCTGTCGCTCGCGCTGCTCCTTGCGGCGATCGTCCCGGGAGTCGTCGGACTGGTCGTCGCGCCACTGGCCACCAGGGTCAGGGGGCTCTACCTCGCAGTCCTCACGCTGGGTCTCCTCATGCTGGGCGAGCAGCTCTTCAAGCAGTGGGCTGCGGTGACGGGCGGCTCAGGCGTGGGTCGCGCCGGTGCCGAGCCCGTGCTCTTCGGCAGCGACCTGACGCGGACCTACGCACTCGGCCCGGTGCTGCTGCCGCCCCATACCTCCTTGTATCTCCTGTGCCTCGTGCTGCTCATCGTGCTGGCCGTGGCAGCGCGCAACCTCGCCCGGTCGCGGGCGGGGCGCGCTTTTGCCGCCGTGCGCGACCAGGATGTCGCTGCCGAGATCATGGGCGTCAACCTGCTGCGGACCAAGACGCTGGCGTTCGCCCTGTCCAGCGCGTATGCCGGAGTCGCCGGCTGCCTCTATGCCATCCTCATCGGCCGGGTCGCTCCCGAGCAGTGGAACATCCTCCTGGCCATCAACCTGTTGGCCATCGTGGTCATCGGCGGGGTCGCCACGATCAGCGGCTCGCTGATGGGCGCGGCGTTCGTGGTGCTGCTCCCGCGCCTGCTGGAGTGGGTCGCGCCGTGGCTCCCGTTCGTCTCCACCGGCAGCGACGGACTGATCACGGTCTTCCAGCTGCAGTCCATCCTCTTCGGCGTCCTCATTGTGCTCTTCCTCATCCTGGAGCCACGCGGCCTGTTCGGCCTGTGGCACCGCGTCCGGACCTACTTCAAGGCCTGGCCCTTCAGCTACTGATCCGTCCCTACCCACACAAAGGAGTGCATATGTATCCCAGCACCAGACGACGACTGGTCGCTCTCACAGCGGCCACCGGACTGGCCCTGTCGGCCTGCACGGCCGTCGACGATGACCCCGAGTCCACGACGACCGAGGACTCGGCCGTCGGCAACGACACTGACACGGACACCGAGACCGCGACGGACGGCGCCCCGGCTGATGACGGCGCGGCCACCGGGGACGCAGCCGGCGAGATCACTATCGGCGACGGCGTCACCGAGGAGCCCTGCCCGGACGGGGTGAACCCCGACAACGGCTGCATCTACCTGGGGGTGCTCTCCGACCTGACGGAAGGCCCCTTCGCGGCCCTGGCCGTGCCCATCACCGACGCCCAGCGCAACTACTGGGCCCAGGTCAACGAGGACGGCGGCATCGCGGGCTTCGACGTCGACATCGACACCTACACCCGTGACACGAAGTACCAGCCGGCCGAGCACGCTGCCGCCTACCAGCAGATCGAACCGAACATCCTGGCCATCGCGCAGTCCCTGGGCACCGTCAACACGGAGTCCGTACTCGACGACATGGACGCCAACGACATCGTCGCCGTCCCCGCGTCCTGGTGGTCCGGTTACCAGTTCGCGGAGAACGACAAGAACCTGATCATGGAGTTCGGCTACTCCTACTGCGTGGAGTCCATGGTCGGTCTGGACTGGTTCGTCGAGAACCACGGGGACGTCACCTCCGTCGCCGCCGTCGGATATCCCGGTGACTACGGTGGCGACTCAGCTGCCGGCGCCCAGCTGTGGGCTGAGGCGAACGGCGTGGAGGACGTGACGGTCGTGCCCACCGGCCCGAACCAGGTCACCGGTGGTCAGGACGCCGTCGTCTCGGCTGTGATGGCGGCCCAGCCGGATGTGGTCATCCTTGCCGTCGGACCGGCGGAGAACGCAGAGATCGTCGGCAAGCTGGCCGCGGGCGGTTTCACCGGCCGTTTCCTCGGCTCGCTCCCGACCTGGAACCCGGCGCTGTTGGAGAGCGCCGCTGCCCCGGCCCTCACCGCGCTCTACAACCACATGACGCCCACCGAGCAGTGGGACGGCACGAGCGAGGGGACCGAGATGATGAAGGCCTCCCTGGACGGCGAGCTGCCGGCCAACGGCGGGTACATCATCGGCTGGGTGATGAACTACCCGATGCACGCGCTGCTCGAGAAGGCCGCCGGAGAGGGCGACCTGACCCGCGCCGGCGTGCGTGCCGCGATGGACGGGCTCGAGGTCGACTTCGCCGGCATGGGTGAGGCCATCACCTACGGCGGCGACGGCGCCGAGGTGGCCACGAGCGGGATGATCATCGGCACCCCGAACGCCGAGGCACCGCTGGGCATCGAGACGAGCAACGAGTTCTACCACGG
>Ga0079224_100009999_pt1 | contig 12992 bp, 15 predicted proteins | sample Stecom2015_FD_80414 | JGI IMG/M metagenome (GOLD analysis project Ga0079224, IMG submission 80414) | Agricultural soil microbial communities from Utah to study Nitrogen management - Steer compost 2015 | ecosystem: Environmental > Terrestrial > Soil > Agricultural land | place: USA: Utah... | reverse complement strand
TGGTAATCGTCGGCATTCAGCAGGCAGGTCAGGGGCAGTTGGCTGGCGCCGCGCTCGGCGCCGAGTTGCTTCAGAGCGCGAGTGCTGTCGGCCGCATCCAGCACCAGGCGGGTACAGGCAGACAGCTCCGCCGCCGGGCCGGAGGGCCGGGTAATGGTGGCGGCACAGGCGTGCGTACCCTGCACCACCAGGCCGGTATAGCCGGTAGAGGGACGGCGGCGTGACAGAACGTCAAACACAGTTGTTCACCCTTCGATAACGGAAAGGCTCCACCCGGCACCCGGCCGGAGTGAGAATTTCCGCTATCTGCTCCTTTGGTCTTTAGTACCGGCATTAAATGCCGGTCCCTGAAGGGTTTGCCGGGATTTTCCCGAGTCTTTTTCTCACCCGTTTTACGGGAACCCTTCAAAATCGAGCATAGAGCAGACAGCAAGTAATGTAAACTTTTGTCCCAAATTCTGCGACCAGTGGTGGAAACCGGCCGTCAGCCGGCAGCGCAGGACGCATTGACGGGGAGCTTCCCGCCCAGTGTGCCGGTCAACTGGCTGACCGAGGACAGTCCCTGTTCATCAAGATAGGCGCGGATGCCGGCATTGAGTTTGGGCAGGATCAGCGGGTCATAAAATAATGCGGTGCCGACACCAACCGCGGTGGCGCCGGCGATCAGGAATTCCAGGGCATCGTGGACCGATGCCACCCCGCCCTGGCCGATAATGGGGATGCCGTGCGGCCGGGTGATTTCATACACCTGGCGCACTTTGAGCAGTGCCAGCGGTTTGATCGCCGGACCCGACAACCCGCCCTGGCCGTTGCCGAGCACCGGCTGTCGGGTGCGCACATCAATCGCCATGCCGCTCAAGGTGTTGATGACGGCAAAAGCGTCGCTGCCGGCCTCGATGCAGCGCCGGGCGTTTTCCGCGATATCGGTCTGGTTGGGCGACAGCTTGGTGATCAGCGGCTTGCGGGTTACGGCACGGATGGCGGCCACTACCCGCGCCGACATGTCCGGATCGTTGCCGAACTGCACGCCGCCTTCCTTGACGTTGGGGCAGGAAATGTTGATTTCCATGGCGTCAATCGGCGAATCGTCAAAGCGCCGCGCCACGGCGGCATATTCCTCCACCGTCGAGCCGCAGACATTGGCGATAAAGCGGGTTTCGGAAAAATCCAGGGTCGGCAGAATCTTGTCCACCACATAATCCACGCCGGGATTTTGCAGGCCGATGGCGTTGAGCATGCCCATCGGCGTCTCAAACACCCGGTGCGGGGGATTGCCGAGCCGGGGGTTTTGCGTAGTGCCTTTCAGGCAGACGGCGCCGGCGTCGCGGTTGGAAAAGCCGACGATGCGGGTGTATTCCTCGCCAAAACCCACGCAGCCGGACAGCATCACCAGCGGCGAGTCGAACGGCAGGCCGCAAAAATCCAGGGCAAGGGGGTTGGCGGAAGTGGACATAATGAACGCTATTATAGAGGGCCTTGCCTGCCACCGTCGCCTGCCATGCTGCACCTTGTTTTGTACCAGCCCGAAATTCCGCCCAACACCGGCAACGTGATCCGCTTGTGCGCCAACACCGGCTTTCGGCTGCATCTGATCGAGCCGCTGGGTTTTGCGCTGGAGGACAAAAAGCTGCAACGCGCCGGGCTTGATTACCACGAATGGGCGAGCATGCAGGTACACGCCGACTGGCCGGCTTTCATGCGGGCGGTGGCGCCGGCGCGGGTGCTGGCCATTACCACCCGGGGCGTCACGCCGTATACCCAGGTCCGGTATGCCGCCGGTGATGTGCTGGTGTTCGGCCCGGAAACGCGCGGTCTGCCGGCGGATTTTCTGGCCGCCCTGCCGGCGGCGCGGCGGTTGCGGATTCCCATGCGTGCCGCCTCGCGCAGTTTGAATCTGTCCAATGCCTGCGCGGTGGTGGCTTATGAAGCCTGGCGGCAATTGGAGTTTGCAAACGGAGAGTAAAAAGTTTTGACAGGATTAACGGGATTTACAGGATGTAAGAAGTCATTGTGGGAGCGACGGTCCCCGTCGCGATTATGATAATGCTTTAAGAGTATGAAACGCAGAGGGCGCAAAGGGTGCAGAGGAATGCCGCAATCAGGTAGAACGGGCGTTTACTTGCGCCAACCCCCCCTTTTTTCATCCTGTAAATCCCGTCAATTTCTTCATTCCGTTTTCCGCTCGCGGTCGAGCAGCGCTTCCACCGCGGCGCGCGGCGGCAGGCCCTCATACAGCACGCGGTAAACCTGTTCGCTGATCGGCATGTCCACGCCGGCCCGCGCCGCCACCCGCCGGGTTTCGCGCGCCGCCGCCACGCCTTCCACCACCTGGCCGATCTCGGTCTGCGCGACGGTCGCGGATAAGCCGTTGGCCAGCAATTTGCCGCAGCGCCGGTTGCGGGATTGGTCATCGGTGCAAGTCAGCACCAGATCGCCCAGGCCCGCCAGACCCACAAAGGTTTCCGGCCGGCCGCCCAGCGCGATACCCAGGCGCTGGATTTCGCTCAGACCGCGCGTGATTAACGCGGCACGCGCATTGGCGCCGAACCCTAAGCCATCGGCCAGCCCGGCGCCGATAGCGATCACATTTTTCACCGCGCCGCCGACTTCCACGCCGATGATGTCATCGCTGGTGTACACCCGGAACGCGCCGCCGTGCAGACGGGCGGCAAAATCCTCGCCGAACGCGGCATCGGCAGCCGCCAGCGTCACGGCGGTCGGCAGGCCGGCGGCGACTTCGCGCGCAAAACTCGGTCCGGACAAGACAGCCAGCGGCCGCAACCGGCCTAATACCTCTTGCGCCACTTCGTGCGGCAGTTTGCCGCTATTTTCCTCGAAACCCTTGGTGGCCCACACAACCCGATGGGCGGTGGCGGCCAGCGGTTGCAAGACGGCGCGCAGCGCGCTGCTGGGCGCGGCGATCAGGATGTCGGTGCAGGCGGCCAGTACGCGGTCAAGTTCGGGTTCAATGTGCAGTTGCTCGGGAAAGGGCAGGTCCGGCAGATAGCGCGCATTGCAGCGCGCGGCTTGCATGGCCGCCAGTTGCGCCGCGTCCCGGCCCCACAACCAGGCGGGCGCGCCATTGCGCGCCAGCTGCATGGCCAGCGCTGTGCCCCAGGAGCCTGCACCGAGGACGCCGACCGTGCTGCCGGTCATGGCTCAGGCATGCCCTTTGACATCGGACGTGCCTGCGCCGGCCTTTTGCTGCTGCACGTGCCGGGTGTAGAGCTCGTCGAAATTCACCGGCTGCAGCAAAAGTTGCGGAAACCCGCCGCGCGTCACCAGATCGGAAACGGTTTCGCGGGCATAGGGAAACAGGATATTGGGACAGTAGGCGCCCAGCAGGGGGCCCAGCTCCTGCGGCGAAAATCCTTTGGTGACAAACAGACCGGCCTGTTGCACTTCAATCAGAAAAGCGGTGCGGTCTTTGTCCTTGGCTTCCACGGTGATCGTCAACACCACCTCTTTCAAATTATCGCCGGCATCGCGTGCCGCGGTTGCCAGATTCAAGTTGATTTGCGGTTGCCAGTTTTCCTGAAAGATCGCGGGGCTGTGGGGCGCCTCAAATGACGTATCTTTCAGATAAATTTTCTGCAAGGCGAATTGACGCGCCGGTCCGGTTTGCTCATTCATGTGATTATTCCCCCTGGGGACGGATCAGCTTGTCCAGCTCGCCACTGCGGCTAAGCGCAGCCAGCTCTTCGAACCCGCCGATGTGCCGGTTATTGATAAAAATCTGCGGTACGGTGCGCCGCCCGGCGCGTTCTTCCATGACTTTGCGCGCCGCCGGATCCTGGTCAATCAAAATTTCGGTAAACGCCAGATTCTTGTTGTGCAGCAGTTGCTTGGCACGCAAACAATAGCCGCAAACCCGGGTGCTGTATACAGTGATATCAGCGTGCGGCATGACAGGCGGCTATTTTTTCACAACCGGCATGTTATCGCGTTGCCAGGCATTGATGCCGCCGGCCAGATGCGCCACCTGGGACAAGCCCGCCTTTTTCAGACGCGCGGCGGCCTTGGCGGAATTAAAACCGGCATCGCAATACACCAGCACTGCCTGCTCCGGTTGTTTGCTCAAGGCAGGGAGCCGATCGTCCAGCTCGGCCAGCGGCACGTGTTCCGCGCCGTACAAATGGCCCTTGCGAAATGCTTCGGCGCCGCGCACGTCGAGCACCCGCGCGCCGGCATTCATCAACCGCACTGCCTCATTGCTGGAGATGGCCCGCACGCCGCTCAGGCGGCCGCGCAATTCGCCGACGATCAGCAAGGCCAGCAGGGCGGCGGCAGCCAGAAACAGAAACGGATGATTACCGATGAATTCGAGGTAGCGGGCCATAACGGATGCAGATGCCAAAAGGGCCGTCATTATATCAGCGCGCGCCGGACGCCCCCACCCGGCGGCGGCCAGCCGGTAGAATGGCCAACATGGTAAAAAATCGGGTTTTTTGCTGCCTGTTGTTGACGCTGGCGCTGCCGGCCGGTGCGGCCGACCAGACCGCGGCCCGCCAGGCGGAGCTGGCCGCCCTGCAGGCCCGGATTGCCGCTATTACCCGCGCCCAGCAGCAGGCCGTGGGCGAGCGTGACACTCTGACGGTCGAGCTGCGCGGCACGGAAAAAACCCTGGCGCGGCTCAACGCCGAGTTGACGCAATTGGAAACCGAGCTGGCCGGGCGGCAGGCGCGCCTGGGCGCCTTGCGGCGTGAGCAGGCCGGGGTGCGCGCCACCCTGGCGGCCCACAAAACGGCGCTGGGCGAGCAAGTGCAAGCCGCTTATCTGGCGGGCCGCCAGGAACGGCTGAAACTGTTGCTCAACCAGGAAGACCCGGTCCGGCTGGGCCGGATGCTGGTGTATTACGACTATCTCAATCGTGCCCGCAGCGATCGCATCACCACGGTACGCGCCCAGCTGCAGCGCCTGCTGGATCTGGCTCGCGATATTGCGGCGGAAGTCGCGGCGCTGGACGCCGCCCGCGCGCAGCGGGCCGCCAAAGTACAACAACTGGAAGACCAGCGCACGGCGCGCGCCGCAACCCTGCGCAAACTGGAACAGCAGATTCACAACCAGGGCGCGGAACTGGCGCGCCTGCGCGCCGACGAACAGGCGCTGGCCGGGCTGATCCGGCAATTGCAAAACGCTTTCGCGGACATTCCCGACAACCTCGGTCAGGGGCCGGCGTTCGGCGCGGTGCGCGGCCGGCTGCCGTGGCCGGTGCAGGGCCGGCCGCTGCATCGTTATGGCGAGGCGCGGGTCGGGGGGCGGCTGAATTGGCAGGGACTCACCATTGCCGCAACCGCCGGCAGTCAGGTGCGCGCGGTGGCGCGCGGCCGGGTAGCGTATGCCGACTGGCTGCCGCATTTCGGCTTACTGGTGATTCTGGAACACGGCGATGGTTACATGAGCCTGTATGGCCACAACCAGCAGCTTTTTGTGGAAGCCGGCGACTGGGTGGAAGCGGGTGGCGCGATTGCCGCGGTGGGCGATTCCGGCGGGCAAAGCAGTGCCGCTTTGTATTTTGAAATCCGCAAGGACGGCAAGCCGGTTGATCCGGCTGGCTGGCTGGCGGACCGATGAAAGCCGAAGAAGATTTTTTGACATGATGAACAGGATTTTTCAGGATGTGCAGGAGTAGGAAAGCATCTGCCGTATGAAAGCCCGGTTGCAACGCATTGCCCGAATACTGCTTGTCACGTCCTGTGTGCCAGGTGGCGCACTCTTGTCCACGGCGCACGCGACGCAACAGCTTCCGGTCATTGCCATTATTATTGACGATCTGGGCGATCGGTTGCCGGAAGGCAAACAAGCGGTGGCCTTGCCCGGCCCGGTGGCGTGCGCGTTCCTGCCGCATACGCCCTATGCCGCCAGTCTGGCGCGGCGCGCCGCGGCGGCCGGCAAGGAAGTATTGCTGCATTTGCCGCTGCAGGCGGTGGCCAACAACAACCTGCTTGGCCCCGGCGCGCTGACGCTGGAGGAAAGCGAACGGCAATTCCGCACCACGTTGCGGCGCGATCTGGCGGCTATTCCGCAAGTGCAGGGCGTCAACAATCACATGGGCAGTTTGCTGACCCGGCACCCCGGCGCCATGGGCTGGCTGATGCGCGAGCTTGCAGCGCATGGCGGACTGTTTTTTGTGGACAGCTACACCACGGTGCAGAGCGTGGCTTTGCAACTGGCGGATGAAAACAATATCCCGGCCGCGCGCCGCGACGTATTTCTCGATAACGATCCCGCGCCGGAGGCGATTCGCTTGCAGTTTGCGCGGTTATTGAAAATTGCCCGGCGCCAGGGCTATGCCATTGCGATCGGTCATCCGCACCCGACCACGTTGGCGGTGCTGGCCGAGGAACTGGTGCGCCTGCCGGAGACCGGCGTTACACTGGCGCCAGTGCACACCCTGATTCAGCAACGCGAGGCGGATAAAGCAGCATGGCCCGTGTCCTCATCCCGCTTGCCGACGGCTGCGAAGAACTCGAAGCCGTCACCCTGATTGACCTGTTGCGCCGCGCCGGTATCACGGTGGTGACAGCCGGCTTGCGTACCGGCCCGGTTACCGCCTCGCGTGGCGTACAGCTGATCCCGGACACCACCCTGGACGCGGTGTTAGCCGAATCTTTCGACCTGCTGCTGCTGCCGGGCGGCGGCAAGGGCGCCGCCGCTTTGGCGGCCGATGCACGGATGATTGCCTTGCTCAAGCAGCAGGCCGCGGCGGGCCGCTACAGCGCCGCGATTTGCGCCGCGCCCCAGGCGCTGGCCGCGGCCGGCCTGCTCGACCACAAACGCGCCACCAGTTTCCCCGGCAGCCTGGAAAATTTGCGCATTCCCGGTTTGCAGTATGTGGAAGAGCCGGTTGTGCAGGACGGCACGGTGCTGACCTCGCGCGGCCCCGGCACCGCCATGGATTTCGCCTTGCACATTATTGAATTGCTGGCGGACCGCGTCACGCGCGACAAAGTGGAAGCGGGCTTGCAGCGGCCGTAAAATTCAGGAAAAACGGTCTTGCAAGGTTATTTGGATATTAGGGAAGCCCTGACTTAACTGGAAATTTCTGGTTTGGTTTGTGGGAGCGACTTCAGTCGCGACTCTTAAAGCCATGCCGCATCCCAATGAGAGTAAGCACCCGGAGATTCTACAATACCAGCGCGTACTGGATTCATAATGATATAGCGTGCGATAGTTTTCAGATCATCTTCCTTAAAGATATTCTGGAAAAGTGGACATCGGTTATATGTGGTAGCTGTCAGACTATAGATGCCACTAGGCAGGGAAACCCGGCCTTTACGAAGGTTGTTGCTGTGTGGATTTGATTTACGCATTATTATGAATCGCGACTAAAGTCGCTCCCACAAAAATAGGCCTTCTGCAGGAGCGGCTTTCGTTGCGATTGCTGACAAGCCGGTTATCTTCCTGCCCACCAGCCGCCGAGCAACACCAGCAATCCGGCTCCCATGCCAACCGGCCCCAACCACAACGGACTGACAGCCAGTCCGGTCAGCAGCGCGCCGCTGATCAACAGGCCGCCCCCGGTGGCGGCGACATAGACATGCCGGCGGTTGGCGCGCAGGGTGGCCTGCAAGGCGGCGAGTTGCGGACTTTCGTAACGCACTTTCAATGTGCCGGCATTCAAATCCCGTAATACTTGCATGGCGCGCTCGGGGAGTTCCTGCAGCGCCTCGCTGATTTGCGGCCAGTCCTCGCGCAATTTGCGCCAATGCGCGGCCAGACCCACCTGGTCCCGCAACCAGTTTTCCAGATAGGGTTTGGCGGTTTGCCACAGATCCAGTTCCGGATACAGATCGCGGCCCAGGCCCTCGATGTTGAGCAGGGTTTTTTGCAGTAGCACCAGTTGCGGCTGTACTTCCATGTTGAAACGCCGCGCCGTCTGAAACAGGTGCAACAGTAATTGACCGAAAGAAATGTCTTTCAACGGCTTGTTGAAGATCGGCTCGCACACCGTGCGGATGGCGGCCTCAAAATCGGCAATCCGTGTGCCGGCCGGCACCCAGCCGGATTCCACATGTAATTCGGCCACTTTGTGGTAATCGCGATTGAAAAACGCCAGAAAATTGAGCGCCAGATAGCGCTGGTCTTCGGGCGCCGGCGTGCCGATGATGCCGAAATCCACCGCGACATACTGCGGCTGTTCGGGTTTTTCGGCATTGACGAAAATATTGCCGGGGTGCATGTCGGCATGAAAGAAATTGTCGCGGAATACCTGGGTGAAAAAAATTTCCACGCCGCGTTCGGCGAGCACCTGCATGTTCACGCCGCGCGCCTGTAACGCGGCGATATTGCCAATGGGAATGCCGTGTATCCGTTCGATTACCAGGACATTGCGGCGGCTCAGCGGCCAATGCACGGTCGGCACGTGCAGCAGGTTGCTGCCCGCGAAATTACGCTGCAATTGGGCGGCGTTGGCCGCCTCACGCAACAGGTCCAGTTCGTCGAATACGGTTTTTTCGTATTCCGCCACCACTTCCACCGGCCGCAGCCGGCGACCCTCGCGCCAGTAGCGCGCCGCCAGCCGGGCGATCACGAACAGCAAATCCACGTCGCGGCGAATCTGCCTTTCCACGCCGGGGCGCAATACCTTCACCACCACGTTCTGCCCATCGGCCAGCGTGGCGGCATGCACCTGGGCAATGGAAGCGGAGGCCAGGGGAGCTTCGTCAAAGTTGGCGAAAGCCTGCGTAACCGGCTGACCGAGCGCGGTTTCAATCAGATGGCGGGCTTGCGCGCCGGGAAACGGCGGCACATTGTCTTGCAGTTGGGCAAGTTCGGCGGCGATGTCGGGCGGCAGCAGATCGCGACGGGTGGACAGCGCCTGGCCGAATTTGACAAAGATCGGCCCCAGATCTTCCAGCGCGCGGCGCAGGCGTTCGCCGCGCGGGGCTTGTACGCGCCGGCGCCAGGTCCAAGGCGCCAGGTAGAGTAAAAACCGGAACGGGCGCAATAAATGAAAAGTAAAAATGATGTTGTCCAGACCGTGCCGGGCCAGGACCACATGGATATGTATCAACCGCAGCAGATGACGCGGCCGGATCATGCGCGGCTCGCCAGCAGGCGCAAGCGGGTTTCCAGCCGCGCCGTATCGTCGCGCAATACATCCACTGCGCGCAAAAAGGCCTCCACTTCGCGGCGCGGCGGCAGCAGATGAATTTCTTCGCGCAGGTATTCGGCCGTGCTGACCGCCAGCGCATCGGCCGCGTGGCGGCCATAACGCGTGATGGCGCGCGCCAGCCGGCCGATTTCATGCGCCGGCACCAGGCCAATTTTGCGTGCCAGCAGATCTTCCCAATCCAGTTCCGCTTCGCGCAGCAATTGCTGGAACTGCTGGGCCAGCGCGGCATCGCCGTTGATGTCCAAACCGCGCGGCAGGCCGTCGTGGTCCAGCGCGGTGCGCGCCAGCGCCGACAGGGAACCGCAAATCCGCACATCGGGTTGTTCATCCAGCGCATCGGTTACGCGCAAGCGATCAGCTTCCGGTAACAGGAACAGGCGTATCGCGGTATCACGGATTTCCAGTACGGCGCTGTGGCCGGCCAGTGCAGCGAGCAGGCCCGGCGCGCGGGCGCTGTCTTCCAGCGCCGCGTTCAGGGCGCGTTCCACGGCGAGTATGAATAATGGCGGCCAGCGCATTGGCTTCTGGTTACGGCTTGAAGCCGAGGTGCAGGGCGACAATACCGCCGGCCAGGTTGTAATACAGGCAACGCACAAAACCGGCGGTAGCCAGCATGGTCTTCAGGGTTTCCTGATCGGGATGCATGCGGATGGATTCGGCCAGATAGCGGTAGCTGTCGGCATCCTGCGCGACCAGCCGGCCCATCAAGGGCAACAGGTTAAAGGAATACCAGTCATACACCGGCTTCAACCCCGGCGCCACGGGCTGCGAAAACTCCAGCACCAGCAGGCGGCCGCTGGGCTTGAGTGCGCGGCACATGGCAACCAGCGCTTTTTCCTTGTCGGTGACATTGCGCAAACCGAAGGCAATGGTAATGCAGTCGAAGTGATTATCCGGGAAGGGAAGGGCTTCGGCATTCACCTGGGCATAGTGCACGTTGCCGAACACCCCGGCATCGGCCAGCCGCTGCCGGCCGACGGCCAGCATCTGGTCATTGATGTCGGCCAGCACCACCGACCCTTCGGCGCCGACCTGGCGGGCCAGCACACGGGCCAGATCGCCGGTGCCGCCGGCCAGATCCAGCGCTGTCTGGCCGGGGCGCAAGCCGGTCTGACTCAAGGCGAAGCGTTTCCACAGCCGGTGCGCGCCGAACGACATCAGGTCGTTCATCACATCGTATTTGCGGGCCACCGAATCGAATACGCCGCGCACCCGGCGGGTTTTTTCGCCGGGGCTGACGCGCTGGTAGCCGAAATCGGTTTCCTGCCGGGGGTCGTGGTTCATCAAAGACCTCATCGTGGGAGGCCATTCTAGCAGGCTGTCGGCGGGGCGGGCGGACTCTAGCGCGCCAGCCCGGCAGCTTGCAGGCGCGCCAGATAGCGCGCCCAGTTGGCGGGTTGGGTGCGGCCCAGGTCGTGCAGCACGCTCCGAGAATACAGGCCCGACACGTGGCCATCGGAAACTAGCAGGCGCACGGCGTAATCGCCGACCTGCTGGATACGGGTGATATACACATTTCCCTCGCCTGCTACCAGCCGATCTCCGCCGCCGCCGCGGCGGCCCCCTTCGCCCGCGGCGGACAACCCTTGCAGTTCCTCCACTGGCACTGCGACGCTGTTGCCCTCATCGAAACGGACCAGCAGTTCGCGCGCGCTTTTGCGCAGCTTGATTTCCGCCGGGATGGGAGTTTTGTCCATGGTGGTGCAATGCGCCGGACTTTACAGAATGTACCGGCTCAGATCCTCATCCTCCACCAGTTTACCGAGATGGCTGTTCACATACTCGGCATCCACGGCCAACTTTGTGCCGTTCTTGTCGGCAGCTTCAAACGAAATGGTTTCCATCAGCCGCTCCATGACGGTATGCAGGCGGCGCGCACCGATGTTCTCGGTGCGCTCGTTGACCTGATACGCAACTTCGGCAATTCGGCGGATACCGTCGTCGGTGAACGTCAGGGTCACGCCTTCGGTCTGCAACAACGCCGTGTATTGCTCGGTGAGCGAGGCATCCGGTTCGGTAAGAATGCGGACGAAGTCATCCGCCGTCAACGCGTTGAGCTCGACCCGGATCGGCAGCCGGCCCTGCAGCTCCGGTATCAGATCCGAAGGCTTGGCCAAGTGAAATGCGCCGGAGGCGACAAACAGAATATGATCGGTTTTCACCATGCCGTATTTGGTGCTGATAGTGGAGCCTTCCACCAGCGGCAGCAGATCGCGTTGCACGCCTTCGCGTGAAACATCGGCGCCGCTGGTTTCGCCACGGCGGCAAACCTTGTCGAGTTCATCAAGAAACACAATGCCGTTCTGTTCGACATTTTCCAGCGCGCGGCGCTTCAGGTCATCGTCGTTGATGAGCTTGAAGGCTTCTTCGTCGGTGAGCAGCTTGCGCGCTTCCCGGACCCGCAGTTTGCGCTGCTGTTTGCGGTCACCGCCTATGTTTTGAAACATGCTTTGGAGCTGGCTGGTCATTTCCTCCATGCCCGGCGGCGCCATGATCTCCACCCCCACGGGGATGGCGCGCATCTCGATTTCGATTTCCTTGTCGTCCAGTTCGCCGGCCTTCAGTTTGGCGCGGAATTTTTCCCGGGTGCTGCTTTCCACGGCTTCCGACGGCACCGGTTCATTGGCAAAGCCGACATGCCGGGGGCGCGGCAGCAGGGCATCCAGAATGCGTTCCTCGGCAGCCTGTTCGGCGCGATGCCGCACTTTGCCGAGCTCGGCTTCACGCGCCATTTTCATGGCGACGTCCACCAGGTCGCGAACAATGGAATCCACATCGCGGCCCACGTAACCGACTTCGGTGAACTTGGTAGCTTCCACCTTGATGAAGGGCGCATCGGCCAGTTTGGCCAGCCGCCGGGCAATCTCGGTCTTACCCACGCCGGTGGGGCCGATCATCAGAATATTCTTGGGCGTAATCTCGGGGCGCAGGGCTTCATCCACCTGCATGCGCCGCCAGCGGTTGCGTAGCGCAATGGCGACCGCGCGTTTGGCGGCGGTCTGGCCGATGATGTGTTTGTCCAGTTCCTGGACGATTTCTCTGGGTGTCATGGTGGACATGATGTTTCCTGGGAAAATGGTTTTGCAGGCCTGACGGAGTTTAAATATAAAAATTCGTTACCAATACCATTCATGCCAATGGCGCGGCAAAATCACAATTCTTCGATCGTGATATGCCGGTTGGTATAGACGCAGATGTCGGCGGCAATTTCCAGACTCTTGGTCACGATGTCATGGGCCGACAACCCGGTGTTGTCGTACAGGGCGCGCGCCGCCGCCTGGGCGAAAGCGCCGCCGGAACCGATGGCCATGATGCCTTGTTCGGGTTCGATAACATCGCCGTTGCCGGAGATGATGTAGGAATTTTCCGCATCGGCCACGCACAGCAATGCTTCCAGGCGGCGCAAAATGCGGTCGCTGCGCCAGTCCTTGGCCAGTTCCACGGCGGCGCGGGTCAGGTTGCCGTTATGCTTTTGCAGTTTGGCTTCGAACCGTTCGGCCAGTGTGAAGGCATCGGCGGTGCCGCCGGCAAAACCGGCCAGTACTTTGTTGTCGTACAAGCGCCGCACTTTGCGGGCATTGCCCTTCATCACGGTGTTGCCCATCGAAACCTGGCCGTCGCCGCCCAGCGCGACTTTGCCGTCACGCCGGACGGAGAGAATAGTGGTGCCGCGATACTGTTCCATACGATTGATCCTTCGGAATGTCTTACAAGAGGGCAGCAAATTATACGTGCCACACAAATACTGAATCTTGCAACTCTCCCCCTTGCCGCGCTAGCGGGAAGGGGGAGCAGGTGGGGGTTTCTTTTCCGCGCATTGTCTTAAGCGCTGGGAAGAACCCCCTCTAACTCCCCCTTTGCACGGCAAAGGGGG
>Ga0079224_100009998_pt1 | contig 12995 bp, 9 predicted proteins | sample Stecom2015_FD_80414 | JGI IMG/M metagenome (GOLD analysis project Ga0079224, IMG submission 80414) | Agricultural soil microbial communities from Utah to study Nitrogen management - Steer compost 2015 | ecosystem: Environmental > Terrestrial > Soil > Agricultural land | place: USA: Utah... | reverse complement strand
TTGCTCACGACCCCCGCCGGCTTGCCGAGCCCGGTCGCGACCACGGTCACGCGGATCTCCTGCGACATCTCGGGATCGATCACCGTGCCGACCACGACCGTCGCGTCGTCGGAGGCGAACTGCTTCACGGTGTCGCCGACCGCCTGGAACTCGCCGATCGACAGGTCCATGCCCGCGGTCACGTTGACGAGAATGCCGTTCGCGCCCGCGAGGTTGATGTCCTCGAGCAGCGGGCTCGACACTGCGGCCTCCGCGGCGGTTCGCGCGCGATCCTCGCCGGTCGCGACACCAGAGCCCATCATCGCCATGCCCATCTCGGACATCACCGTGCGGACGTCCGCGAAGTCGACGTTGATCAGGCCCGGACGCGTGATCAGCTCCGCGATGCCTTGGACCGCGCCCTGCAGCACCTCGTTCGCCGCGCGGAACGCGTCGAGCAGCGTCGTCTGCGGGCCGAGCACGGTCAGGAGCTTCTCGTTCGGGATCGTGATCAGCGAATCGACGAACCGGCCGAGCTCCGCGATGCCCTGCTCGGCGACGCGCATCCGCTTCGCGCCTTCCATGCCGAACGGCTTCGTCACGACGGCGACCGTCAGGATGCCGAGCTCCTTCGCGAGCTGCGCGACGACCGGGGCCGCACCGGTGCCCGTGCCGCCGCCGAGGCCTGCGGTGATGAACAGCATGTCCGCGCCCTCGATGATCTCCTGGATGCGGTCGCGGTCCTCCATCGCCGCCTGGCGCCCGACGTCGGGGTTCGCGCCCGCGCCGAGGCCCTTCGTGATGTTGCAGCCGATCTGCAGCGCCGTCTTCACCTTCGCGTTGTTCAACGCCTGCGAATCCGTGTTCGCGCAAATGAAGTCGACCCCGTCGATGCCCGACCGCACCATGTGCGCGACCGCGTTGCCGCCGCCGCCCCCGATGCCGAGCACCTTGATGACCGCATTTTGTCGATAGCCATCCATCAGTTCGAACATTGCCCCGTTCTCCTTGAGCCCACGCCTATTAGAAATTGCCCTGAAACCACGCCCTCATCCGCTCGAGCGCGCTCCCGACCCCGAACCTCGCGACCGAAGCTTCCGCCTTGCCGTGCGTCCGCTGCTTGCTATAGAGAAGGAGCCCGACGCCGGTCGCATGTATCGGATTGCGAACGACGTCCGACAACCCTTCGACGTATTGCGGGATGCCCATCCGCACGGGCATGTGGAAGACCTCCTCAGCAAGCTCGATCGCGCCTTCCATCTTCGCGCTGCCGCCGGTCAGCACGATCCCCGCCGCGATCATCTCCTCGAACCCCGAGCGGCGAAGCTCTTCGCGAATCAGCTGATAGAGCTCCTCGTAGCGGGGCTCGACCACTTCCGCGAGCGTCTGCCGCGCGAGCCGCCGCGGCGGCCGATCGCCGACGCTCGGCACCTCGATCGTCTCGTCGGGATTCGCGAGCTGCGACAGCGCACAGGCGTACTTGATCTTGATCTCCTCCGCGTACGGCATCGGCGTGCGCAACGAGACCGCTATGTCGTTCGTGACCTGGTCGCCCGCGATCGGGATCACGGCCGTGTGCTGAATCGCGCCGCCCGCGAACACCGCGATGTCCGTCGTGCCGCCGCCCATGTCCGCGATGCAGACGCCGAGCTCTTTCTCGTCCTCCGTCAGCACCGCGTAGCTCGACGCGAGCTGCTCGAGGACGATGTCCTCGACCGTGAGCCCGCAGCGCTGCACGCACTTGACGACGTTCTGCGCGGCGCTGACTGCGCCCGTGACGAGATGCACCTTCGCCTCGAGCCGCACGCCGGACATGCCGACCGGCTCGCGGATGCCCTCCTGCGCGTCGACGATGAACTCCTGCGGCAGCACGTGCAGCACCTTCTGATCCGCCGGGATCGCGACCGCGCGCGCCGCGTCGATCACGCGCTCGACGTCGCTCGCGCTCACCTCTTTGTCGCGGATCGCGACGATGCCGTGGGAGTTCAACGAGCGGACGTGGCTGCCGGCGATGCCGGTGTAGACGGAGTTGATCTCGCAACCCGCCATCAGCTCGGCCTCCTCGACGGCGCGCTGGATCGACTGCACCGTCGATTCGATGTTGACGACGACGCCGCGCTTCAGGCCTCGCGACGGATGCGAGCCGATGCCGATCACCTCGAGCCGATTCTCCGGCGACAGCGCGCCGACGATCGCGACGACCTTCGACGTGCCGATGTCGAGACCGACCAGAAGCTTGCGGTCGTCCCGCCTACCCATCATGGCGTTCCTCGTCCTCCCGTGTAGCACCCTGCGACACCCGCTGGCCTTGAAGCGGCTGTCGTAGGAGCGGCTGTCCAGCCGCGACCGTCGCGACGTCGACGCGTGACGACCGCGGCTGGACAGCCGCTCCTACCGTCGAGGCGCCGACTGCGTCGACTGCGCCTTCCGCGTCGGGCTCGGCCCAGCCGACCGCGAAGCCGTTCGTGTAGCGCAGATCCACGTAGCGCACGCGCGCGAAATCCTCGGCGAGCGCGGACGTCACGACCGCGAAGAAGCGGTCGAGCCGCTCGTCGACGTCCCGCCGCCCGAGCCGGACGTGCTGACCGCCGCCGAGCACGAGCTCCCACGCTCCGCGCTCGTCGAGCGTCAGGCGCTCGAGCGTCAGGTGCGACGCGGCGAGGCGCCCGCGCACGGCGAGGTAGAGCGACGCGACCTCGTGCTCGGTCCCGGGCGGACCGGCGAGCTGCGGCAGCTCGGGCAGGGCCGCGTGCTGCGCGCTCTCGGTGAAGAGCTCGCCGCGCACGTTCAAGAGCCCCGTCTCGCCCCAGCGCGCCGCCGCCTGGTGCTCCGTCACCCGGACGACGAGCCTGCCCGGCCACGCGCGCGCGACCTCGACCCGATCGACCCAGTCGAGCGCTTCGACGCGCGCCCGCACCGCCTCGAGATCGAGCGACAGGAAACCGCGCCCGAGCTCGGGTGCGACGGCCGCCTCGATCGCAAGCGGCGTCACGCGTTGAAACGCGCCTTCGAGCGTCAGCGTCCGCACGGGGCGGTCGAGCAGCGTCTTCGCGCCGACGGCGCCGGCGCCCAGGGCAGCGACGACGAGCGGCGGCACGAGCACCGCGCGCCAGCGGATCCGGATCTTCGGCAGCTTCGGCAGCGCGCGGCGGGCGCGCGCGGCCTTGCGGCGATTCGCGCGGCTCCACCTCATCGCACGTCCCCGGCCTTCGGCTCGCCGACGATGCGCACCTCGGGCTCGAGGCGCACGCCGAACTGCCGCTCGACCTCTTCCTGCACCTTCAAGATCAACGCCTCGATGTCGGCCGCGGTCGCGCCGCCGGTGTTCACGATGAAGTTCGCGTGCTTCGGCGAGACCATCGCGCCGCCGTGCGTCGCGCCCTTCATGCCCGCGGCCTCGATCAGCCGCCCGGCGTGATCGCCGGGCGGGTTGCGGAACACGGACCCGCAGCTCGGCACGCGGAGCGGCTGCGACGCGGCGCGCTGCGCGAGCAGCCGCCGGATCTCCATCTCGTCGGCGGCGGGATCCGACTCGAAGCGGAACTCCGCGCCGAGGAACCACTCCTCCGCCGGGCCCTGCACCGAGCGGTAGCCGACCGTGTACTCGTCGCGCGCGCGCCAGCGGCGCTCGCCGCGCCGATCGATCGTCTCCACGCGCTCGACAGCGGCCCACGTCTCGCCGCCGAACGCGCCCGCGTTCATCGCGAGCGCGCCGCCGACGCTGCCCGGGATACCCGCGAAGAACGCCGCCGGTCCGACCTTCCAGCGCACGCACTGGCGTGCGAGGAGCGCGCACGGCAGCCCCGCGCTCGCGCGGACCAGCGTGCCGTCGACGAGCCGCAGCTCGCGCTCGAGCGCGTTCGTCGCGACGACGAGCCCGCGTATGCCGCCGTCGCGAACGAGCAGATTGGAGCCCAAGCCGAGGAAGTAGACCGGAGTCTTCTTCGGCAGGCCGCGAAGCAGCGCCGCGAGCGCATCGACCGTGCGCGGCGCGCAGAACAGATCCGCCGGGCCGCCGACCCGCCAGGACGTGTGCCGCGCCATCGGTTCCTCGCGAAGCATGCGAGTCACCTCCTTCATTTCGTCCGCTGCCGCGCTCATTTCTTCACTCCTACAGGGTTCCGCACGGCGAGCGACTGAGGCAGCGCCGCCGCCGCCGCGCCGATCGAGCCGGCCCCGAGCGTGAGCACGACGTCGTCGGCGCGCAGGATCCGCGCGAGCACGGTCGGCAGCTCGTCGAGATCCTCGATGAACACGGGCTCGACCGCGCCGCGCGCGCGGACGGCGCGCGCGAGCGCGCGCCCGTCGGCGTCGGGGAGCGCGGGCTCGCCCGCCGAATAGACATCGCTCAGCACGAGCGCGTCGACGTCCGCGAGCACCTGCGCGAAGTCGTCGAGCAGCGCCCGCGTCCGCGTGTAGCGGTGCGGCTGGAACGCGACGACGAGCCGCCGCTCGGGCCACGCGTCGCGCACCGCCTGGATGCTCGCCGCGATCTCCGTCGGGTGATGGCCGTAGTCGTCGACGAACGTCACGCGGCCCGCGGCCGTCGTCACGGTGCCGAGCACCTGCAACCGCCGGTCGATGCCGCCGAAGCCCGCGAGCGCGCGCGCGACCGCCGCGTCGTCGATCCCGAGCTCGGCCGCGACCGCGATTGCCGCCAGAGCGTTCCGCACGTTGTGCAGGCCCGGGAGCGCGAGCTCGATCGCGAGCGGCGCGGCGCGCTCCGCCGTGCGCACCTTGAAGCGGGTCTTGAGCCCCCGTTGCTCGATCTCGAAGCCTTGCACGTCCGCGCCGTCCTCGAGGCCGTACGTCACGATGCGGCGGCTCACGTCGCCGACGATCGCCGCGACGCCCGGATCGTCCGCGCAGAGCACCGCGAGGCCGTAGAACGGCAGGTTGTGCAGGAAGTCGACGAATCCCTGACGCAGCCGCCCGAGATCGTTGTCGTAGTTGCCGAGATGATCGGCGTCGATGTTCGTGACGACCGCGAGCATCGGCTGCAGGTGCAGGAACGACGCGTCGCTCTCGTCCGCCTCGGCGACGAGATAGCGGCCGGCACCGAGCCTCGCGTTCGCGTCCGCGGATAGGAGCCGCCCGCCGATCACGAACGTCGGATCGAGCCCCGCTTCCGCGAGCACGCTCGCGATCAGGCTCGTCGTCGTCGTCTTGCCGTGCGTGCCGGCGATCGCGATGCCGTAGCGGAAGCGCATCAGCTCGCCGAGCATCTGCGCGCGCTGCACGACCGGCACGCGCCGCGCCTGCGCGGCCTGCACCTCGGGGTTGTCGGGCGGCACGGCGCTCGAGACGACGACGACGTCCGCGTCCTCGACGTTCGCCGCCGCGTGCCCCTCGCGAATCTCCGCGCCGAGCGCGGCGAGGCGCGCGGTGACCGGCGAGAGCTTCAGGTCCGAGCCCTGCACGCGATAGCCGAGGTTCAGGAGCACCTCGGCGATCCCAGCCATGCCGGCACCGCCGATGCCGACGAAGTGGATCTTGTTGATGCGCCCCATCCGGTCGTTCATCGCGCACCTCCGGCCGCGAGGCAGGCTTCCGCGAGCCGCTCGGCCGCGCCGACGCGCGCGAGGCTGCGCGCGCGCTCGCCGAGCGAGACGAGCGCGGGCCCGCTCGCGAGCAGCCGCTCGAGCTCGGCCGCGAGCGATTCCGCCGTGAGGTCGCGCTCCGGCAGCAGCGCGCCGGCGCCGGCCCCGACGAACTGCTCGGCGTTCCTCGTCTGGTGATCGTCGATCGCGTGCGGGAACGGGATCAGCACCGCGCCGACGCCGGCCGCCGCGAGCTCCGACACGGTCAGGGCGCCGGCCCGCGCGACGACCAGATCGGCCCAGCCGTAGGCCGCGGCCATGTCCTCGATGAATGCATCGACCCGCACGCCGTCGCCGGCGAGCCCGAGCGCCTCGTATCGCTCGGCCGTCTCGTCGCGTCCGGCCGTGCCGGTCTGGTGCCAGACCTCGGGGCGGAGCTCGGCGGGCAACCGCGCGAGCGCCTCGGGCACGGTCCGGTTCAACACCCTCGCGCCCTGGCTGCCGCCGAGCACGAGCACACGGCGGCGCTCGGCCGCCCGCGCGCCGAACCGCTCCGCGGGCGGCGGCAGCGCGGCGATCGAGTCGCGCACCGGGTTGCCGACGAGCTCCGCACGCACGCCCGGCGGGAAGCTCCCCGGAAACGCCTCGAACACGCGCTCCGCAAAGCGGGCGAGCCAGCGGTTGGTCGTGCCTGCGACCGCGTTCTGCTCGTGGATCAGGAGCGGCTTGCGCGCGAGCCACGCGGCGAGCCCGCCCGGACCCGACACGAAGCCGCCCATGCCGAGCACGGCCGACGGCCGCCGGCGGCGCAGAGTGCCGAGCACCTGCAGCACGGCGAGCGCGATCCGAAACGGCGCGGCGAGCCAGGCCAACGCGCCGCGGCCGCGGACGCCGTAGATCGAGATCCACTCGACGTCGATGCCGTGCTGCGGCACGAGCCGCGCTTCGAGACCGCGGCGCGTGCCGAGCCAGACGACCGCGCTGTCGCGCCGCTTGAGCGCTTCGGCGACCGCGAGACCCGGGAACACGTGCCCGCCGGTGCCGCCGGCCATGATCATGATCGGGCCCGCGGTCATCGCCCGCGCCTCCGCTTCTTGCGCTGCGGCCGTTCGGCCGCCTCCTCGCGCTCGGAAGATCGCGGCTGGACGGCCGCGCCCGCCTTTCGGCCGCGGACGTTCACCTCGTAGTAGATTCGCGCGAGGAGGCCGAGCGCACCGAGCGTCGCGACCGTGCTCGAGCGGCCGTAGCTCACGAGCGGCAGCGCGAGCCCCTTCGTCGGCAGGACGCCCGCGTTCACGCCGATGTTGATGAACGCTTCGAGGCCGAGCAGCAGCCCGATGCCGACGGCGAGGAGGCCGTGGAACGGCAGGCTCTGCCGCAACGCCTGGCGACCGAGCGCGATCGAGCGGTAGACGATCATCCCGAACAGCACGATCACGAGTGTGGAGCCCGCGAGACCGAGCTCCTCGGCGAGCACCGCGAACACGAAGTCCGTGTGCGCCTCGGGCAGATAGAAGAGCTTCTGCACGCTCTCGCCTAACCCCACGCCGGCGACGCCGCCGCGGCCGATCGCGATCAGCGATTGCGTCAGCTGGAAGTCGCTGCCGAACGGCTCGTCCCACGGATTGAGGAACGCGAGGATGCGCTTCCACCGGTACTCCGACGTGTACGCGAGCACGGCGAGCGCCGCGGCGCCGGCCACGACTGCGAGCGAGAAGTCCCGCAGCCGCGCGCCGGCGACGAACAAGAGCCCGAGGCTCGCGGCCGTCAGCACGACGACCGCGCCGAAGTCCGGCTCCCCGAGCAACAGCACGGCGGCGACCGCGACGAGCAGCAAGGGCTTCAGGAAACCCTTCAGCGACGTCGACAGCTCCTCGGCGCGGCGCGCGCCGTAGGCCGCGATGAACATCAGGATCGCGATTCGAGCGGGCTCCGACGCTTGGAGCGTGACCGGGCCGATCGCGAGCCAGCGTCGCGCGCCGTTGATCGGCTCGCTCAAGCTCGGAACGAGCACGAGCACGAGCAGCGCGAACGCGGCGGCGAGCAGCAGCCAGTGCAGCCGATACCACGACTCGATCGGCACCGACGCCGCGAACGCGAACGCGGCGGCGCCGAGACCGAGCGCCGCGAGATGACGGTAGAGATAGAAGAGCGGCTCGCCGGTGTTCCGCTCGGCGAGCGAGATCGACGCGGAGCCAACCATGATCGTGCCGATCACCGCGAGCAGGAAGCACGCACCGACGAGCGTCGGATCGAACACCGGGCCGCGTTTCTCGAGGAGCGCGCTCATGCCGGCAGCTCCCGCACCGCGGCCGCGAACGCTTCGCCGCGGTGGCGATAGTCGCGGAACATGTCCTGGCTCGCGCACGCCGGCGAAAGCAGCACCGTATCGCCGGGCGCCGCGAGCGCCGCGGCCGTTGCGACCGCCTCTTCCATGCTCTCGGCGTAACGCACCGCGGCAATCGGCTCGAGCACTGCGCCGATCTGCCGCGCGGCCTCGCCGATCAGCACGGCCGCCTTCACCTTGCCGACGGCGGCCGCGGCGAGCGGCGCGAAGTCCGCGCCCTTGCCGATGCCGCCCGCGATCAGCACGAGCGGCCCCGCGAGCCCCGCGAGCGCCGCGACGGTCGCGCCGACGTTCGTGCCCTTCGAGTCGTCGAGATACGCAACGCCGCCCCGCTCCGCCACGGGCTCGCAACGATGCGGCAGCCCGCCGAACGTCCGCAGCACGTCGAGCCGCGGCGCGAGCGGCGCGTCGAGCGCGTCGGTCAGCGCGAGCGCGGCGAGCGCGTTCGCGGCGTTGTGCCGGCCGCGAAGCGCGAGCTCGGCGAGCGGCAGCAGCGGCTCGCCGTGACGCGCGAGCGACGGGCCGCCGCTCGTCGCGACGATCGAGTAGCCGCGTGCGAGCGGGCGCTCGACGGAGAACGCGACCGCGTGCCGATGCCGCTCGCCCATCGCGCGCACGAGCGGGTCGTCGTCGTTCACGACCGCGTGCGACGCGGCCGCGAGCAGCTTCTCTTTCAGCGCGGCGTAGTGCTCGACGCTGCCGTGCCGGTCCAAGTGATCGGCGGAGACGTTCAGCACGGTCGCCGCGAGCGGCCGCAGGCTCTCGGTCGTCTCCATCTGGAAGCTCGAAATCTCGAGCACGTACGCGTCCGCTGCGCCGCGCTCGAGGAGCTCGAGCGCCGGCGGTCCGAGATTGCCGCCGGCCGGCGCGTCGAGCCCGGCCGCTTCGAGCATCCGGGCCGCGAGCGTCGTCACGGTGCTCTTGCCGTTCGAGCCGGTCACCGCGAGCACCGGTGCCGCGGCGTGCGCGGCGAAGAGCTCGATTTCGCTCGCGACCGGGATGCCGCGCGCGCGGGCCGCGCGGACGATCGGCAGGTCCACCGGCAGGCCGGGCGAGAGCACGACGCGCTCCGCGTCGTCGAGCGCGCGCGGATCGAGCGAGCCCGGCGCGATCTCCGCGCCGGGGCACGCGCGCCGCAGCGCCTCGAGGCCGGGCGGCTCGGCGCGGCTGTCGATCACGCGCAGCCGCGTGCCGCGGGCGGCGAGAAACCGCGCGGCCGCGAGCCCCGTCATGCCGAGGCCGACGATCAGCGTGATGCGCGGTTCCTGTCCTGCCACGCGCGCGAAGTCCCCTATCCGTTCCGCCGGCACTGCCATCAGCGGATCTTCAGGCTCGCGAGCCCGACGAGCACCAGGATCACCGTGATGATCCAGAAGCGCACGATCACCTTGGGCTCGGCCCACCCTTTCAGCTCGAAATGATGATGCAGCGGCGCCATGCGAAAAATGCGCCGGCCGGTCAACTTGTAGGAGGCAACCTGGATGATGACTGAGACGGTCTCGACGACGAAGACACCGCCCATGATGAACAGCACCAGTTCTTGCCGCACCGCAACGGCCACGACTCCGAGGGCGGCGCCGAGCGCAAGCGCACCGACGTCGCCCATGAAGACTTGAGCCGGATAGGTGTTGAACCACAAGAAGCCCAGGCCGGCGCCAGCCAGGGCCGCACAGAAAACCATCAGCTCGCCGGCGCCCGCGACGTACGGAACGCCGAGATAAGAGGAGAACACGACGTTGCCGGCGACCCACGCGAAGATGCCTAGCGCGCCGCCGACGAGCACGGCCGGCATGATCGCGAGCCCGTCGAGCCCGTCGGTCAGGTTCACCGCGTTCGAGCTGCCGACGATCACGAGCGCGACGAAGCCGATGTAGGTCAGCGCGCCGAGCGGCAGCATCACGTCCTTCAGATAAGGAATCAGCAGCGCGTGCTCGACCCGCGGGTTCTCCGCGGTGACGTAGAACGCGACCGCCGCGCCGAGGGCCGCAGCGGTCTGCCAGAAGAACTTCGCGCGCGGGCTCAACCCGCGGGAGTTGCGGACGACGAGCTTCTTGTAGTCGTCGACGAAGCCGATGATGCCGAACACGGCCGTCGTCCCGAGCGCGATCAGCACGAAGCGGTTCGAGACGTTCGCCCAGAGCAGCGTGCTGATCGCGATCGCGAGCAGGATCAACGCACCGCCCATCGTCGGCGTGCCGGCCTTCGGCAAGTGGCTTTCCGGACCGAGGTCGCGAACCTGCTGGCCGATCCGCCGCATCGACAGCCGCTGGATCAGATACGGCCCGAGCGCGAACGACAGCACGAGCGCGGTCAACGCACCGAGGATCGCGCGCATCGTCAGGTAGCTGAACACGTTGAACCCGGTGTAGAACCGGGTCAGGTACTCGGTCAGGAAGATCAGCATCGCGCCGGCTCCTCCGGCGCCGCGAGCGCGGCGACGAGGCGCTCGAGCCCCATCGCCCGCGAGCCCTTCACGAGCACGGTCACGTCCGGCCCGAGCACGGGCAGGATCGCGTCCGCCGCCGCCTCGACGCCGGCGCAAGCGCTCGCCGCCGGACCGAACGCACGAGCCGCGTGCGCGGCGAGCGGCCCGATCGCGATCAGCCGATCGCAGCGGTCGCGCGCGTAGGCGCCGATCTCCTCGTGCAAGCGCACCTCGTCCGGACCGAGCTCCTTCATGTCGCCGAGCGCGAGGATCCGCGTGCCGGAGAGGAGCGCGAGATAATCGAGCGCGGCCCGCACCGAGCCGGGATTCGCGTTGTAGCTGTCGTCGATCACGGCGGCGCCGGCGCGGCCCGCGACCGGGCGCATCCGCCCGCGGACGGCCGTCGCGCGCGCGAGCCCGGCGGCGACGTCCGCGGCGCTCGCGCCGGCCGCGTGCGCGGCCGCCGCGGCCGCGAGCGCGTTCGCGACGTTCTGGCGCCCGAGGAGCGGCAACCGCACGTCCACCTCTTGGCCGTCCGGCAGCCGCATTCGAAACTCCGCGCCGGCAGCCGTGTAGCGCGGCTCGCCGATCGGCCGGCAGTCCGCGTCGCGGCCGAGACCGAAGGTGACGACGTTCGCCGCGCGCGAGCGGGCGCGCCATTCGCCGACGAACCGGTCGTCGGCGTTCAGCACGGCCGTGCCGTGCGGCGGCAGGTGATCGAGCAGCTCGCCCTTCGCGCGCGCGACCCCTTCGAGCGAGCCGAAGCCCTCGAGGTGCGCCGCGGCGGCGTTCGTGATCAGCGCGACCGTGGGCTGCACGAGGCCGGCGAGATAGTCGATCTCGCCCGGGTGGTTCGCGCCGAGCTCCGCGACGAGCACGTCGTGCTCGGGGCCGAGCCGCATCAGCGTGAGCGGCACGCCGATGTCGTTGTTCAGATTGCCTTGCGTCACGCAGACGTTGCGGCTCGCGCCGAGGATGCCGGCAACGAGCTCCTTCACGGTCGTCTTGCCGCTCGAGCCGGTCACTGCGACGACCGGCACCGCGAACCCCCGGCGCCACGCGCGCGCGAGCGCGCCGAACGCGGCGCGGGTGTCCGCGACCGCGACCTGCGACAGCGGCACCGGCGAGACACGCGACACGAGCGCGCCGGCCGCGCCTTTCTCGTGCGCCGCCGGCACGTAGTCGTTGCCGTCGAAGCGCTCGCCGCGGATCGCGACGAAGAGCTCGCCCGGGCCGAGCGTCCGGGTGTCGGTCGTGACCGCACCGAACGGCGCGTCGGCGCCGTGCAGCGTGCCGTCGACCTCGCGGGCGACCGCGGCGAGCGTTCGCGCCATCATCGGCGCTCCTCGAGCGCCGCGCGCGCGACCGCGCGGTCGTCGAATGCACGAACGTCGCGGCCGACGATCTGCACGGTCTCGTGGCCCTTCCCCGCGACGAGCACGAGATCGCCGGGCCGGGCGCTGCCGATCGCGTGCCGGATCGCGGCTTCGCGGTCGTGGATCACGGTGACGTCCGGATGCGCGGCGACGCCTGCGCGGATCGCCGCGACGATCGCGGCCGGATCCTCGCTCCGCGGGTTGTCGTCGGTCAGCACGATGTGATCGGCCGCGCGCGCCGCGATCGCGCCCATCTGCGGGCGTTTGCCGCGATCGCGATCGCCGCCGCAGCCGAAGACGCACCAGAGCGCACCGCGCGCGAGCGGCTTCAGCGTCGCGAGCACGCGCTCGAGCGCATCCGGCGTGTGCGCGTAGTCGACGACGACGGTCGGCGCATTCGGCGCGGACGGCTGCCCGGCCGGCGCGACGACCTCGACTCGGCCGGGCGCCGGGCGCGCCTTGCCGAGCGCCGCGCACGCGTCGTCGAGCGGCACGCGGAGCGCGACGAGCACGCCGACCGCGAGCAGCAGGTTCTCCGCGTTGAAGTCGCCGATCAGCGGCGAAGCGAGCGCGGCTGACGCGGGCCGCTCGCCGGGAAGGCGCGCTTTCACCGCGAGCGCGAGCCCGTCGAGCCCGCTCGCCTCGATCGTCGCGGTCAGCTCCGCGGGCGCACGGGCGCCGACGCTCGTCCTGACCGTCCGGACGCCGGGCGCGAGGCGCCGGGCGAGCTCAGCGGCGAACGGATCGTTCGCGTTCAGCACCGCATGCGTCAACCCGGGCCGGGTGAAGAGGCGCGCCTTCGCCTCGCCGTAGCTCGCGAAATCGCCGTGCGCGTCGAGATGATCGCGCGTCAGATTCGTGAGCACCGCGATCGGCAGCTCGAGCCCGGCGATCCGGTCCTGCGCGAGCGCGTGCGATGACACCTCGAGCGCGGCGCGGCCGACGCCGAGCGCGCGCAGCTCCCGATGCAGCGTGAAGCAGTCCGGCGTCGTCAGCGCATGCGGCGTGATCGACGGCGGCACGCCGTAGCCGAGCGTGCCGACATAGCCGCACGGCCGTCCGAGCGCGCTTTCGGCCTGCGCGAGAAGCCAGGCGACGGTGGTTTTTCCGTTCGTCCCGGTCACGGCGAGGAGCGGCGCCGGCGGCGCGCCGAAGAACGCGCGCGCGAGCTCGCCGAGCCGCCGCTTCAGATTCGGCACGGCGATACTCGGGCGCGGCGCGATGACGGCCGCAGCGGCACCGGGCTCGTAGAGCACGATAGCGGCGCCGCGCGCGAGCGCGTCCGCGGCGAACTCGACGCCGTGCGCGCGCTCGCCCTGCACCGCGAC
>Ga0079224_100009997_pt1 | contig 12996 bp, 10 predicted proteins | sample Stecom2015_FD_80414 | JGI IMG/M metagenome (GOLD analysis project Ga0079224, IMG submission 80414) | Agricultural soil microbial communities from Utah to study Nitrogen management - Steer compost 2015 | ecosystem: Environmental > Terrestrial > Soil > Agricultural land | place: USA: Utah... | reverse complement strand
GCCGTTCGGGAGTGTCAGGCCACGGCGGTTGCCCGGTCAGGTCGGCGTAGGACACCCCCAGAGCACGGGCGATCCGGTCGAGGGTGGAGCGGGAGTCCAGCCGCGCCACCCCAGTTTCGATCCGGGACAGGTACGTGCGGCTGATCCCGGCCAGGTCCGCGACTGTTTGCTGAGACAGCTTGCGTGCGCGCCGCCACCATGTGATCCGCTGCGGGATGAGGGCGGGGTCCCCCGCCAGGGCACCTCGTGCGTCCATCTTCGGCCTCTCCTACACATGCCCCGCTTCGATGTTCCGTCAGTGCAGGACTCCTATCCGCGCACACAGTCCATGCAGTTCACTCCACCCCGTGCCGCGGCGGGCCCGCTCCAGCATCGACCGCACCGTCTCCGCCACCAGCGGGTCCCGTACCCGCTGCGGCGCCAGCTGTTCCGCGGTCAGCAGCATCCGCAGCGCCTCCCGATCCCGCCCGGTACGCGCTAGTGCGCGCCCGGCGTCGAGGTAGAACATCGCCTGGCGGGAAATGCTGGCGAGCGCCTGTGGATTGGTGTTGCGGGCGATCTCCACGGCCTTGCCCGGGTCACCGGAGTCGACCTCCATCGCGATACGCCAGAACCGGATGTTGGTAGGACCGAACCACAGCCGGAGCGCGTCGCTGTCACCGGTGCGTTCGGCCAGCTCCTGTGCCTCCTGCAGCGGCGCATACGCATCATCGATCCGCCCCAGGGCGTAGCGGGACAACGCTCGGGTCAGGTGGAGCATCCCGAGCAGTTCGGTGGCGTCCGGCAGGTGCAGGTGGTGGGACAGGTCGTCGGCGGCCGCATCGGCCAAGGTCAGGGCCCGCTGGTACCAGCCGCTGTTGAAGGCGGCGTGGATCCGTCCCCAGGTGCCCAGGGCCAGCATCACCGGATCTTCCAGCATCTCGGCCGCCTGCCAAGCCCGCTCCGCCACCAGGCAACTAGCGTCCGGATACCCCAGGTATCGGACGATGAAGCTGGCGGCGTCCTCGGCGATCACCAGTGCCCGCAGCGCCTGGGCCCGTTCGGGGCCATGTGCGGCGGCATGCAACCCCCGGATCAGCGCGGGCAGCCGCCGGGCAGCGCCTCGGTAGTCGCAGCGTTGGCGAAGATCCAGCAGCAGTTCCACCTCGGCAGACAACTGCGCTATCGGTGGGTGGGGGGTATTGGCGCTGGAGGGGACGGTCAAGTCCGCCTCGATCACCGCTCGCATGGTCTCGTGCACCGCGCCATCGGTTTCGGCCTCGTCCTTGGTCATCGGGTCGAGCGGGAGACCGGTCAGGTCGCTGACGGAGCAGCGCAACACTTCAGCGATGTGGGCCAGAACCACGGGGTTGTCCGCTGACATCAATCCCCGCTCCATGCGGGACCAGCTGGTGGACGACAGCCCGGCCCGATCGGCGGCGTACCGGATGGACATACCAAGCAGCAGGCGGCGGTCCCGAATCCGCTGGCCGATGGTGCCCGGTGCGGCATTTCGACTCATCGTCCTCACCTCACATGATTATCCTGCTGGACCCAGAAGCGGGATACTGACTTTGGACGCAAACCTCCACGGTATGCAATCTACATATATTTTTGAATATATGCATTGCTAAAAGGCAAGGCTGCCGCCTGAGTGCGCTGCCACACTCCGGCCGGGTATCGGTGCCGGGAAACCAGCGGAAAGGGAAGATACTTCCTATTTTGAAAGTAATGAACCCAGGAAGGCAGAGTCCTATGTCTGGCTATGTCTGGAGAGTACCCCGATCCTCTCCCCTTCGGTCAGTGCCTCAAGATCCTACGTACTCGCCGTGACATGACCCGTGAGGTCCTCGGTGGCCTGGTCGGTCGATCTGCCAGCTGGGTCAAAGCCCTGGAGACCGGGCGACTCAAAGAACCACGTCTGCCCATACTGCTCCGGCTCGCCGAAGCTCTCCGCCTCCGTGACCTCTCCGACCTCACCGGTCGCGCGTCCCCACACGTCGCCCTGTTCACCGGCCCCGGCCACCAGTATCTGCCCGCGGTGCGGACGGCCCTCGACTCGCTCGTCATCACTACCGATCGCCAGGCCCCACCCATCGGACATCTTCGCGCTCGCCTCGACCGCGCCTGGGCGACTCGGCACGCCTCCCCGTACCACCGGGAAGCACTCGGGAAACTGCTGCCTGAACTCATCGGTGACGCGCAGCTCGCCGCAGCCCAAGCCGAAGACGACACCAGGAGAAAGGCTCAGGCGTTGCTGTCGGAGGTTTATTCGTAGGCACAGTTCTTCCTCGCCTACCAGGCAGGCGCGTCCGATCTGCTGTGGCGGGTCGCGGAACGTGGAATCATCGCCGCCCAGGAGTCCGGAGACGTTCACGCCATCGGTGTGCCTCTTGGCTGCTGACAGAGGCGCATCGCGACTCGGGACACTGGGATGCTGCCGACATGGTCGTCAACCAGGCCCTCGAACTGGTCGAGCGGCATCTGGACAGTGCGGACACGCAGATCGCCGCCATCCGGGGCGCACTGCTGTGTGGGGCCGCCTATACAGCGGCGCGCCGCGGGGACGCCGGGACGGCGTGGCGCCGGTGGGACGCGGCCCATGACGTGGCGACACGGATGCCCGCCTCCTACTACCACCCCGTCACGAGCTTCAGCCGTGCGGTGATGGGTGCGCACGCCGTCACCATCGCGGTCGAGCTTCGCACCGGTCGAGAGGCGGTGCGGCAGGCCCGAGCAACGGTGGGGGTGATTCCGTCCAGGCCGCGGCAGGCGCGGCACGAGATCGAGGTGGCCCGCGCCTACCACCTTGCAGGGGATCCCGTGCCACCTTGCAGGGGATCCCGTGGCGGCGCTCGCCACGTTGGAGGAGGCGTTCATACGGGCGCCGGAGACGATCCGCTACAACGGCTTCGCCAGACGGATCCTCCTGGAGGAGATGGAGACGCGGCGCGGGGTGGTACGGCAGCGGGCCGCAGAGCTAGCCGCAAAGGTAGGCATGGAGTAGCCACTCGGATCTTGGATGAACTGTCCGGCGTGGGGTGGTTCCTAGAGCTGGAGCGGATCGATCTCCTCGCCCGCTTCATGGATCACTAGGTATCTCATCCCTGATAATCACCCTTTTACGGTCTGCCCTCATTAGGAAAATGTCACCGATTATCGCGAAGCGCAACCGGCGCAGGCGAGGATCGAGACTGGCGACTATGCGCTGGCCGGCGTGGTGGGAATGCTGGCACAGTACCGGCTGTCGACGCCCCACAATGTCGCGTCCTCTGCGGGTGGTGCCGTCACCCATCCGGTGAGTATTCACCCGGGCCTGGCCGCACCCGTCTGCCGCAGCCTGAACCCACGGCGGGTGGAAAATGACTGCTTACCTCGGGGTTCTGTCCCCAAACTGTCCCCACAACCCCGTTGGGAGACATCTACACGGGTCTATTTTCCCTGGTGGGCGCGGCTGGTTTCGAACCAGCGACCTCCCGCTTGTAAGGCGGGTGCTCTCCCACTGAGCTACGCGCCCGGACCGGCCGCCAGCTTACCTGGTGGCCGGCAACGCTTGCACCGGCCGCCCGTCAGCGCTTGCGACTGGCGCGTGGCGGCACTAACCGGGCCCCGCTCCAGTCCTTACCGGCGCTGATGGTAGTGGTCTGCTGCAGCCCGGCGGTGGGCGCAGACTCGGTGATTTCACCCGGCTCGACGTGCCCCTCACGGCCCGACTTCGGGGTGAGCAGCCAGATCACTCCGTTGTCGGCCAGCGGGCTGAGCGCGTCGACCAACAAGTCCACCAGGTCGCCGTCGCCGTCTCGGTACCACAGCAGAACCGCGTCGACCACCTCGTCGGTGTCCTCGTCGACCAACTCTCCGCACCGCTCAATCAGGGCTTCGCGCAACTCGTGATCGACGTCGTCGTCGTAGCCCATCTCCATCACGACCATGCCCGGCTCCAGGCCGAACCGGTCCGCTGGGCTGCGCCCGCCCGCTGCGGTCTGCCCTGCGGTCGCGCTCACGTAAACTGCCTCCTTCACGCGTGTTGATGACCTAGCTTCTCACGGAGAGGCTGTCGATAGGGGCCACCCCGCGTACCATTTCGACCCCAGCCAACTGGTCAGCCAGGCAGAAACGAGAACCGGACCTGGCGGGTGGGGTTGTCCCGATTGGTGTCGACCAGGCAAATCGACTGCCAGGTGCCGAGTAACAGCTGGCCATCCTGCACCGGCACCGTGGCGTACGGCGGCACCAATGCCGGTAGGACGTGGTCGCGACCGTGCCCGGGTGACCCATGCCGGTGTCGCCACCGTTGGTCGGCCGGCAGCAGGTCATCCAGCGCCTGCAGCAGGTCGGCCTCGGTGCCGGAACCGGTCTCGATCAGGGCCACCCCGGCGGTGGCGTGCGGGACGAACACGTGCAGCAGCCCATCCCCTTGCCCAGCGACGAAGGCCTCCGCGGCCGCGGTCAGGTCGTGGACGGTGGCGGTTGACCCGGTGGAGATGGTGATGACTTCGGTCCGCATGTACTGAGTCTGCCAGTTCCCGACCGACTGTCGGATCTGCTCGGCGTTCCCTACGGCTCTCGTCGGGTTCATTACAAGGGCGAGGTGACGATCACACTCCGGACTTGGCAGGATGGGGGTGAAGGATTAACCACTTCGACGAGGAGTTTTCCGTGGCCACTGAACCCACGAGTGCCACTGGCCGCCGTCCGGTAATCAGCGACGGGCTACCGAGCCAGCTGCCGGACATCGACCCGGAGGAGACCGCCGAATGGGTCGAGTCGTTGGACGGCGTCATCGACGCGCGGGGGTCTAAGCGCGCCCGGTACGTCATGCTGCGCCTGCTGGAGCGGGCCCGGGAACGACAGGTCGGGGTGCCACCGCTAACCACCACCGACTACATCAACACCATCCCACCGGAGCGGGAGCCGTGGTTCCCAGGTGACGAGCACATCGAGCGCCGGATTCGCGCGTACATCCGCTGGAACGCGGCGATGATGGTGCACCGGGCGCAGCGGCCGGACATCTCGGTGGGGGGCCACATCTCCACCTACGCGTCGGTGGCTTCGCTGTTTGAAGTGGGCTTCAACCACTTCTTCCGGGGCAAGAACCACCCCGGCGGCGGAGACCAGATCTTCTTCCAGGGCCACGCCTCCCCCGGTATCTACGCCCGGGCGTTCCTGGAAGGGCGGCTGACCGAGCAGCAACTGGACGGGTTCCGCCAGGAGCTGTCCGCCCCCGGTGGAGGTCTGCCCAGCTACCCGCACCCGCGGCTGATGCCGGACTTCTGGGAGTTCCCCACCGTGTCCATGGGGCTGGCCGGGCTGAACGCGATCTACCAGGCCCGGTTCAACCGGTACCTGCACCACCGGGGTATCAAGGACACCTCCCAGCAGCACGTCTGGGCCTTCCTCGGCGACGGTGAGATGGACGAGCCGGAGTCGCTGGGGGCGATCGGCCTGGCCGCCCGGGAAGAACTGGACAACCTCACCTTCGTCATCAACTGCAACCTGCAGCGGCTGGACGGTCCGGTCCGGGGTAACGGCAAGATCATCCAGGAGCTGGAGGCGCTGTTCCGGGGCGCCGGCTGGAACGTGATCAAGGTGATCTGGGGCCGGGAGTGGGACCCGCTGCTGGCCGCCGACACCGACGGGGCCCTGGTCAACCTGATGAACTCCACCCCGGACGGGGACTACCAGACCTACAAGGCCGAGTCCGGGGCGTACGTGCGGGAACACTTCTTCGGTCGGGACCCGCGCACCCGCAAGATGGTCGAGCACATGACCGACGAGGAGATCTGGAACCTCAAGCGGGGCGGGCACGACTACCGGAAGCTGTACGCGGCGTACAAGGCGGCGATGGAGCACACCGGCCAGCCGACGGTGATCCTCGCCAAGACGATCAAGGGCTGGACGCTGGGGTCGCAGTTCGAGGGGCGGAACGCCACTCACCAGATGAAGAAGCTGACCCTGGACGACCTGAAGACCTTCCGGGACCGGCTCTACCTGGACATCCCGGACTCCGCCCTGGAGGCGGACCCGTACCTGCCGCCGTACTACAAGCCGCCGGCGGACTCCGAGGAGCTGGAGTACCTGCGGGAGCGGCGGCGGGCGCTGGGTGGGTTCGTCCCGCAGCGGCGCACCACGGTCATTCCGCTGGACCTGCCCGGCCCGAAGGTGTACGAGTCCCTCAAGCGCGGCTCCGGCAAGCAGAAGGTCGCCACCACCATGGCCTTCGTGCGGCTGTTCAAGGAGCTGATGAAGGACAAGAACATCGGGGCGCGGTGGGTGCCGATCATCCCGGACGAGGCGCGGACCTTCGGGATGGACTCGCTGTTCCCGACCGCCAAGATCTACTCGCCGCACGGGCAGAACTACACCCCGGTGGACCGGGAGCTGTTCCTGTCGTACAAGGAGTCCCCGACCGGGCAGATCCTGCACGAGGGGATCAGCGAGGCCGGTTCGGTGGCGTCGTTCACCGCGGCCGGCACCTCGTACGCCACCCACGGCGTACCGATGATCCCGGTCTACATCTTCTACTCGATGTTCGGGTTCCAGCGCACCGGTGACGGGCTGTGGGCCGCCGCCGACCAGCTGGCCCGCGGGTTCCTGCTCGGCGCCACTGCGGGGCGGACCACCCTGAACGGGGAGGGGCTGCAGCACGAGGACGGGCACTCGCACCTGCTGGCGGCCACCAACCCGGCGGTGGTGGCGTACGACCCGGCGTTCGCGTACGAGATCGCGTACATCATCGAAGACGGTCTCCGTCGGATGTACGGCGAGAAGCCGGAGGACATCTTCTACTACCTGACGGTCTACAACGAGCCGGTGGTGCAGCCGCCGGAGCCGGAGAACCTGGACGTGACCGGGCTGCTGCAGGGCCTGTACCGGTACCGGCCGGCCTCCGGCACCGGGCCGCGGGCGCAGCTGCTGGCCTCCGGCACCGCGATGCAGTGGGCGCTGCGGGCGCAGGAGCTGCTGGCTCAGGACTGGGGGGTGGCCGCGGACGTGTGGTCGGCGACCTCCTGGACCGAGCTGCGCCGGGAAGCGGTGGAGTGCGACAAGTACAACCTGCTGCACCCGGACGAGGAGCCGAAGGTGCCGTACGTGACTCGGGCGCTGAAGGACGCCCCCGGCCCGGTGGTGGCGGTATCCGACTTCATGCGGGCCGTGCCGGACCTGATCTCCCAGTGGGTGCCGAACGACTGGGTGTCGCTGGGCACCGACGGGTTCGGTCTGTCCGACACCCGGCCAGCGCTGCGGCGGTTCTTCCACGTCGACGCGGAGTCGATCACGGTGGCCACGCTGCGGCAGCTGGCCCGGCAGGGGAAGGTGCCGGCGAACGTACCGGCGGAGGCGGCCGCGAAGTACGCGCTCGCGGACGTGACCGCTGCTCCCACCGGGGAGGCCGGTGGCCTGACCTGATCTGACCCGACCCGGTTGTCGGCCCCGGGTGCCCGTTTCGGGCGCCCGGGGCCGCGCCGTATCTGGGGGCGGCGACTTCCTGGAGCGGAGCCGACCGCCCCTGTCACACATGATCACTTCTCCGCGTAGGCTGGAAGGCGTGACGGTACGCGTACGTTTTGCCCCTTCCCCGACTGGGATGTTCCATGTGGGCAGCGCCCGGGTGGCGCTGCAGAACTGGGTGTTCGCCAAGCAGCAGGGTGGCACGTTCGTGCTGCGGATCGAGGACACCGACGCCTCCCGCAGCAAGCCGGAGTGGACCGAGGGCATCCTGGCCGCGATGGCCTGGCTGGGCATGACCTCCGACCAGTACGAGGGGCCGTACCTACAGTCGGAATTCGCCGCGGAGCACCGGGCCGCGGTGGAGAAGCTGGCCAATTCCGGGTACACCTACTACTGCGACTGCACCCGGGAGGCGATCCAGGAGCGCACCGGCAGCCAGTACCGCGGGTACGACGGTTTCTGCCGGGATCGGGGGCTGTCGGCGGGCCCGGGCCGCGCGCTGCGGTTCCGTACCCCGGACGAGGGCACCACCAAGGTGAGGGACCTGATCCGGGGGGAGCCGGAGTTCGACAACACGCAGCTGGAAGACTTCGTGATCGCCCGCGCCGACGGGTCGGCGCTGTTCCTGCTCGCGAACGTGGTCGATGACGCCACCATGGGGATCACGCACGTGATCCGGGGCGAGGACCACCTGAGCAACACCCCGAAGCAGCAGCTGCTGTGGCAGGCGTTGGGGTACCAGCCGCCGGTGTGGGCGCACCTGCCGCTGATCGTCAACGAGAAGCGGCAGAAGCTGTCCAAGCGACGGGACAAGGTGGCCTTGGAGAGCTACCGGGACGAGGGCTACCTGCCGGAGGCGATGCGCAACTACCTGATGCTGCTGGGCTGGGCTCCCAGCGGTGATCGGGAGATCGTGCCCTGGTCGGTGATCGAGGAAGAGTTCCGGATCGAGGATGTGAACCCGTCGGCGGCGTTCTTCGACGAGAAGAAGCTGCGCGCCTTCAACGGGGAGTACATCCGGGCGTTGTCGACCGACGAGTTCATCGCCGCGTGCCAGCCCTGGCTGACCGGCACTGACACCATTCCGGCGCCGCCGTGGCGGCCGGAGGCGTTCGACCCGGAGGCGTTCGCGGCGGTGGCGCCGTTGGCGCAGACCCGGGTGGCGGTGCTGTCGGAGATCGTGCCGAATGTGGACTTCCTGTTCCTGGACGAGCCGGCGATCGACGAGGCGTCGTGGAACAAGGCCATGAAGGAGGGCGCGGCCGACCTGCTCACGGACGCGATCTCCGCCTACCAGGAGTTGTCGGACTGGGAGCCGGAGGCGTTGAAGTCGACCACCGAACAGGTGGGAGCAGCCCGGGGGTTGAAGCTGGGCAAGGCGCAGGCGCCGATCCGGGTGGCGGTCACCGGCCGTACCGTGGGGCTGCCGTTGTTCGAGTCACTGGCGGTGCTCGGCCGGGAACGGACCTTGCGCCGGTTGACGGCCGCGCGGCAGCGGCTGGGGTAGGCCCCGCCCCGCTCGGGCAGGTCTGTCCTCGGCGGCGTTTCTCCTCAGGGCGGCTCCGGTGCGGGGCCCCCTGAGGGCGGGTGGGCGACTTCCACAGAGGAGAGTCCTGCGTCGGTCCCAGGGAGGCGCCAGGGAAGCGCCGGGTATGGCGGCGCCGCCGCGAGGGCAGGAATGCCGCACCGGCGGATCCGATCTTGCCTCCTGGCGCTCGGGGCGTTACCCCCAGACTGAGGTCTGATTACTGTGGGCAGTCCGGGTGCCCCGAGAACGCCGTAACAGACGCGGGGCTCTCGGCGATCTTCCTCTCGGCTGGCCGCGGGCTACTATCCTGAGCAGACCAACCCTGGGTGGGAGCACCGGCCGGAACGGCACTGTTACTGAATTGTGTCCAATCGGACGCAACCTCCGCGCCGCTCGGAGACTCTCACTGGTTGACAGGTGCACCATCCCGGTGCACAGCAGGCTCCGATCGGGACGGAGACAGCGTCGACATGGGTCGCCGGATGACCCGCCGGTTCTGGACCGGCGGACCATTAGCCATACTGACCACCCTGCTACTCATGACGGTGGCTGCGCCTGCCTGGGCGGACAGCCAGGGCCGCCTCACCGTCACCGGCGGTGATCTCACCGAGCCCTGGTCGGTCACCGCAGCCGAGCAGCCGGAGCAGTACGAGCGGCTGCTGGCCGAGGTGCAGTGGCTGCTCGATCGTCGGGGGGACGCCGCCAAACCCGCCCCTGAGCAGCTCGGCCCCCAATTCACTCTGGTCGTCGACACCGGGGACACCCAGTACCAGTTCGAGCTGTACCCGCTGTCTGAAGGCGGCCCACGGGTGTTCCGGCCGAAGGAGCAGCCGGGTGAGCGGACGGCCCGGGAGGCCTGGTTCTTTGCCCGCTTGAGCCTGCCGGAGACGATGCGGTCGGTGGGGATCGCGTTGCCGGGTGATCCCGACGGCGGCGCCGGCGGGGGTGCGCCCAACACCTCCGGCACGCCGACCACGACTCCGGACCCGCTGGCTTTCCTCAGCGAATGGCGGGAGGGAGTGCTGCTGTCCGCCGGGGTGGCCACCGCCATCCTGGCGGCCCTGGCCAGTGTCGCTTACCTGGTCCGTCGGGATCCGTGACAGGCTGGGGGGCATGAGCGCCCCCTCCCCTGTAGGGGCCACCCTGGCGGCGACCCTGTCCCGGATCGAACGGGCGGCCGGTTCCCTGGCGACCGCCAGCGTGGCCCGGATGGACGAGACCTTGCCGTGGTTCCGCAGCCTGCCGGCCGAGCAGCGGTCCTGGGTGATGCTGGTGGCCCAGGCCGGGGTGCAGTCGCTGGTCCGGTGGCTGCGTGGCGGCGGTAACGCCGGTAACGCCGGGCGGCAACAGATCTCCGACGACATCTTCGACGCCGCTCCTCGGGCGCTGGCCCGGGCGATCACCCTGCAGCAGACGGTGGCGCTGATCGAGGTGACCATCGAGGTGGTCGAGGAGCATGTGCCGCACCTGGCTGCCCCGGGCGAACAGGAGGCGCTGCAGGAGGCGGTACTGCGGTTCTCCCGGGAGGTCGCGTTCGCCGCCGCCCGGGTGTACGCCCGGGCGGCCGAGTCGCGCGGCGCCTGGGACGCCCGGCTGCAGGCCCTGTTGGTCGACGCCCTGCTGCGGGGGGACTCCTCGGACGTGCTCGCCAGCCGGGCCGCCGCCCTGGGGTGGGCCGATGCGCCCCCGGTGGCGGTGGCGGTGGGCCGCTCCCCCGGCGGGGAGGTCACCGCGGTGCTGCACGGGGTCTATCGGGCCGCACGCCGGATCAGCGTGGAGGCGATCGGCGGGGTGCACGGGGACCGGCTCGTGGTGGTGATCGGCGGTGCCGCCGACCCGTTGGTGGCGGCGGGGCAGCTGCTGAGCGCGTTCGGGGAGGGCCCGGTGGTGGTCGGGCCACCGGTGCCCACCCTGGACGAGGCGACCGAGTCCGCGCGGGCGGCGCTGGCCGGGTTCCGGGCCGCGGCGGCCTGGCCGGACGCGCCTCGACCGGTGGCCGCCGCTGACCTGTTGCCGGAGCGGTTGTTGGCCGGAGACGCCGAGGCGCGCCGCCGGCTGCGCCAGGAGGTGTACGGGACCTTGCTGCGCGCCGGGGGTGAACTGCTGACCACCTTGGACACGTTCTTCGCCGTCGGTGGCGTGTTGGAGAGTGCCGCCCGCGCGCTCTACGTCCATCCCAATACCGTTCGGTATCGGTTACGACGGGTAGCGGACGTGACCGGATTCACCCCCACCGACCCCCGGGATGCGCTCACGCTCCGGCTCGCGCTCGCGGTCGGGCGACTGGATCCTCCACCTCCGACGGGCGGCTGATCGGCCCGGGAAAAACCCTCTCTGAGCTGCGCATATCCCTTCGCCGCTCGAGTCCAGGTCAGAAAGTGGTCGGCACCCTCCCCCACCGCCTTTGTAGGATTCCTCCAAAGGCAGTAGTAGAGTTTGGTGCCTGGCGACAACGGACCAACCGCCAGAGAGACGGGACAGTCAACACCGTGCTTGCCCTACTCTCCCCCGGTCAGGGGGCGCAGAAGCCTGGCTTCCTGCAGCCGTGGCTAGCCGCGGTACCGACCGCTGAGGCCCGGCTGCGGTGGTGGTCGGTGCTCGCCGGGGTTGACCTGGTGCACCTCGGCACCGCCGCCGACGAGGACGAGATCAAGGACACCGCCCGGACCCAGCCGCTGCTGGTGGCCACCGCACTGCTGGCCGCCGAGCAGCTGAGCAGTGTCCGCCCGGCGCCGGGTGTGGATCCGCTGCCGGAGGTGGCGGTGGTGGGCGGCCACAGCGTCGGAGAGCTGGCCGCCGCCGCGCTGGCGGGCGCGCTCACCCCGGAGGCCGCGGTCGCCCTGGCCGGCGTCCGGGGGCGGGAGATGGCCGCCGCGTGCGCGCTCAAGCCGACCGGGATGGCGGCGGTGTTGGGTGGCGACGAGTCGGAGGTCCTGGCCGCGATCGAGGCGCATGGACTGCATCCGGCCAACCGGAACGGTGCGGGGCAGATCGTCGCGGCCGGCCCGACCGAGGCGCTGACCGCGTTCGCCGCCGCGCCCCCGGCCAAGGCGCGGGTGCGCCCCTTGGCGGTGGCCGGGGCGTTCCACACTCCGTACATGGCCCCGGCCGAGCAGGCGCTGGGTGTGGTGGCGGAAGGGATCGTCCCCGCCGACCCCGTCCGACTCCTGCTGTCCAACCTCGACGGTACGTGCGTCGACAGCGGCCGGGAACTGATCCGCCGGCTGGTGACCCAGGTGACCGCGCCGGTGCGCTGGGACGCCTGCATGCGCACCCTGGTCGACCTGGGGGTCACCGCGGTGATCGAGCTGCCGCCCGCCGGCACCCTGGCCAATCTGATCAAGCGGGAGTTCAAGGGCGGTCCGTGCCCGGAGATCGTCACGCTGAACACCCCGGACGACCTGCCCGCCGCCCGGGACCTGATCGCCCGGCACGGCGGGGTGTCCAGTGACGAGCCGGCGCCCCAGTTCCGGTTGGTGGTCGCCAACGCGTCCGGCACCTTCTCGCCCGCCGCCGGTTTGGCGGAAGGCGACCAGGTCCGCGCCGGGCAGGTGTTGGGGCAGGTGGTGACCCGGCAGGGCCCGGTGGAGGTCGCCGCTCACGACGCGGGCGTGCTGCTGGAGTGGCTCGCCCACCAGGACGACCCGGTCGCCCCGGGACAACCGCTTGCGCGGATCGGAGGACAGTCGTGACCGTTACCGGCAGCCGGGTGGTCGCCCTCGGCCACTACCAACCGACGCGGACGCTCACCAACGACGAGCTGGCCCAGATGGTGGACACCAGCGACGAGTGGATCCGCAGCCGGGTCGGGATCGTGGAGCGCCGCATCGCCGGCGAGGAGACGGTGGCCGACATGGCCGCGGCCGCGGCCGAGAAGGCGCTGGCCAACGCCGGGTACACCGCCGCCGACATCGACCTGGTGGTGGTGGCGACCTGTAGTTCGGTGGATCGGTGCCCGAACGTGGCCACCCGGGTGGCCGCCAAGCTCGGGATCCACGCGCCGGCCGCGTACGACATCAACACCGCCTGTTCCGGCT
>Ga0079224_100009996_pt1 | contig 12996 bp, 12 predicted proteins | sample Stecom2015_FD_80414 | JGI IMG/M metagenome (GOLD analysis project Ga0079224, IMG submission 80414) | Agricultural soil microbial communities from Utah to study Nitrogen management - Steer compost 2015 | ecosystem: Environmental > Terrestrial > Soil > Agricultural land | place: USA: Utah... | reverse complement strand
GCACCCGCCTGTGAAGTGATCCACTGGGCTTGGTACGATCGCCGTTATCCCATAACCGTGGGCGACTTGCAACGCGCCCACCATGAACTGCGAGCTGGCCGCTTTTCCATGATACATCTGGCCGAACAACAAGCTGCCATGATTGATCTTGGCCGCCAACGTCCTACCGACAGCAAAAAAGACTTGCAATCTGTAGATTTTCATGTTTGACTATCGTCATGGAACATTCGCGCACAACCACTCTCTTTTATGCGTTCGGCAGCCACTCGGCTCGCCACGATGCGTTGTGCGCCACAGCTAGTCTTTCTATTTCTGCACTACTACCACTACTGCTAGCGCCCGGTTGCCGGGCCTAGAGTCTCGTGGCAGCTCGGCAGCCATACCCAGCCACTTTATTTGAACACCGTCACTGGTTATTCAAGTCTGTTGTGGTTCTGGTGGCGGTGAAAAGTTTCTTAGCTTTTTCGCCCGACAGGTGCAATCATGATTTCCAACCCATCTGAAAAATACATCCCCTTCGCGCCCTTTGCGCGTGATTTTGCTGAACGTACTTGGCCGTCCAAGCGTATCGAAAAAGCGCCCATCTGGATGTCTACCGATTTGCGCGATGGTAACCAAGCGCTTATCGAGCCCATGAGTGTGCCGCGCAAACTCCGCTTTTTCGAGTTGCTTGTCAAAATCGGCTTTAAAGAAATTGAAGTGGGCTTCCCTTCAGCCTCGCAAACCGACTTCGACTTTGTACGTAAGTTAATTGACGAAAACCGTATTCCTGATGACGTAACCATCATCGGCTTGACGCAATCGCGCCAAGATTTAATTGAACGTACCGTCGAAGCCATGGCTGGGGCGAAAACCTCCATGGTGCACTTGTATAACGCCTGCGCACCGGCCTTCCGCAAAATTGTGTTCAACATGGAAAAAGACGCCATTAAGAACATCGCGGTAACCGGTACACAAATGGTGAAAGAAGCCGTTAAAGCACACCCTGAAACCACATGGCGCTATCAGTACTCGCCTGAAGTGTTCAGCACCACCGAGCCTGAATTTGCGTTAGACGTATGTAATGCCGTGGTCGAAGCGTGGAACCCTAGCCCCAACGACCCTATTGTGCTGAACTTGCCGGCTACCATCGAAGCCACCACCCCCAATCTGTATGCAGACCAAATTGAATGGATGCACCGCAATTTGAATCGTCGCGACAGCATCGTTTTAAGTTTGCACCCACATAACGACCGCGGTACCGCCGTTGCCGCCGCCGAGTTTGGCGTCATGGCAGGGGCCGACCGTATCGAAGGGTGTTTGTTCGGTAGTGGCGAACGTACCGGTAACGTGTGTTTGGTAACCTTGGCATTGAACCTGTACACCCAAGGTGTCCACCCCGGTTTAGACTTCTCGGACATTGACGAAGTGCGCCGCTGCGCTGAAGAGTGCAATCAATTACCGGTACACCCACGTCACCCTTACGCTGGCGACTTGGTATTTACCGCCTTCTCGGGCTCACACCAAGATGCCATTAAAAAAGGTTTCGCGCAGCAAAAAGCCGATGCCCCATGGGAAGTACCCTACTTGCCTATCGACCCTGCCGACCTCGGTCGCAGTTATGATGCCGTTATTCGCGTTAACAGTCAGTCGGGTAAAGGTGGCGTATCGTACTTGCTGGAACAAGAGCACGGCTTGGCTTTACCACGTCGCTTGCAGATTGAATTCAGCCGCGCCATTCAACGCGTTACCGATGAAACCGGTAAAGAAGTAACACCTGAGTCCGTTTACGACATCTTCACACGCGAGTACTTGGCTACCCAAGGCCCTTGGAAGCTGATTACCCATACGGTAAGTAGCCAGCCCAAAGCCGACAACGACAGCATGAACCAGCGTTTCGATATTGAGCTGATAGTTAGCGTAGACGGCGAAGAACGCCATTTAAAAGGTCATGGCGACGGCGCATTAGCCGCCTTCATTGATGCTATCGCTTTACCCATTAAAGTCATGGATTACACCGAACACGCCATTGGCAGCGGTACCGACACCAAGGCGGCTACCTATGTAGAAGCCCGTATTGACGACGGTAACACTGGCTTTGGTGTGGGGGTACACCAAGATATTCTGACTTCTTCTTTCAAGGCCATTCTTAGCGCGGTTAACCGTCACGAGTTAGCCAAACGCGCCGAAGCAGCAGTAAGCGCCTGATTGAACACCTGAGCCGGCCTGTTAAGCACAGGCTGCGCTCTGCACGTTGGTGTCAATGGTGATCCTGTTGCCCACCCAAACGTTAAGCGCCTGCGTTATCCCGCAGGCGCTTTGCTTTGTGCCGTTAAAGCGAGCCAACTACCACGCCGTGTTTGCAGGCTCCCACATCACATCCGCCTCGGCGGCGGCCGACCTACGCATCAGGTCTAATAAAGGGAAAGCACGCTGCCTAAAACTAACCGGTTGCTTCATAGGGTGTAAGGGGGGCTCATCATCGTCGTGGCCATCGTCTTTATGTTCAGGTTCGGTATCAATGGACATGGCCGTTTCTACGCCTCGAATCGCACGGGCCAGTTGATCATGCGGTATCACGCCACGCTGCGGTAGCTCATCAGCATAGGGTCGACCGGCTGCTTGCAAAATAGGCAGTGCATCGACAGCTAACATCATGACTTTTGGAGCGGCCTTGGAATTGAAGACAAGTAACATCGTGCTCTCCTTTTATCGTGTTACAGCCCTGCGGCTAGGCGTATCAAGCTAAAGCGCGTGGTCGGCACCACGGGTTCCCTTCAACAGTTCCAGTATACCCCTAGCCTTAACAATGCTTACCCCCGTCAAAACCCGAAGCCACGTTTTGCTACAACTGCCAACATGGGCTGCGCGATTCATGGCGGGAAGGCCACGACATGGTGGCAAGGGAAGAAATCCAAAGCAAATCACGCTATTATGTAGTTCTTAGTACCCGAACGCTGGGTACCGCTTGTCTTAATGCCCGCGTTAACACTGGGCAATGCACCTAACTCACAGAATTTTATATGCTTGCAGAGCAACAACAACAGCTCATCGCGCTACTTCAAAGCGCCGTTCATGCACTGGTTCCAGATGCCACACCCACCATCACCCTAGAGCGCCCCAAGGTGGCTGCACACGGTGACATTGCCTCGAACGTGGCTATGCAACTTGCGCGCCCCGCCAAACGCAACCCGCGTGAACTTGCTCAACAAATTGTCGACCATGTCTTGGCGAGTGACGACGCTCGTACGCTTATCGCCTCGGCCGATGTGGCTGGGCCCGGCTTTATCAACTTCCGCCTTACCCACGCTGCCCATCAAGCCGTATTAACGGCTATACGCCAACACGGCGAGCACTACGGTGTGCAATCCGGTCGCGACGACAAGGTAATGGTAGAGTTTGTGTCTGCCAACCCAACCGGCCCTCTGCACGTTGGTCATGCTCGTCAGGCCGCATTGGGCGACGCCATTTGTCGTTTATTCAGTAGTCAGGGCCATCACGTAACACGCGAGTTCTACTACAACGACGCAGGTAATCAAATTGATAATTTAGCCATCAGCGTGCAAGCGCGCGCCAAAGGCATCAGCCCTGATGCCGATGAATTTCCAGCCGATGGCTACAAAGGCGACTACATCGCTGAAATTGCCCAAGAATACGTCGCTAAACACAGCGTGGAAGCGGCCGATATTGAGCCGGTACATGCATCGGGCGACCTTGATAATCTAGATGATATCCGCCGTTTTGCAGTGGCCTACTTACGCCGCGAACAAGACTTAGACTTACAAGCCTTTGGCTTGAAATTCGATAACTATTACCTTGAAAGCTCGCTTTACAGTTCAGGCCGAGTAGAAGCTACTGTTAAAGCATTAAGCGAAGCCGGTCACACCTACGAACACGAAGGCGCCCTGTGGTTACGCACAACCGAATTGGGTACCGGTGACGATAAAGACCGCGTGATGCGTAAACGTGAAGGGGGTTACACCTACTTTGTGCCCGATGTGGCCTACCACGTCGCCAAATGGGAGCGTGGCTATCACCATGCCATTAACATTCAAGGCACCGACCACCACGGCACTATTGCCCGTGTGCGCGCTGGCCTACAAGGTTTAAACCTTGGCATTCCCACCACCTTCCCTGCCTATGTGTTACACAGCATGGTTAAGGTGATGCGTAATGGTGAAGAGGTCAAAATCTCTAAACGTGCGGGTAGTTATGTTACCTTGCGCGAGTTAGTGGAATGGGTGGGCCAAGACGCGGTACGCTTCTTTTTGGTGCAACGCCGTGCCGACTCCGACTTTATCTTTGATATTGATCTGGCTCTGTCGCGCAGCGAAGAAAACCCGGTGTATTACATTCAGTACGCCCACGCGCGTATCCACTCGATGGTGGCACAAGCCGAGGTTAGTGATGAGGCCATTCGCAATGCCGACATTAGTTTGCTAACTGCGCCTACCGAATTGGCGTTACTGCAACGCTTATCCGAGTTCCCTGCAATGCTCACTCAAGCATGTGCCGATTTGGCTCCGCATCAGGTAGCTTTCTGGCTGCGTGATTGTGCGGCTGACTTCCACGCTTGGTACGGTGCCGAGCGCGTCAATGTGGATAACCACGAACTGAAGCTAGCCCGTTTAGCGTTGGCCACGGCTACTGCCCAAGTGATTGCAAATGGTTTAACCATACTGGGTGTCTCTGCTCCCCGCAAAATGTAAGGTCCGATTATGGCTACCCGACGCAAAACCTCACGTTCTCAATCTACTCGTGGCGGCAGCACCTTCTTTGGCGTGATCATTGGTTTGGTGCTGGGGCTGGCCGCTGCTGTAGCGGTCGCCTTTTACATCACCAAAGCGCCTATGCCCTTTGCGGATCGGGCTAGCCGCGACCCGGCAGCTATTTTGTTACCCGATGTACGTGACGCCCCCGACCCCAATCTGGGTTTGTACTCAGGGCAAAGCAGTACGACATCGCCTTATCAGCCGGGCACACCACTTACCGGTTTAAGCACGCCGCCTAGCGCACCGCCAGCATCAGGCTCCGCACCGGCTCCGGACGCACTGGGCGACTTAATTGCCTCCTTACCTACAGGGCGTGCAGGAACCGCTACTGCCCCACGTGATGTGCCGCCAGCACCTTCGGTTGCAGCGCTGACACCTGCCAAACCTGCCGCTGCACCACAACGTAATACCTACTTTTTACAGGCAGGTGCATTCCGCTCGGAACGCGATGCCGAAGCGGTTAAAGCACGTATTTTAATGATGGGGCTAGAGGCCAATGTACAGGTCGCCACTGTAAACGGCAGCACGATTAACCGTGTACGCGTGGGGCCCTTTAATGGCATTGATGCCATGAACCGCGCCCGAGTCAGTCTGGGTGATGAAAAAATTGAAACCTCGGTGGTGGCACAACCTTAAGGGCCGCTGAACTTCACGCACCATTGTGTGTCATAACTGTTGTCGTTATTTAGGATACTTTTCAATGAGCACTAAAAACCGTATTTTCAAGCTGGCAGCTGGTACTGCTATTGCCCTAAGCGCTGTGTTTAGCCCCCTTAGCATGGCCGCCAATAACAGCGGCAATCAGGGTTATGTCACGCTAAATCAGGCATTACCTTCCGATACCGCCAATAAAATTGAAGCCATCGAATTTTTTGCCTACAGCTGCCCACATTGTGCCAATGCCGACCCTATTGTCGAGCGCTGGGCACAAGAATTGCCTGAGAATGTAGCATTCAAGCGCGTTCCGGTGGCTTTTAACTCGGGCATGGCCGACCTACAGCGTATGTACTACACGCTTGAAGCCATGGGCCGCTTAGATCTGCACGAAAAAGTGTTCCATGCTTTACACCAAGAACGTAAGCGCATTTTCGATGCCAAAGCCCTTACGAAATGGGCCGCTGATCAAGGTTTAGACGAAGCGCAATTCCAAGCTACGTTTAATTCCTTTGGGGTGAACGCACAAGTTGCTAAAGCAAATGATCTGGCTAAAGCCTACAACATCGATGCCACCCCAATGATGGCCATTGGTGGCAAATACGTTACCTCACCTGCCATGACAAACGGCATCATTGAAATGATGCAACAGGCCGATCAACTGGTCAAAATGGCAGAGTAAAACCTTATCAGCACAGCCTATGCCCAATGGCGGTAGGCTTTCGACACTATAAAAAGCCTGAGCCCGGTGCGATACCGAGCTCAGGCTTTTAGTTTGTAGCGTGCAAGCGAGCGTATCGTCACTCAATCGCAGCAATCAATGAAATCTCTAACGGCGAACCACCAGGTAAACTGAACACGCCCACCGCAGCCCGCGAGCTAATACCGCTTTGACCGAACTCCTCGAACAGATAATCTGACGCGAAGTCAGCGATTTTTGAGTGCTTATCAAAGCTTTGGTCGGCGCTGGCTACATACACCGTCATGTTCAAAATTTGAGCAATCTTCTCGCCCTCTGCCAAGGTAGCGCGCGCAGCCTTCACCGCATTCCCCACTGCCAACTGAGCCGCCTCTTTATATAGATTTAAATCGTCAGTACTGCGTACGCCACCCGTGCGAATCAACACGCCATCACGACGTGGTGTCATTCCGGCGGTAAACACTTGATTGCCACGACGTGTGGCGGCGGCGTAATTTCCTTGGGGCTTAGGCTGGGTTTGCGAAGTCATTGTCTCTACCTTCCATTTATGCGTAGTTGATACGTGAATAAAACAGTATACAAAAACCGAGCAGTAGCATGGACTCCCTTTTTGTTGTATGCCCGTACGCTTGCTTAGTCAGCGCAGCTATCGTGTTCGAAGCGGGCAAACACCTCGGCTTGCGCTATCCACAAGCGCTGGGCTGCTTCTAAATCGACCCACTCAAAGCGCAGGCTATCTCCCGGTGCACGTTGCGCCAAACGGGGTAAATCGACGCTAATCACATTGGCAATGCGAGGATAACCACCGGTGGTTTGTGCATCAGCCATCAGAATAATCGGGGACCCATCCGGTGGCACCTGCACGGTACCCGGCGTAACCGCTTCTGAGCGTAATTCGTACGCATCATCCCGTTGCAAACTGGGCCCTTCCAAGCGGTAACCCATGCGATCGGATTGTGCCGACAAACGATAAGGCTGGCTACTTAAGCTCGCCACGCTATGAGGATTGAAACTGGCATGCTCGCGCCCCATCACAAGGCGTATGGGTGCCGCCGCCCCTTGGACGACACCATAGGGAAATAAGGGTGCATTGGGCAATTTCTGTACAACGCGTTTAGATGTTGGGTCTTTTAATGGAATGCGTAAACCTTTAACTAAGGCTTTACCGTCTACACCACCGTAAGCACCCCGAACATAGGTGCTGGTACTGCCCATCACAGGCTGTAGCGCGTAGCCCCCTTGTACTGCTAAATAACTGCGAGCCCCTGCGCGACGTGCACCAAAAGCCAGCACACTACCCGCTGCCAGTTGCACCGCCTGATTCATTGCGATGGGCTGCTGGTTAACGGTGGGTGATAAATCAGCCCCACATAACGCGATAACTGCATCGGCATTAAAGCGCAGCACCGGGCCTAATAAGGTAATTTCCAGCGTGGCTTCAGTCGCAGAATTACCCACCAACCAGTTGGCAACGCGATGGGCCCGCTCATCCATCACCCCATTCACCGGCACCCCAAGGTGCTCGTAACCTCGACGGCCTAGGTCTTGAAAGCTTGTTAGCATACCGGGTTTTAAGACGTCGATGGTATTCATGCTGCTGACGACTCCTGTGCTGCTAAGTACTCGAATTCGTCTGGGCTAATCGCCACAAACTGCACGGTGTCACCGGCGGCCAATTGCGCTGGCGGGTTCTGATACGCATTGAAAATGCGCAAGGGGGTGCGACCAATTAGGTGCCAACCACCGGGTAAAGTCATGGGATAGATGACGCTTTGACGATTCGCTAAGCCTATACTGCCCGGCGGCACCGCCGTTCGGGGCGATGCGCGGCGGCCTACGGTTAAACGCTCGCTAAAAAAACCCACATAAGGATGGCCGGGCGCAAAACCTAGCATCAGCACATCGACTGGCTGCTGTGTATGCAGTGCGATAAGCGCTTCAGGCTCGAGCTGACACCGCTTCGCTACATCCAGCAAATCAGGCCCATAATCGCCGCCGTAACAAACCGGAATGCGTTGCACTCGCGCAGCCTGCTGTGCCGTGGTGTGCGGCTGCGTTAATAACTGCTCTACTTGCTCATGCAAACACGCGTAAGGACTTAACCATTGCTGTGTCGCAAGCTTTGCCTGCGCTGCGGCTAAAACCTGCGCGGGCTCGTAATGCAAGGCAACGCTTTCCATGCCCGGCACTACCGCATAAACCCCTTCTGGCAAGGCCTGCTGCACATGCCGCGCAAAGCGGCTTGCTCGCTGATTCGCCACCCCTAACTCTGGGTGATGAAAGGTCACCACCAGCGAGCGGTCACCCGCGGGGTAAAGACTCCATTCTGTTACCACCTTATCCATGCGTTTTACACTCTGCTTCGTGAACTCAGTTTATTCAGCACTGAGCATATCAATTAACTCGGCCCCCAAGGCCTGAATCATGGGATCGGCGGTAGGCCGATGACATACCGCCAACTCAAACAGATCAACGCTAGGTAAGCCCTCGGCCTTGCCCAACACCACATGATCGCTGGTTACGGCGCGCAGTGGCAATAAACTGATGCCCATACCATCGGCCACCGCCGCTTGTATGCCGCTTAAGCTAGAACTGGTAAAGGCCATGCGCCATTTACGACCCAAGCTTTCTACGGCATTAATAATTTCATTGCGATACACACCGGGCTGGGGAAACGCCACCAGCGGAATCGGGTCCAAATGAAAAACCGGATGTTTTACGCTATCAACCCACGCGGTTTTTTCCGGCATGCGGGCAATGGCCTCGCGTGCGTGATGACGCTGCTTAATCAAGATTAAATCTAACTCACCCTGATCGTAACGCGCCGACAAGTCTGAGCTTAAGCCACTGCTCACCTCAAGTTTTACGTGAGGGTGACGACGATTAAACGCCGCCAACCGTCGCATAGTTTTACCACTGGAGAAATCCTCGGGTACCCCTAGGCGTATCACTACCGTTATCGCTGCCCCAGATAAGGTTTGATGCAACTGATCGTTTAGATCCAATAACTGACGTGCATACCCCAACACAATCAGCCCCGCATCGGTGGGATACACCCCGCGCATACTGCGATCGAGCAGCTTACGACCTGCCATGTCTTCCAGACGCCGAATTTTCTGGCTAATAGTGGATTGCGTGGAATGCAGCTGCGAGGCGGCCACGGTAAAGCTACCGCATTCTGCCACCACCGCCAACGCGCGCAATAAATCCAGATCGAATAACGGTAAATGTGTACTACGCTTCATCACAATGGCTTGGGTATTTAGAAAACGAATAACCCATATTAATACATTTAACTTGTAAATGAAGGCTCTTGTCGATAAGGTATTAGTAGCAGTGCCACCATGCCTCTTCCTCACTTAAGCATGGCATCGGCACCTTATGTCTATTGCTCTACAACTCTACCTAATACCGAGACTTGTCTATGTCAGAAAATACCTACTACGCGCCACCCGGCGGCCACCCACCACAAACACAACTGCTTACCGATCGGGCCATGTTTACCGAGGCCTATGCGGTTTTACCTAAAGGTGTTTTACAAGACATCGTCACCAGTTGGTTGCCGTTCTGGGAAAAAACCCGTTTGTGGATTATTGCTCGTCCGCTTTCTGGCTTTGCCGAAACCTTCGCTCAGTACATCATGGAAGTTAGTCCCGGTGGTGGTAGCGACCAGCCCGAACCCGATCCCGAAGCCGAAGGCGTATTGTTTGTCGTAGGTGGCGAGGTTGAACTGACGCTTGAAGGCACTCAGCACACCATGAAAGAAGGTGGTTACGCCTTTATTCCACCCGGTGCTAAATGGACCTTACACAACCGTAGCGATGAAATTGCGAACTTCCACTGGATTCGTAAACGCTACCAAGCGGTTGAAGGTATACCTCTGCCCGAGGCCTTTGTTACCAACGAAAAAGATATCGAACCCTTCCCCATGCCCGGCACGAACGGCGCTTGGGTGACCACGCGCTTTGTGGACATGTCGAACATGAGCCACGATATGCACGTAAATATCGTTACCTTCGAACCCGGTGGTGTGATTCCTTTTGCCGAAACCCACATCATGGAACACGGTTTGTACGTACTCGAAGGTAAAGCGGTATACCGTCTAAACCAAGACTGGGTTGAAGTGGAAGCCGGTGACTTCATGTGGTTACGCGCTTTCTGCCCACAGGCTTGCTACGCCGGTGGTCCAGGCCGTTTCCGTTACTTGCTATACAAAGACGTTAACCGTCACCCAAGCTTAAAACTGTCTGGCTTGTAATTCGCGCTGCACGTCATAAAGGTACAGGCGACATGCGTTAAGCGTGCCGCCTATTCATACCTTCGCTGCAATGCCTTAAGGACGACCCCGCATATTGTGGGCTCGTCCTTTTTATTGCCTACTTAAAAGAAGCCCAACGCTTGGTCGCTGTAACTGACCAACAAACACTTGGTTTGCTGGTAGTTCGCCAGCGCCATCTTATGGGTTTCCCGACCAATACCCGACTCTTTATACCCACCAAAAGCCGCGTGAGCAGGATACAGGTGATAGCAATTCGTCCACACCCGTCCGGCCTGTAAACCACGTCCCATGCGGTAAGCTCGCGAACCATCTCGGCTCCATACGCCAGCCCCTAGGCCAAAGCTCGTATCGTTCGCGATTTCTAACGCTTCTTCCTCATCCTTAAAGGTGGTTACTGCCGCAACGGGCCCGAAAATTTCCTCTTGGAAGACTTTCATGGAGTTTTTACCCAGCAGCATGGTGGGGCTGACATAAAAGCCTTCATCCAAGCCTTCACCGGGTTGATTGCGTCCACCCCCAGTTAGGCACGTAGCACCTTCTTCACGTCCTAAATCGATGTAGCCCAGAATTTTATCCATCTGAGCCTGCGACACTTGAGCCCCCACCATGGTTTCTTTATCCAGCGGGTTACCCTTGCGAATACTTTCTACTCGCTTAACGACCTTTTCGATAAATTGATCGTAAATGGATTCTTGCACCAGTAGTCGCGAAGGTGCTGTGCAAACTTCCCCTTGGTTAAGGGCAAACATAGCGGCCCCTTCTAGCGCTTTATTCAAAAACGCGTCATCCGCCGACATCACGTCGTCAAAGAAAATGTTCGGGCTTTTACCGCCAAGCTCCACCGTCGCGGGGATTAAGGTATCAGCAGCATTGCGCAGAATCATCTTGCCCACAGGCGTAGAGCCGGTAAAGGCGATTTTGGCGATGCGCTTGCTGGTGGCCAGTGCATTACCCGCTTCTTTACCAAAACCGTTCACAATATTCACCACCCCAGCGGGCAGTAAGTCGCCTATCACTTCCATTAACACCAGAATTGAGGCGGGCGTTTGCTCTGCGGGTTTCATTACCACGGGGCAACCCGCTGCTAAAGCAGGTGCCAATTTCCATGCCGCCATCAAAATGGGGAAGTTCCACGGAATAATCTGCCCCACTACCCCCACCGGCTCGTGGAAATGGTAGGCCACCGTCGTGCTATCAATATCGGAAATGCCCCCCTCTTGTGCACGAATGCAACCCGCAAAATAACGGAAATGATCAATGGCTAAGGGAATATCGGCAGCACTGGTTTCACGTAGGGGCTTGCCGTTATCAATGGATTCGGCCACCGCCAGCAAATGTTGTTGCTGCTCCATACGGTCGGCAATACGCAATAAAACGGCCGAGCGTTCAGCCACCGACGTGGCCCCCCATGAAGCCCTAACGGCATGCGCGGCATCCAACGCTAAGTTAATGTCATCCTCATCCGACTGGGGCACTTGGCAAAATGGTTTGCCGGTAATGGGGGAGAGGTTCTCAAAATAATTTCCAGCAACCGGAGGCACCCATTTTCCACCAATGTAATTTTCATATTTAGGTTTAAAAGGGAACTCAAGGTCAATACCAAACTGCTTTAAATCCGACAAATTCATGACGAAACTCCACACGAGAACTCACAAAATCGCTGATCAAAAACAAGCCAGCCCGTAACTGCTATAGCGTCTAATCTACCAGCCAATACCACGGCACGATATATGAACAAACCCTTTGTTTCCAAAGCCAAATTTTTGGCACCGAGACATAAAAAAAGACGACCCGAAAGTCGCCTTTTTCAATTCGGTCGAACGCACTAGAAACTTAGTCGTTACGCTCGGTCACCAACACCAAGTGGTAACCAAATTGTGTTTTTACAGGGCCTTGAACTTCGCCTACTGGGGCGCTGAAGACCACTTCGTCAAACTCGGGCACCATTTGACCGCGACCAAACGAACCCAACTCACCGCCTTGGCGTGAGGACGGGCAGCTGGAGTTTTCGCGTGCGAGTTGTGCAAAATCTGCACCGCCTTCAATTGCGGTTTTCAGCTCTTGCGCGCGCTCTTCAGTGCTAACGAGGATGTGACTTGCTGATGCTTGTGCCATATAGGACTCCTTTATAAACGTTCTAAAAGGGTAACCCAATTCTGCATCGTAAACACACAAAGCCATCAAGAAAGCGCAAGATTTTCCCTCATACCGGTAGCACTACCCTTATTCCGGTTCAGCATTTAACTTTAAGCTTGCAAACCTCGCTCCACCATCAACAACAACCGCTCGGACAGGTTTTCCAGTTGCTCGTCGGAATAAGCCTGCAATGGCCCATCCAATATCAACATCGCCATACCATGTACTGCCGACCACGCCAAAAACTCAGCCTGAGAACGATTATTTTGATCAATCAGACATGCCTCCTGCATCCGATCAAGGGCCATACTCAGCAGTTGAAAAGGGTTTTGCTCTGCATCTTCATTAGCGCTGCCATCTTCCCCTTCTTTCATTTCAAACGGCAAAACAAAGGCCGTACGAAACAAACCCGGCTCAAACCGTGCAAAACGTAAATACCCGCGCCCAATGGCACCTAAACTTTGCCGCGCATACTC
>Ga0079224_100009995_pt1 | contig 12996 bp, 11 predicted proteins | sample Stecom2015_FD_80414 | JGI IMG/M metagenome (GOLD analysis project Ga0079224, IMG submission 80414) | Agricultural soil microbial communities from Utah to study Nitrogen management - Steer compost 2015 | ecosystem: Environmental > Terrestrial > Soil > Agricultural land | place: USA: Utah... | reverse complement strand
GAACAGGGCGTGGCCGTGCTCGTCATGTCGTCGGAGCTGCCGGAGCTGCTGTCGATGTGCGACCGGATTCACGTCATGCGCGACGGTCGGATCGTCGACGGTTACCGCCACGACGAGGCGACCCAAGAGAAGTTGATGAGCTCCGCGCTGGGAGGCAGGTAGATGTCCACTCGAACACTCGGCGCCGTGCGGGCCGTCACCCGGTACGAGCAGGTTCCGCTGCTGGCGGCGTTGCTGGTCATCTGTCTCTACCTGACCATCGCCACCGGCGGGTTGTTCTTCACCCCGGACAATCTCACCAACGTCCTGCGGGCCTCGTCGATCGAGCTCGTCGCAGCGCTGGGCATCACCGTGGCGCTGGTGGCCGGGCAGGTGGACCTGTCGATCGGATCGTTGCTCGCCATCGTCGGTGTCACCACGGTGACCGCGTACAACTCGACCGGCAGCGTGCTCGTCGCGTTGCTGGCCGGACTCGGCATCGGCACCCTGGTCGGGCTGGTCAACGGGATGCTCGTGACCAAGCTCGGGATCAACTCGATCATCACGACGCTGGGCATGATGGCCGTGCTCAGAGGTATCGGCTATCTGACGACGGACGCGCGGGCGGTACAGACCGACGGCGACGCGCTGAAGCAGATCGGGGTCGGCTACCTCGGCCCCATCCCGGTCCCGGTGGTCATCGCCGTCGTCGTCATGGTCTTGGTGTACTTGCTGCTCAACCACACGGTGTTCGGGCGTTACCTGTACGCGGCCGGCGGCAACCCGGAAGCGGCTCGCTCAGCCGGGTTGCCGGTCGACAAGATCTACATCGGCGCCTTCGTCATCGTGGCGTTCGCGGCCGCTATCAGCGGCCTCATCACCGTCGGGCGGTTGGACTCCTTCCAACCCACGATCGGTGTCGGGTTCGAGCTGAACGTCATCGCCGCGGTGATCCTCGGCGGGACCCGGCTCAACGGCGGCGAGGGTACGGTGTCGGGGACGGTGCTCGGCGTGCTGATCCTCGGTGCGCTGAACAACGGGCTCGTCCTGCTCGACGTCAACTCGTTCTGGCAGGACGTCGTACGCGGTACCGTGATCATCCTGGCGGTCGCGATCGACGAAGCCCGGCGCAGGCGGCGCAATGCCCGGTTCCGGCGCGAAGCGCCTGCCGAGGAGGAACCGTCGCCCGCCGGTGTCGCCGGCCCGGGCGGAACCGGCGGGTCGGCATCGGCCACGGCAAGGGGGGTCTGACATGGACGGCGCGGACGGCGTATGAGGGTCAGCATCACCGACGTCGCCCGCGCCGCCGGCGTCACGCCGGCCGTGGTGTCGCGGGTGTTGAACGGCGACCCGACTCTGCAGGTGCGTGAGCAGACGCGGGACCGAGTGCTCACCGCCGCCCGCGACCTCGACTACGCCCCCAGCCATGCCGCCCGCGCACTGCGCAGCAGCAGGTCGAACACGCTCGGCCTGGCGGTGCACGACATGGCCAACCCGCTGTACGGCGAGATCATCATGGGCGCTCAGCGCGCGGCGACCGATGCCGGCTACGTACTGCTGCTCGCCGACATCGACGGACTGGCCCGCGGTGACGTGACGTTCCGGCGAGCAGTCCAGGGCGGGGCGATGGACGGGTTGCTGCTGCAGCGTGCTGGCACCGCGGCCGACCGCAAGATCGTCAAGACCGCGAGCTCGCGCATCCCGACCGTCCTGCTCAACGATCGTTCGTCCGCGCTGGCCGCCGCGGCGCTGGACGACGTGGGCGGCTCCAGGCTCGCCACCCGGCACCTGCTGGAGCTCGGCCATCGTCGCATCGGACATCTGCGCCTCGGCGGCACGAGTCGATCCGGAGCCCGCGCCCGCGGCTGGCGGGAGACGCTCACGCAGGCCGGCGAGGAACCTCGGTGGCTGGCCGACGGCGGGCACACCATCGAGACCGGCCGGCAGGGCATGCACGAGCTGCTGGCCGGTCCCGAACGGCCCACCGCTGTCGTGGCCGGCAATGTCCTGGCCGCCGTCGGCGCGTTGACGGCGGCCAGGGAGAGCGGGCTGGCGGTGCCCGACGATCTGTCCCTGATCGCCTTTCACGACATCCCGTACGCCGCCCACCTCACCCCGCCGTTGACGACCGTGGCGATGCCCCTGCACGAGCTGGGCGCGGCCGCGGTGACCTTACTGCTCGAGCGGCTGGACGGCGGGAAGGAACGCCAGGTCGTCGTGCGTGAGCCACCGCCGCGGCTCGTGGAACGCGGCTCGACCGCGCCCCCGGGCTGACCCGGTTCGCCTCAGCTCCAGGGCTCGCCGGTGATCCGTTCGTACGTGGCGACGTAGCGCGACCTGGCGGCTTCGACGATCTCCGCGGGCACGTCGCCGGGCGCCGTCTCGTCCCAGTCGCTCTGGCTCTTCGCCCAGTCGCGCACGAGCTGCTTGTCGTAAGCGACCTGCGGTCCCCCTGGGCGCCAGTCCTCGACGCGCCAGAACCGGGAGGAGTCCGGCGTCACCGCTTCGTCGGCGAGCACCAGCTCACCCGACGGCGTGAGGCCGAACTCGAACTTGGTGTCGACGAGCAGCATCCCGCGCTCGGCGCAGATCTCCTCGGCCCGGCGATACAGCGCCAGGGTGGTGTCCCTGAGCCGGTGAGCGAGATCAGCCCCCACGAGCTCGACGACCTCGGCGAACGTCATCGGCGCATCGTGTCCCTCCCCCGGCGGCACCTTCGACGTCGGGGTGAACACCGCCTCGGGCAGCCGATCACCTTCGACCAGTCCGGGCGGCAACGCGACGTCGCCGATGGCGCCGGTCTCGGCGTAGCTCGCCCACCCCGAGCCCGCGAGGTAGCCCCGGGCGATGCACTCCACGGCGACCATGTCGAGCTGCCGGCAGCGGATCGCCCGTCCCTTCCACTCCTCGGGCACGTCGTCGGCAGAGATGACGTGGTTGTCGACGATGTCGGCGAGCTGCTCGAACCACCACAGCGACAGCGCGGTGAGGATGCGGCCCTTGTCGGGGATCGGCGTCGGCAGCACGGCGTCGAACACCGACACCCGGTCCGAGGCGAGCAGGATCAGCTCGCCCGGACGGTCGGTGTAGACGTCGCGGACCTTGCCGCGGTGAAGAAGCTGCACCTCGCCGTTCTATCACTACCCGGACTCACTACCCTGGCGGGCTCAGCGCACGTACACGACCACGCGCTGGGCGTGGCTGTTCACCACACCTTGCCGGTTCCAGGCGGCGTCGACCGGTTGGACGCCTTCGTCGTCGCCGGCTCGGACGCGCAGGACGTGGCGCCCCGGCGCGGCCGCGTCCCACGTGAACCGCCACCGCTGCCACGCGTAGAGCGACGGCGGCGGGTCGAGGTCGGCCTCGGCCCAGCTCGCGCCGTCATCGGTGCTGACCTCGACCCGGTTCACCGCGGAGCGCCCTGACCACGCCCGGCCGGTGAGCTCGTGGCGGCCGTGTTCGACGATCCGGGTCCGGGTCTGGAAGTCGGGGAACCCGGGCGGGTGCATCAGGGCGCGCGGACGGATCCGGGTGACCGGATCGCCTAGGTCGTCGGCGTCGTGTTTGATGCGGTACGACGTGTTGTTCTGGTAGCCGTCGAAGGCCCGGTCCAGCACGGTGATGTCGACCAGCCACTTGACGTGGGCCATGCCGTACCACCCCGGCACGATCAGCCGTACCGGCGCGCCGTGTTGTGGCGGCAGGGGCTGCCCGTTCATCTCGTAAGCCAGCAGGACGTCGTCACGTTCGGCTTCGGCGATGGGCAATCCGCGCCGGTAGTCCTGTTCAGCTCCGCGTTCGATGCCGTGATCGGCGCCGGTGAATGTGACGTCGACCGCGTCGCTGAGCACCACCGCCTCGCGCAGCACCCCGGCCAGCGGTGTGCCGGTCCACTCGGCGGTGCCGACGGCTTCGTCCAGCCATGGCTGGCTGATCGGGCGGGGATGCAGCCGGGCGCGCCCGTTACCGGCGCACTCCAGCGTCACCCGGCGAGTCACGCGTGGCCGGCGGCGCAGGTCGTCGAGGCTCAACTGCAGCGGATGTGCGACGTGCCCGCCCACGCGAAGCCGCCACGCCGCGGCGTCCACGTCCGGAATGTCGTAATGGATGAGCAGGTAGTGCAGGCCCGGCGGGGTCACGTCGTAGCGCAGCCCCTCCAACGGCATGCCGTGGTTGCGCGTGGCCAGGCGCAATTCGTCGGCTGAGATGGCTTCGTCCGGGTCGGCGATGCGAGCTGGCGGGCTGACCCACTGGTCGGTCGTGGTCATGGTGGCCCCCTTCACCCCACCGTCCTAACGCTGCAACGGCGGATTGTCACGGGCCGTACGACCTTGTCGCTCAGCTCGACTTCTGGCGGACGGTGGCTACGTGCGCCACAGGAGCAACAGCGCCCGATCATCGGCGTCGGAGGACGCCACGGCATCGATGAGCTTCTTCGCCCCACCCCGGAAGCCCCCGGCGACCAGGCGCTCGGCCTCGCCCTGCAACTTGTCGATGCCGTCGGCGAGATCGCGACGCGGAGCCTCGACCAGCCCGTCGGTGTAGAGCATCAGCGCGTCACCGGGTCGCAGCTGCCCCACGGCCGGCTCGTAGACGTCCTTGTCGAACACACCGAGCAGACCGCCCTCGGTCTCGAGGGTCTCCCACCGGCCGGAGCCCGCGTGGAAATGGATGGCCGGCGGATGTCCGGCGGACCGGACCTCGTACTCGCCGGTGGTGAGCTCGACGACGAGGTGCACGGCCGTGGCGAACCCCTCGGACCAGTTCTGGCGCAGCAGATACGCATTGGCGGCCGGCAGGAACTGCTCGGGTGGCAACGATCCCAACAGTCCCCCGAACGCGCCGGACAGCAGCAACGCCCTGGTGCCGGCGCCGTGGCCTTTACCGGACACGTCGACCAGAGCGACCTCGAGCACCGCGGCGTCGGGTGATCGGGTCGCCACCACGAAGTCACCGGAGAAGCTGGCCCGTTCAGCGGAGCGGTGGACGAGCTGTTCCTCCCAGCCGCGCGGGAGCTCGGGCATGGTGCCTTGGGCGGTCAGCCGGTCCCGGAGGTCGACGAGCATGGAGTCGCCCATGGTGCCCTTGAGGCCGAGCCGAGCCCGCGAGCGTGCCAGGCCCAGCGCCACCGCGGCAGTCACGGCGACCACGACGGCGATACCGGCGAAGTGCGCGGTCACGTCCAACGTCACCAGGGAAGCGAGCAGGCAGAAGCCGGCAGCGGCCACGAGCCACACGAGTGAGCGCAACGACAGGAACACGCCTCCGGCCAGCAGCGGGAGCGTCAAGGACGCGATCGGAACCCAGTCCGGCGCGTACACCACGGCGACGCCGACCACCAGGGTCGCCGCCAGGAGCATGGACAGCACGACCGGCTCGTGGGCCAACCGTCGCGCCAGCGCACCCGGAGCGCGCCCGCCGGCCACGCCGACGAGCTGACCGAGCACACCGACGCGTCGGGTCGTCACAGGGGTGAGGTTAGCCCCTCACACGCGCGCACAGAAGCACGTTCGACGAGCTGCCGTCCGTGGTGGTCAACGCTGGCAGGTCGGGCACCAGAACGTGTTGCGGGCCGCGGCGACACCGGAGCTGACGGGGGTGCCGCACACCAGGCAGGCCTGCCCGGCCCGGCGATAGACGTAGACCTCGCCGCCATGATCGTCCGACCTCGGCGCGCGACCCATGGCGGCCGGTTCGTGTTCGGGGCGGACGGTGTCGATCCGGCCGGTGCGCACCCCGAGCGTCATCAGGTGCACGAGGTCGGCCCAGATGGCCTGCAGGACGTCGACCGGCACGCTGCGGCCCGGGCGAGCCGGGTCGACACCGGCACGGAACAGGACCTCCGCGCGGTAGACGTTGCCGACCCCGGCGACGACCGATTGGTCCATGAGCAGGATGCCGATGGGCGTGGCGCTGCGGGCGATGCGATTCAGCGCCGGTTCCGGGTCGTCCCCGCGCAACGGATCCGGGCCGAGCCGAGCGGTGATCGCTTCCTTCGCCGCCGGGTCGAGTAGTTCGCACGCCGACGGGCCGCGCAGGTCGGCGTGGGCCCGGGCCGAGGTCATCCGCAGCCGCACCTCGCCGCGCACCGGTCCGGCTGGTTCCTCGACGACGTCGAATCGGCCGAACAGCCCCAGGTGGACGTGCAGCCACCGGTCGGCGTCGAACTCGGCGAACAGGTGCTTGCCGTGGGCGTGCGCCGAGTTCATCGTCGCCCCGTCCAACTTCTTCGCACCGTCGGCGAACCGGCCCTGCGGGCTGCAGACAGAGACCGGCTCGCCCGCGAAAGCCGCACGCAGGCTCCGGGCGAGCCGGTGGATCGTGTGACCCTCAGGCACGTACTGTCCCTTTCATGAACGATCGTGACAAGCGCAGCAACCGCAAGCTCGATCAGGTGGACCGTCGCTCGCAGGTCACGGTGTCGCGGGCGATGCGGGCTCGAGACGTCTCGCGCCCGGACGAGACGGACCTGGCCGAAGCGCTGCAGAAGCTGGAGTCGATGCGCCTGCCACCGCGCCCTAGCGCCCAGCGGCAGACAACGGCGGAAGCTCGCCGCTCGCCTCGTAGCGACTGAGCATCTCCAGACGGCGGGTGTGCCGCTCGTCACCGGAGTAGGGCGTGTTCAGGAACGTCTCGACGAACGTGACGATGTCGTCGAACGGGTGCAGCCGTGCGCCGACCGAGATGACCTGCGCGTCGTTGTGCTGGCGGGCCAGCTGCGCCGTCTGCTCCGACCACACCAGGGCAGCGCGGATGCCGCGCACCTTGTTGGCCGCCATCTGCTCGCCGTTGCCCGAGCCGCCGACGACGACGCCGAGGCTGTCCGGGTCGGCGGCAACGGCTTCACCGGCGCGCAGGCAGTAGACCGGGTAGTCGTCGGAGGCGTCGTACTCGAACGGCCCGTGGTCGACCACCTCGTGGTCGCGGGCCCGCAGTACCTCGACGAGGCGGTTCTTGACCTCGAAACCGGCATGGTCGGAGCCGACGTGCACGCGCATGAGCACCAGTGTGCCCTACCGTCAGAGTCAGTCGAAGATCGGATCCCTGGTACGGGTCCGCTTGAGCTCGAAGAAGCCGTCGTACGAGGCCAGCGCCTGCACGCCGTCCCACACCCGACCAGCCTCCTCGCCCTTCGGCGCCGGGGACACGACCGGGCCGAAGAACGCGTAGCCGCCCACGGCGATGACCGGAGTGCCGACCTCCATGCCCACCTGGTCCATGCCGGCGTGATGACTGGCTTTCAGCGCCTCGTCGAACTCCTCGCTGTCGGCGTACTCCAGCAGCGACGCAGGCAGGCCGACCTGGTCCAGCGCCTCGGCGATGATCGGGCGGTAATCGCGCTTGTCGCCACGCTCGACGCGGTCTTCGACGTGGATGCGCTGGCCGAGCGCGTCGTAAAGCGGACGCACGTACTCCTTGCCGTGCAGCTCTTGGGCCGCGATGACCACCCGGACCGGCGCCCAGGCGCGCTCCATGATGGTGTTGTACTCCTCGCCGAGGTCGCGCCCCTGGTTGAGGTAGGACAAGGACATGACGTGCCACTGCACCGTCACCGGGCGCACTCGCACCACCTCGAGCATCCAGCGCGAGGTCAGCCACGCCCACGGGCAGATCGGGTCGAACCAGAAGTCCGCAGCTTGGGTCTCGGTACCGGTGACGTCGTGAACGGATTGGGTGAGCGTCATGAAGGTCCTCTGTACTCGGCGGTGCGGTGACTAGGGCTCTAGTCGGGTCAACTGGAGCAAGGTCGCTAGGATTCCCGGCCTACCGTTGCGCCACGACCCCCGAAGATCTGTCAGGATCATGAACATGGCTGGCACGAACATCACTCGAGACGAGGCCCAGGAGCGAGCAGCGACCGTGGAGCCTTCGACCGTGCACTACACGGTCGAACTCGACCTTACTCGCGGCGACACCGCGTTCAAGTCGACCACGACCGTCCGGTTCGCAGCCAGCGAGGGGTCGACGACGTGGCTCGACCTGATCGCTGCGAAAGTGCACGAAGTCGTGGTCAACGGCGTGGAGCTGGACCCGGCCGACGTGTACGACGGCTACCGCATCACCCTCGCCGACGTGGCGGCCGAGAACGAGGTGCGCGTCGTCGCCGATTGCAGCTACATGCGCACCGGCGAGGGCCTGCACCGCTTCGTCGACCCCGTGGACGACGAGGTGTACCTGTACTCGCAGTTCGAGGTGGCCGACGCCAGGCGCGTGTTCGCGTGCTTCGACCAGCCCGATCTGAAAGCCACGTTCGCCTTCGTCGTCGTCGCCCCCGAGCACTGGGAAGTCGTCTCGAACAGCCCGGGCAAGTCGGTCAAGCGGGGCGCGCACAAGCGTCGCTGGACGTTCGAGGTGACGCCGTCGATGTCGACGTACATCGCGGCGATCGTCGCCGGGCCCTACCACGTCGTGCGGGCCGAACATCAAGGCCGCGACGCCACGATCCCGCTCGCGGTGTACTGCCGCCGGTCGCTGGCCGAGCACCTGGACGCCGACGAACTGTTCGACCTCACCCGCCGCGGGTTCGCCTTCTTCGAAGAGGTCTTCGATTCGGCCTATCCGTTCGCCAAGTACGACCAGTTGTTCGTGCCGGAGTTCAATGCCGGGGCGATGGAGAACGCCGGGGCGGTGACCCACCACGAGGACTACCTGTTCCGCAGCCGGGTCACCGACGCCGCCTACGAGCGCCGGGCCGAGACGCTCCTGCACGAGATGGCGCACATGTGGTTCGGCAACCTGGTCACCATGCGGTGGTGGAACGACCTGTGGCTCAACGAGTCGTTCGCCACCTGGGCCAGCGTGCTGGCGCGGGCCGAGGCCACCCGGTGGGTCGAGGCGTGGACGACGTTCGCGGTCACCGAGAAGCTCTGGGCGCTGCGCCAGGACCAGCTGCCCACCACCCACCCCGTCGCCGCCGACATCCGCGACCTCGAGGACGTGGAGGTCAACTTCGACGGCATCACTTACGCCAAGGGCGCGAGCGTGATCAAGCAACTCGTGTCCTGGGTGGGCCGCGAGGCCTTCCTCGACGGCGTACGCGCCTACTCCGCCGAGCACGCCTGGGGCAACACCGAGCTTACGGACCTGTTCACCCACCTCGAACGGACCAGCGGGCGCGACCTGTCGGAATGGAACGAACAGTGGCTGCGCACGGCGGGGGTCAACACGCTTCGCCCGGTCGTGGCCGTCGACAACACCGGCGCCTACACCTCGGTCGTCATCGAGCAGACTGCTGAAGAGGCCCACCCCACCATCCGGTCACACCGGGTCGCCGTGGGCCTGTACGACCGCACCGACAACGGCTCGTTCCAGCGGCGTCGGCGTATCGAGCTCGACGTCGCCGGCGCTCGGACCGAGATCCCCGAGCTGCGCGGCGAGACCCAGCCGGATCTCCTGTTGGTCAACGACGACGATCTCACCTTCGCGAAGGTGCGCCTGGACGACCGCTCGCAGCAGAGCATCGTCACCTCGATCGGGGCCCTCGATTCGCTGCCACGCGCCCTGTGCTGGACCGCCGCCACCGACATGCTGCGCGATGCTGAGATGCCGGCCAGTTCGTACGTCGAGCTCGTCTTGTCCGGCGTGTCGCGCGAGACGTCGCTGCCGGTCGTTCAGCACGTCCTGCGCTCAGGCCGCATCGCCATCGACCTCTACGCCTGGCCGGCCAACCGGATGTTGTTGTCCGCGCGGTGGTCCAGCGCGCTGCGCCATTACGCCGGCGCCGCCGAGCCGGGCAGCGACCTGCAGCTGGCCTTCGCGCGGGCCTGGATCGCCGCGGCGGCCAGTGACGATCATCTCGCCGAACTGCGGGCCATGCTCGATGGCGCCGACGTCGTGCCGGGCCTGACCGTGGACACCGATCTGCGGTGGGCGCTGCTGCACCGGTTGGTGATCGTCGGCGCGGCGGGTGAGGCCGAGATCGCCGCGGAGCTGGAGCGCGACAACACCGCGACCGGTGAGCGGCAAGCCGCTTACGCGCGGGCCGCCCAGCCACAGCGCATCGCCAAAGCCGCCGCGTGGCACGCCGCCGTCGAGACCGGCGAGCTGCCCAACGCTGCGCTTCGGGCCACGGTGGCCGGGTTCGGTCAACCCGAACAGCGTGAGCTGCTTCGCCCCTACGTCCAGCCCTACCTCGATGCCGTAGGCCCGGTCTGGGCGGAGCGGACGCACGACACCGCCCAGGTGATCATCACCGGGCTGTTCCCACGGGTCCTCGCTGACGCCGTCACCGCGCAGATGGTTCGTGATTGGCTGGCCACCGCCGAGGTCCCCGACCCGGCCCGCCGCCTGGCCGCCGAAGGGCTGGCCGATCTCGACCGGGCGCTGAAGGCGCAGGAGCGCGACCGTCAGGCCGGCTGACGCGGCGTCCTCATCTGGACACGGCCAGCCGAGATCTGGTCGCCGGAACCACGTCCTCGGCGAAGCGGCGCAACTGAGTCAAGCCGTCGGCGTCGCCGCGCTGGCCGGCCAGGCTCGGCCCGGCGTAGACGATCAGCTCGGCTCGGTGCTGCGTGACCAGCTCGGCCAGTTCGTCGGCCCACTGGTCGACGGGGCCGCGCAGGAACCCGCGCGAGTCGCCGTCGGTGATGACGCCTGAGACGTTGAACACGCGGCGTACCGCCGACGGGTCGCGACCGGCCTCGACCGCTCCCTGGTCGACGCGGTCGTTCAACTCGGGCAGCCGGGGCAGCAGGTCAGCCCCGACCGAAGGCACCCATCCGTCAGCGAGCCGGCCGGTCCGGCGCAGCATCTTGGGCCCGTAGGCGCCGAGCCAGATGCCGATGTCGTGCACCGGGACCGGCCCGGAGTGCACGCCGCGCAGGTGGTAGTAGTCGCCTTCGAACCGCAGCCCCCGCTCACCGCTCCACAGCCGCCGGATCACCTCGATCGCCTCACTCAGCTGATCGATCGACTCGCCCGGTGTGCGCCGCTGCCCGCCGTAGCCCTCGATGGCGTCCCAGAACGACCCGGCGCCGAGCCCGAGCTCGAACCGCCCGCCCGACAAGACGTCGAGCGAGGCCGCGGTCTTGGCCAGCACGCCCGGCGGGCGCAGCGGCAGGCAGGCCACGTCCGGGAAGACCCGCAACGACGTCGTGGCCGTCAGCACGGCGCTCATCAGCGCGAAAGTGTCCACGAACCGGCGCTGGTACGGATGGTCCTGGATGCCCACCCACTCCAGGCCGAGCCGTTCGACCTCGCGGGCGAGGTCGATCAGCGCATCGGCCGCGTTCGGAACGAGGAAGTAGCCGAATTCCACGGAGTCAGCGGACGTCATGGCTGTGCCGTCCCGTCGTCGAGGGGTGGGCGCCGACCACGCCACGGACGGGCCTGCTCGAGCTGGGCGGCCACACTCAGCAACGTCTCTTCGGCACCGTGGCGCCCGCCCAGCATGACCCCCACCGGCAACGTCACGCCGCCGACGGTGGTCTCCTCCAGCGGCAGGCTGATCGACGGCCAGCCGGTGAGGTTCCACACGCTGGTCCAGGGTGTGAACGCCATCTGAGCCGCGAAGTCAGCCGCCGGGTCGTCGTCGTTGCGCATGGCACCGACTGGCGCCGGAAGCTGGGCCAGCGTCGGGCTCAGGATGACGTCGTAGGTCGCCCAGGTGGCTGCTGCCTCGCGCGTCGTGCTCTGCGCCAGCGAGATCGCCGACGCGTACTCGTGTCCGCTGATCTTGCGCCCCTTGTCGCGCAACCAACGCGTCAGGGGGAGCAGAAGCTGCTCGCCTTCGGGCGGGACGGGCGGGGCCAGGCTCAGGACCGACCAGATCGCCTCGAACGACCCCCATCGCTCGGCCTCGAACGGGACCGGTGCCCGCTCCACCTCGTGACCCAACCGCTCGAGGAGGGCTCCCGTGTGCGCCACCGCGGTCAGACACGCGTCGTCGACCGCGACCTCCGGTGCGATCACCGGCTCGGTGAGAATCCCGATACGCAACCGACCGGGCGACCGATCGCAGGCGTCGAGAAAGCTCGTCCGCGGACCCGGAAGGACGTGCATGTCACCAGGCCACGGGTGGGACAGGACGTCGAGGAGGGCCGCAGTGTCGCGCACGTCGCGGGTGAGCACGCCGTGGGTGGCCAGGCCGGCGCCGTCCGTGCCGTACGGGCCGGGACTGATCCGCCCGCGCGTGGCCTTGAGCCCGACCAGTCCGCACGCCGAGGCCGGGATGCGGATCGAGCCCCCGCCGTCGCTGCCGTGCGCGACCGGGACGATGCCGGCAGCCACGGCCGCGGCCGCCCCGCCGCTGGATCCGCCGGCCGAGCGCGACAAGTCCCACGGTGTCCGCGCCGGTGGTGCGATGTCCGGCTCGGTGTACGGCGGCAACCCGAGCTCCGGCGTGTTGGTCTTGCCGATCATCAGCGTCCCCGCCTGCCGCAACAGCGTGACCACGCCGTCATCGACCGGGGCGACGGCGTCGGCGAAAGCCGCGCTGCCCGCGCGGGCCGGGACGCCGGCCACCATCGCGAGATCCTTGATCGGGCAGGGCACGCCCGCGAACGGCGGCGGGTCGACATCGTCGGCGGCGGCGCGAACCAACTCGTCCTCCACCGCCGCCGCCTGCTCACGCGCGAGTTCCGGGGTGACCGTGACGAACGCGCCGACCGCGGGATCGAGCCTGGCCAGGCGCTGCAACGTGTGGTCGAGCACTTCGACCGGCGACACCTCGCGGCGGCGCACCGCGGCGGCCAGTTCGAGCGCGGTGAGCTCGTGGATCTGAGTCACAGTTCATGACCCTACGACGGCGATCACTCGCCGCGCAGCCCACTGCTGTGACCAGCCGGTTGCGCCGTGGTCATGTCTACCGGTGTAATCAAGGCTGGAAGATCCACCGGAGGCGGCCATGAGCGACCCCCATCAGGCCGGCCCGCCGCGTGCCGGCGAGCCGCTGGCAGGCGCGGCGACCCACATCCGACCGTCCGGGCCACCGGGCAGTTTCGAGCCGCCCGACACCGCCTCGAGCAACGCACGCCGACCCGCGGCCCCGCCCGCCGGGCCGCAACGCCGCCGGCGCAG